>Ga0098049_1000774_pt1 | contig 12540 bp, 8 predicted proteins | sample 13BtaG_FD_92582 | JGI IMG/M metagenome (GOLD analysis project Ga0098049, IMG submission 92582) | Marine viral communities from the Subarctic Pacific Ocean - 13B_ETSP_OMZ_AT15268_CsCl metaG | ecosystem: Environmental > Aquatic > Marine > Oceanic | place: Subarctic Pacific Ocean | collected 2015-01-16
AACACTAATCTTAGTTATTCTAAGTTTAAAAAATATGATTTAAAAACTCTCTGGTCTAATTTTAAAAAAGTATCTGTATGGCCAAGTGTAGAAGGCTATGGTAAACGTGCTGAATATGCAAGAAAAGGTTTATCATGGTCTAAGTTTGAGGAGCATACTAAACTTTTTAAAGATAATATAACTACTGTAAGTTCTGTTATAAATATTTATAGTATTAGTTCTATGCCTGATCTTATTTTATGGTGTAAACGTAATAACATTCATTTCTATGGAACTACGCAGTCTGAGCCGCCACATCAAAAAATTACTTGTTTACCTAAAGAATCTAAACAACAAATGATTGCTATGTATAAAAAATTTGTTAATGAGTACTCTTCTATACTGACTTTTGAAGATTTACAACAAATTAAACATTGGCTATCTTATATGACCAGTAGCGATGACAGTAATTTATTGCATGATTTTAAAATAGAAACAGAAAGACTTGATTCTCTACGTAGAGAATCTTTTACTGATACTTTTCCGGAATTTGCTACATGGTACAAGACTTTATAGGCTTACGTCATTCATATGATGACATAAACTGCATAACATTAATTAAGAGATTTTACGATAGTAAGTTAAATTTACAATTTTCTTTACCAGAATACCCCCTATCTAAACATTGGATTAAAGAATTTACTACAGTTAGTATCGATAATTGGGCAGCTCAATGTGCTAAAAAAGTAAGTTTGACAAATGCTAAAGATTATGATGTAATAGCATTTAGATCAGAAAAAACAAATTTAATAATTCATTTTGGTATGTATTTAATGGCTTCCAAAATGCTACACATCGAAGAAGGGGGAATTTCGCGTGTGGAAACTTTATCCGATTATTGGGTAGAGAACATACATGCGATTTATAGACATGACAATTTGGTACAACAAATATAAAGATTTTCCATATTTACATTTAGGTAATGATATAGAAACAGGGATTGATTGTTTTAATCTCTGTAAATTAGTGTACTTAAAAGAACTAAATATTAATATTCCCTATACTACAGATTATTTTTGTAAAATTATAGATGAAGATTGGTACAGCAAAACACAAGAAAAACTTTTTGAACGCGCAGCAACGGATGAATACGGCTGGATAAAAGTAAAAGATCCTAAACCATTTGATGTTATAACCATGAGTTTAGGATCTACTAATGTTACTAATCATTGTGCTTTATATGTAGATAGAGGTAAAATTTTACAAACTATGATAAAACATAAAAGTTGGATTGCTCCTTATGGAAACTACTATAAACAATATACTACGGGGATATATAGATGGAAAGATTTACAAAACTAAAAGAAGATATGAACGCACATAGTATGCAAGATTATCCTAGAGAGTGTGTAGGTATTATAACAAATGACTTTACTTATATACCATGTAAGAACACCTCTCCTTTTCCAAAGGATACTTTTATATTAGATCCTGCAGCTTTAGTTAAATATGATGAAAATATATGGGGAATCTTTCATTCACACCCAGGAGACGAAAATCCCCTACCAAGTAAAGAAGATAAAGTAAGTGCTGCTTTCCAAGAATATAAATTTCTGGTAGGATTTAATAATAAATTTTTTCTATATTGGCTAGACTCTAATGTAGATGCACTCATGTTTGATGAGTTTAAGGAAGAACATCTTGTTAATTAATCTTAAGATACACTCAGCTTATAATAAATTTTTTAGTGAAAAGATATATACTTTTGATGCTTATAGTGCTTTAGACATTATAGGCTATCTTAGAGGTGTGCATCATAAATTTTCCAAACATATGGTGGATATAGCATCAGGAAAGTCTGATGATTGTTTTAATTTATTAGACGGTAATTTACAAGAAATTACTGATGAAATGCTATATATTAAAAAATTTAAAGAAGGTGAGACTGTACATTTAGTACCTACTATATGTGGTGGAGGTGGTAAAGCAGGTAGAAAAATGTTTATGATATTTGCTATAGCTGTTGTAGTTATGAATCCTGCTCTTATAGGTGCTGCTGGTGGTGGTGGTGGAGGTCTTGCAGGTTTATTTGGGGGTGCAGGTGCTCCTTTAAATGCTATACCAGCATTGGGTCCAGTAACTACAACTGCAAGTACTGGTTTAAGTTTTATGCAAACTATGGGCCTTAATTTAGCTATGGCTGCTGTTACTTCTTTGATGACTAAATCTCCTGCAAAAAGAGCAAGTAAACAAACTGAATCTACAGTAAGAGAAAATGGTATGTTTGGAGGACTTACTAATAGTTCTACAAGCGGTACTCCTATTGCTTTAATATATGGACAAACACGAGTAGCTGGTCAGTTTTTAAGTGGTTATATAAGTTCTATTGATCATGGTAGTGGTGACCCTATTAGTGTAGGAGGACAATTCGATGGCGTTTAGAAACTTTACTAATTATTCTACTTTTTCTGTTCCACAGATACAAGGAGCTAAAGGTGGTAAAGGTGGAGGAGCTGAACCGCATACTCCTATCGAGCATCCACAAAGTTTATTTTCTACTGATATTTTATTTGTAGTAGTGGGGTTAGGTGAGGGTCCATTATATAGAATTAACCCTAATGGTCCTCAAGATGTAGAATTAGGTGATAATACTATTGATGATCTAATAAATTTAGATGGGAATGGTTTAGAAAATACGTCTAAGTTTAAAATATTATCTAATACAGGCACTACAACACAAAATAGATTAGATGTATTTGGTGAGACAGTTACTACTCCTCAAAATTTTGCTTCTCCTGTTACTTTGAGAAGTGGTGGTGGAGGTATACCTGCTTCTCAGGTAACTTTACAAGAAACATCCTCAAAAGATTGGGATGCTATAACTTTTAATTTTGCTATTGGAGGTTTACAAAGAATAACTGATAAAGGTGATGTATTAAGCCATAGTTTATCAGTAGCTATAACTGTATTTGACCATACAGGTACTACTACTATAGCTACTGCCAGTAGAACTATTAGCGGTAAAACTACTGTAGCATTTAAATTTAGCATTAAAATACAAATACCTGAAGCCAGTAAGAATGTGAATGGTTATAGATTTTCTGTTAGAAAAACTTCTGGAGATGGTACAAGTTCAGGTACTACTGATGATGTAAGCATACAGGGTTGGAATGAAATAGAAAATTCTCCACAATCTTATCCAAGAACTGCGCATATAGGTTATGCATTAAAAGCAACAGATGAGCATAATGGTATACCTACTTTTACATCCTTAGTTAAAGGTTTAATACATAAAGTACCTTCTAATTATAATCAACCTACTTTATCAACCGGAGAAATTGATTGGAGACATATAGAAGTACCTGCTACAGGAGCAGAAAGTTCTGCTACTGCTGGTTACTATATGCAACAAACAGGATCTTCTGTACAAACTAGTTCTACTATTAACATATATAATGGTACTTGGGATGGTACTTTTGTATATTCATGGTCACAAAATCCTGTATGGATTATATATGATCTACTTACAAACAAAACTTATGGTCTAGGAGTACCTGAAGAAAATATAGATAAGTATAGGTTTTATCAGATAGCACAATTCTGTGATGCTTGTGACTACACTACGGGTAATTTCATAGGAGTAGATGGTTTAGCTGACGGAACTTTTAGAAGTAAAGCCAGAGGTACTTTTACATCAAATAGAGAAAGACAGTTAGGAGTTGCCCAAGGTACAGTTATTAAAGAAAGAAGATTTACTTTAGATCTTATTATTGCTGATCAAGCTGAATCTTTTGATACTATTAATAGCTTAGCAGCAAGTTTTAGAGGAGCAGTATTATATGCTCATGGTAAAATTACTCTTGCTTGTGATCTTCCTGATGAAACTCCTGTTATGGTATTTAACGAAGCTACTATGAAAGAAAATACCTTTATTATTTCCGGTAATAAAGAGAGTGATATTTTAACTGGTGTAGATGTAAGCTATATTGATCCTACTAATCACTATAAACGAGAAACTGTACGTATTGATCAGTTAGGTAGTAATGATGGAATAACACAAACTGAAATAGAAAATATAACTTCTTTAGACTTAGTAGGTGTAACTCGAAGAAGTCAAGCTCTACGATTTGCTCAATATCAAATAGCTGCTTCAAGATATTTAAAAAGAACAACCACTTTTACTACGGGTACGGATGCTTTGCAATTAGTTCCTGGTGATGTAATCTCTGTGGCACAACAAGCTACTGGAGTAGCTTATGGTTTTGGAGGTAAGATAAGAGCTGATTCAGTTGTGCAATCAAGTAATACCAATGTGTTCTTAGAACACTATACTGTACCGTCTCTTAGTGCAAGTAATTTTGGATCATCTAACACCAGTCCTTTAGCTCTTCGTATTATAAAAGTAAAAAGCGACAGAATAGACTTATACTTAGTATCTAATTCTAATTTTACACTAACTACTACTGATAATGTTACCTCTGGGTTTGACCAAGCTATTGTTAATCCTATTGAAAGATTTAACCCAATTACTAAAAGTTGGGATGCTTATACAGCTTTTACTGCAAATAATAAACCAGAAGCTGGAGATTTATGGACATTTGGTGAAATAGATAATCCTGATAATTTTTATACTTCTAAGAGTGATAAATTATTTAAAGTTACGCAACTTACAAGAGAAACAGATGATGAAGAAGTATCTATATCTGCCGTTGAGTACATATCTAATGTATACGTAGACTCAGATAAATTTATTGATTATAAACCTACTGCATATACAGATATTCAATCCTCACTAACTGTTCCTCCTGTACCTCAATTTAAGTTTATTGCAAGTCCTAGGACAAGATCTGATGGTTCTGTAGCTGTAGACGGCTTAATACAAGTAAATACTGATAGATTAGGTTTTGGTATTAGTTATGTGACTGAATATGAAATATCTAAACCTACTGGAGGATCTTTAGTAGCAAATAATATAGTAGTAGGTGATGTTAATACTATACAAGTAGTAGATGCAAATGTATTAGTAGGTGCTCCTGCTACTGCTACACTTGTAGGTAAAAACGGTTTTACAAGTCCTGCAGGGGAGATAAAACTACTATGTACTGCTATTGAAAATACAGATACTATTGGTGGTACCAGTGATGGTAACATATCTCTAACAGTACAAGGTTTTGGGCAAGTATTTGATGATAATTTTCAATGTAATGTATTAGATGCTAATGATGATAGTGTGTTTGGTGCTCTAAAAGGTGAGGATCAAATTACCATACCTGTTAATCAGAATGTATCTGCACAAGGATTATTAAATTTTGTAGGTTTTGCGCCAATTGTCACAGCACTTAGTCGTACCATAGTAGGCCATACAGTAGCTACTGATACTATAAAAATTGATAATACTAGAACTGATGACGAAACCCTTCTTAGTAAGATACCTCCAGCTCCTTTTTACGTAACAATAAATCAACTACTTGACTCTAGACATTATAATAATAATACTTTTTATGTATCAGGTTCTGAGTTTACTCATGTACAATCTGGAGAAATAAATGGTAGTGTTTCTGATACTATTACAATTGATTTACCTGTTAGGCCTCGTGACGCAGCTTTTGTTAGATTATTTATTGATGGAGAACAAAAAACTGCAGGACAATTTACAGTTAATCACACTAATCCTGCAGTAAATGCTACAATAGTTTATACTAAAGGTTCTACAGACACTGCATTCAGAGCTGAAGTAGATTATTATAGTGTTCCTATTATTGAGAGAGGTGATAATGTACAAGCTGCTACCTCAAATATATTTAGTGTAATAGAGTGTACTTATGATCCTACATCCAGTTTGTCTAATACAGCACTAACTGCTAATAATATATATAAAATAAAATTAGCTACTTCTCCTAAAGCTAATTTAGGTGGTTTGTTCTTTACTAACATATCTTCTGATCCCACAGGATTTTTAGGCAATATATCAGGAGGTACAGCTACTTTAGACTATGATAGAGATACTTTTCCTGGCAAATTTAGTTTAGCAAATAACCGAGTATATAATTTACAAATCGGTTCAGATTTTGAACAACTATTCTTAACTAAGGATCAAATTATACCTGGCTTACTACAAGGTACTACAGCACTAAGAGCTAGAAACAAAACAAGAGGTGGTAGAACCAGTGCTTTTAATACTAAGTTTATTCATATAGACAATATACCTATACAAAAAGTAAGAAATGCTACTATAGTAGAATCTTTATATAGGGAACAGACAGGTGGTGTTGCTGTAAGAGCTACTATACAATTTGACCATATTTTTCAACAGAATGTAACTGACTACGAAATATCTTATAGAATGGATTCAGTAGATGATGTGGGTGTAGATGATGGTGGTACAGATTTAACATCTTTTAATACTGTTAAAGTTCCTGCATCTGGGTTAGATAGTGATAATAAAATTAGATTTACAGTAAATGGAATAAACAGAGGTTTAACAAGTGATACCAGAAATATAATATTTAGAATTGTACCTTTAAATAAAGATATAAGAGGTTTACAAGCTACTGTAACTAAATCTATTATAGGTAAAACTGCTAAACCTGCAAATATATTTAACTTTACTGGAGGTCAGCAAATTGACCAAATTACTTTGTTATGGTCTTATGCACGTACCACTGATGGAGAATTAGCAGATCTTGATCTTAAAGAAGTAATTGTAAAACGCTTACCAGGCGCTATTGACGCAACTATAGATAATTTTGTTGCAGCGGCGGACTTAGTTACTATTTCAGCAGGTACTGCCCGTAAGTCAATACCTATTGATACTTATGGAGAATTTACTTACTTAGCAAGAACCAGAGATACAAGTGGTAATTTTAGTGAGTCTGTTGTAGGTATTACTCTCACTACCAGTCGTCCTATTAGAAGTACCGTAGTTGCTGCTTATAATGAAGATGATCCTTCAACTAACTTTACTAATATAGTAAATACTAATAATGGAGAAACTAACTTTCCTTCTTTTTCTCAAAGTACTACAGGAGGATTAGCTTTTGCTGTTAGACCTTCTCCTTTAAGTGGTCCGAGTACTGCTACTGACAACGCTAATGGTACTTCCAGTGGTTGGTCTGCTACGTCTTCTGCTTCTGACTTATTAGCAGCAGGCTCTGGAGAATATATAACTCAAATTAGAGATTTTGGTAGTACTGTGACAGGTGCTATATACGTAGAAATTGAAGGTACTCAATCTGTTCAAACAAATTACAATAGTGCTAAAGAATCTATATTAACAGGTGTTACTGATGCTTCCGGTACTGTTGGTGTTCTAAAAGATGCAAGTTTTGGTGGTATAGGTACTGTATTAGGTTTTTCTAATAGTTCTGTAGTAAGTCCTCGATTTGATTCTAATAATCAGACTTGGATGAGTGGTGGTGCGTCTGGTAATGTCTATGCTATATGGAATGATGGTCAGTATGTAGGTAATGTTATAAGTATCTCTGCTATAACAAAAGCCAGTCCTGCAGTCGTTACTACTTCAGGTAGCGAGCATGGACTGGTTAATGGCAATAGAATTATTATTCATGATGTAGAAGGCATGACTGAAATAAATGATAGAGAACTATATGTTAATCGAGTAAACGCTACCAGTGTACAATTATATACTGATGCATCAAGAACCGCTGCTCTTAACTCTGGTGGTTTTGGTACTTATACTTCTTCAGGTGTATTAGATCAAGGTGATTATGCTAATTCCAATTCTTATTCGTTAATAGCTGGTTTGATAGATGCCGATGAAATTAGATTAGGTCAAACCTTTCATTCAAATGGTGATAGTACTGGAAGTAATGCTCTTGGTAATGTAACTACTGCAGCCAGTAATTATAAATTAGTTAATCTTAGACAGTATTCTGATTCAGGTACTGGTGATACATATGCTGGTAGTTTAGGGGCAATAAAGGCTCAAACACAAATTAGAACTACCACTGCTGCTAACGCACTACTTTATGCTGCAAATATTAATGGATCTACAGGTGCATCTGAAGGTAACGCAGATATTTCTCAGTTTGTAGGTGCTGCAGTAAATGATGGTTTTCAAACTTATCAAGCTGGTAGTAGAACTTTTAGACAATTTCAATTAAAATTTATTGTGCAAAATGATCTGCCTGATGAATTTGACTTTACAATTGATAAATTTAGGTATACTATAGAGAAAGATACAGTTACCTTTACAGATACTACAGCATATAATGCAACTACTAAAACTATTAGTATGGTTGAATCAGGGTTTTTAACCAGACCCGTAATAAGTTATGCAATGTTAAATGAGGATGTACACGCACCTCACACTGTAGTTACTACCGCAGCGTCTAATCAGTCAGTTACTTATAAAGTATTAAGAAGTGATGGTTCTACTGGCGACACATCAAATGGTATGTCTGTAATGATGACAGCAACAGGAGTATAAATGGCATTAACCGATTCAAACACCTATATTGAGCCAACTGCAGGTACATCACTTAACGCTGCTAGAACTCAATTTAACAACTCCATGCGCTCTTTGCTTACCAATTTTAGGAGCTCAGCAGCTCTTTCAACTGTAAATATTGTTGCAAGTGGTGCAGCTACTGATATACCTGATGGTACTATGATGCAATTTGCTAATGCAAATGTTAATGCATTATTTATCTCTGATTCTACCAGTAAGAAGAGCTCTCATATTGGTGGTAACTTTACTAGAGTAGGTATAGGACATCGCATAGAAAATGGCTTACCAGCGTTAACTTCTAATGTTTCACATTATGATATTGGAGAAATAGTAGTAACAGTACAAGAAGGGGCTGCACAGTCAGCCAGTCGGTTATATTTAAAAACCAGTAATACTGCTTCTATAGGATCTTTTTTAGATATCGGTACTCCTGGTGCTTTAAGTATTGTAAATACTATGATAGCTACCTCTGCGGTTACTTCTGATAAAATCAATCTTGCTGTTCGTAATATTAAAACTAATGATATTGAGATAGTATCTACTGCAGCTGGAGGTGGGGGTACATGGTTTCCAGAAGTTACAGGTGTACAACACGCACAACTCGCCATATCTGGTATAGGAGCAGGGTCTAATAGTGCTATAGTATTAGCAGGCTCTAATGCTACATCTAATCTGTCCTTAGCTTTTGAACCTAACCAAATTGGTAACGGTAGTCACAATCAATTACATCATTTAGGCCTCAGCATAGTAAAACAAAATGGGGGTTACGCTCCTATAGCTTCTAACGTACTGTTACAGTCTGCAATTTTAGGAGGCACAGATACTCCAGTACCTTTAGTACCTGCAGGTACTATAGTAGCTATGGCAGGAGCTGTACCTGCTGGTTGGTTAGAATGTGTTGGGACAGCTGTTAGTAGAACCACATACTCTGAGTTGTTTGCTATATTAGGAACTACTTATGGTTCAGGAAATGGCTCTTCTACTTTTAATATACCTAACTTTGAGGATAAAGTTATGATAGGAGAGTCCTCCTCTCACGCACTTGGACCAGGCGCAGGAACATTTGCAAGTGGGGGTACTATTACTACTGGATCAACTACTACAACTATAAATACTACTACAGCTTCTGCTTCAACAGGTGTTAAAGATGCTGGGGGTCTAACATGTGTGACAGGTGTTACAGCTGCCGCCCACACTCATACTGCAGTAATACCACATGCAGTAGCAAGATACATAATTAAAACATAAGAGGGAAGATATGGAATATATAAAATTTTACATAGATGAGATGGATCAAAGCTGTGTATTTTTTGAATACAGAAAAATAGAAGAAAATACGAAAGGCCCATTAATAACTAGGGCTTTTCCTTTTAGTAAAATAATTGAAAAAGAACCAAAAATAGAAGAACTGGTTTCGGGACCAATTATAGGTATTTATTATGAGCAGAGAGGTTTAAACTTTACAAGCGAGAGACAATGGATAGATAAAATTGAACCACTCGATCAAGAATTAATTGACTGGATTAAAGACTTAACTGAAAAAGTATGTGTATTAGAGATATATGATGAACTACTAAAACCTCCTACAATTGATGAGCAGGTTGAGGATTTTATAAAAGAATTTTTTGAAGAAGGAGATTCAGAACCTCTTGAGCAAAAAGATTTCTTAGCAGAATTTTTTGAAGAAATATCAGATGATAATACTTCTAATGAAACTGTTGTAAGTAGTTCTGATAATACTTTGACAGGTAGAATAAAAGAAAAATTTAATAATACATCATTAGAAACAGTAGATTTTTTAACAGAATTTTTTGAGCAGCTTGACGATGATTAATATTTAAGGAGTTAATATGGCGCTAACACGCATAACATCAACAGTTTTAGGGTCAAATGCGGTTACTACCGATAAAATGGCTAATGGATCTTTAACAGCACGCTTATACGGAGTAGCATCTATTCCTGCAAGTGCTTTAGATGCTACTGCCAGTGCAACAAGTTTAGTTGCAAATATAAATACAGTATCTGCTAATGTAGCTGGTGTAGAGATAAGGCGAATAAATAATATAGCAGGTGCTGTATCTACTATAACTACTGCAGACCTTACAGCTGATAGAGTATTAGTTAGTACTGGAGGCAAGGTAGCAGCAAGCGGAATTACTACTACTATTTTAGGTTATTTAGGTGGTACAACAGGTACTATACAAACTCAATTTGATTCATTAAGCTCAAATGGTGCTTCAATTGTAGCAAACGTTACTTCTGTTGAAGCTAGAAGAGTAGCTAATATTGCTGGAGCAATATCTACAGTAGTTACTTCTGACTTAACAGCTTCAAGAGCTCTTGTATCTGATGGTAGTGGTAAAATAGCTGCATTAGCTTCTGTTACGTCTACTGAATTAGGATATGTAGATGCTACCTCATCTATACAAACGCAACTTACTGCTGGTGTTACTAATACTAACTCTGTTAAGGCAAATGTAGATGCTGCCGAAGCTAATATAGCAGGTATAATAGCAGGTACTAAAAACTTTACTGGTCAAGTTACTATGGGTGATGACTTAGTAATTCAAGGTAATTTAGTTGTAAACGGTGATACTACTACTTCTAATACTATTAATGCTGTTATACAAGATAGATTTCTTATGCTTGCTAACTCTGTTACAGGTACTCCAAGTGCTGATGTCGGTATCTTTATGAATAGAGGAGCTTCTGGTAATGCAGCTATTTATTATGATGAGTCTACTAAATCATTTACCTTATCAGAAACCAGAGATCCTGATAGTAATGTTGTTATTAGTCCTACAGGTGCAGCTAATCTTATTACGGGTCAAATCACTGCTACTTCTGTAAAATATAATGGCGCAGATTTGAATACAGCTATCACAGACAATCGTTCTGGTGCCGTATCTACTGTATATAAAGATGATCTTACTGCTTCCAGAGCTATAGTATCTGATGGAAGCGGTAAAATTGCTGTCTCAGACGTTACTTCAACAGAACTTGGTTATTTAGATGGCGTATCTTCCAGTGTCCAGACACAGCTTACTGCAGGAGTGACAGAGACTACAGCCCTTGAAGCAAGACGTGTAGCGAATATAGCAGGTGCAGTATCTACTATTACTACAGGTAACTTAACAGCTTCAAGAGCTCTTGTATCTGATGCCAGTGGTAAAGTAGCTGCATTAGCCTCAGTTACTTCTACTGAACTTGGATATTTAGATGCTACCAGCTCTATTCAGACACAATTAGATTCTAAAGGAGGTACTGCAGATTTTCAATCTAATGACTTTATAACTTATACTCAGTTAAATGCTAATATTAATGTAGTATCTGGTAATGTTGCATTAGGTCTTAAACAACTTATAAACGTTTCACCAAGCGCTGATGGCGAGGGTGCAGGTAATAATAATTTCTTTGTAGCTACTCCTGCTGGAGGTAATCCTACAGCTATTGATAATGTAACAGTTACTATAGATGGTGTTACACAAGCTAAAACAAATGATTACTTATATGATAAGAACACAGGTAAGGTAACTTTTAAAGATGCGTCTATACCGTCAGGTCTGACTGTTCAGATTGTAAGTCTTAATCCGCCAACCTAATGAAAAAGTATAGACAACTTACAACAGAACTAACTTTTAGATGTAATGCTAAGTGTCCTGCTTGTCATAGAGTTAAACCTCTTCGTATTAATTTAAATGATAAAAAATATACTATAACATTAGATAAATTTAAACAACTATTTTATCCAGAATTACTTAAAAATTTAGAATGGTTAGTTATTAATGGTAATTTTGGTGACTCTGTAATGAATAAACAGTTTCGTGAAATTATATCATATGTTAAAGAGCATGATACTCGTATATTAATTCATACTAATGGCGGTATTCACGGACATGATTACTGGACAGATGTAGGAAATATATTAACAAATCGTGATATTATTAATTTTGATATGGATGGTCTATCTGATACTCATTCTAAATATAGAATTAATACTAAGTTTGAAGATGTATTTAATAATGCTTGCTCAGTTATTAAAGCTGGTAAGGCACAGGTTCATTGGAAATATATTGTATTTGAGCACAACA
>Ga0098049_1000776_pt1 | contig 12507 bp, 8 predicted proteins | sample 13BtaG_FD_92582 | JGI IMG/M metagenome (GOLD analysis project Ga0098049, IMG submission 92582) | Marine viral communities from the Subarctic Pacific Ocean - 13B_ETSP_OMZ_AT15268_CsCl metaG | ecosystem: Environmental > Aquatic > Marine > Oceanic | place: Subarctic Pacific Ocean | collected 2015-01-16
GATGCTGCAGGTTATACAGGTGGTTCAGGATTAGGAAATGCTGATGCAAGTATTTTCATTTATGGTTCTGAATTTAAGAAAGGAACAAACGGAATGCAAGGTTCATTAGAATCTGACGATTTCATTTTCGAAAACTCTCCAATTATCATCAAAGATAAGTACGCAGTATCAGGTTCTGATATGGCTCAAATCGGATGGATTGAGGTTACTACTGAAAATGGAGCAACAGGTTACTTATGGTACTTGAAGTCTGAGCACGAAACTCGTTTACGTTACGATGACTATTTAGAAACTTCAATGATTGAAGCAGTTCCTGCTGAAGCAGGTTCTGGTGTTGTAACACAAACTACATCTGACCAAGTTGGAAACAAGGGGTCTGAAGGTGTATTCTATGTAGTACAAAACAGAGGTAATGTGTGGGCAGGTGGAAACCCTAATGCTTTAGCAGACTTTGACGCAATCATTTCACGTTTAGACAAGCAAGGTGCTATTGAAGAGAATGTAATTTTCTTGAACAGAGACTTTGGATTTGACATCGATGATATGTTAGCAGCTCAAAACTCTTATGGAGCAGGTGGAACTTCTTATGGTCTTTTTGACAATGACCAAGAAATGGCGTTAAACCTTGGGTTTACAGGTTTCCGTAGAGGTTATGACTTTTACAAGTCTGATTGGAAATACCTAAACGACCCAACAATGCGTGGTGGAGTTGATGGTACTGGAAGCATTAACGGATTGTTAGTACCTGCAGGGTCTACAACTGTTTATGACCAAATCCTTGGAAAGAACGCTAAGAGACCATTCTTACATGTTCGATACAGAGCTTCAGAAACTGAAGACAGACGTTACAAAACTTGGATCACTGGTTCAGCAGGTGGTGCAAGAACATCTGACTTAGATGCGATGGAAGTGAACTTCTTGAGTGAAAGAGCAGTTTGTACTTTAGGTGCAAATAACTTCTTTATCTTCCAAGATTAAGTATCTTAAATATAGAGGTGGCAGAAACCCTAGAAGGGATGCCACCTCTTTTTTATAAATTAAATTTAAATTATATCAAATGAAAACTACAGTACAAAGAGTAGACAAAGTCTACAAGTTAACAAGGAATGCAGCACCTTTATCTTTCATGCTTGCAACTAGACACACTAGAAGATTCCCATTACTTTGGGTAGACCCAGAGACAGGAGTAAACAGAGAACTACGTTATGCTCGAAATCAAAAATCTCCATTTGTAGATGAACAAGATAAAAATGCAATTATTGAGCCTATTATTTTTGAAGATGGTTTTTTAAGAGTACCTAAATCTAACCAGATATTACAAAAATTTTTAGATGTACACCCACATAATGGTGTTAAGTTTAAAGAATTAGATAAATCAAAAGATGCTCAAGAAATTGTTGAAAGTATCAACATAGAGCTTGATGCAATGATAGAGGCACGTTCTTTATCAATACCACAACTAGAAACCCTAACAAGGGTGTTGTTCTCAAAAGACCCATCAAGAATAAGCACAGATGAAATGAAGAGAGATATTTTAGTTTATGCTAAAAGAGAGCCTCAAGAGTTTATGTCTATTGTGAATGATCCAGTATTAAAGTTACAAGCAACGGTGCATAAATTATTTGAAGAAGGTCTTATTAAATACAGAAATAAAAACAAAGAAGTTTGGTTTAACACTAAAACAAACAAAACAAGACTTTGTACTATTCCTTTTGGAGAAGACCCAATTTATATAGTATCATCTTATTTTCAATCTGATGATGGTGTAGATGATTTAATTTATTTAGAAAAATTGTTGGATTAAAAAAATATACAATTATTTAGAAGGAGGTCTATTTTAAGACCTCTTTTTTTTTTGATTATCTTTGTGTAAATAATAGTTAGGATGATAAACGATATTAGAAATACAGTTTTAGCCGTATTAAATAAAAACAACTATGGCTACATATCTCCACAAGATTTTAATTTATATGCACAACAAGCTCAAATGGATTTGTTTGAAGATTATTTTTACGCATATAACTATCAAGTAAACAAAGAAAACCAAAGAACTTCAGGTACAGGGTATGCTGACATAAAAAAAGGATATGTAGAGGTTATTGATTTTTTTTCGGTAACTTCTCCTTTAACTCAAATAGGAGCAAATTTAGATAAGTTTTCTCTACCATCACTTGCCACAACAGGTAGTGATTACTATTTAATTAATAAAATATTTATAGGTAGTACAGAGTTAGAAAGAATTGAGCAAAGTAAAATATTGCTACTTAATTCTTCTCCTCTAACTGCACCATCTACAATGTTCCCTGCATACACAACAGAGGGTAGTGTTGCTACAATTTATCCAGTCCCTGTTGCATTACCAACTGTTAATTGTCAATACATTCGTTATCCTAAACCTCCAAAATGGACTTATGTAGATTTAGGCACAAGCAATGAACCTGTATTTGACCAAACACAACCTGACTATCAAGACTTTGAACTGTTTCCAGACGATGCAACGGATTTAACAATGAAAATATTACAATACGCAGGAGTTTCAATTAGAGAGGCATCAGTTGTTCAATATGCAGGAGCTGAAGAAGCTACTGAAATTAATAGTGAAAAATAATTATGTCATACATCAGCCAATACGAATATTACGAAAATGGAGGTAATGCTCCTGAAGATGCTAATTGGGGTTCGTACCAATACGTATCATTAAAAGATATAGTTGTAAACTATCAGTTAATGTATTCTGGTAACCACTCTTTAATAAACAATGAGGAAAGATATAAAATACTTTTTCATGCTAAAAGAGCAATTCAAGAATTAAACTACGATGCTTTTAAAGAAGTTAAGGTTTTACAGTTAACTGTTTCTGAAGAGTTAAGATTTGTTTTGCCTTCAGATTATGTAAATTGGGTTAGAATATCTTACTATAAAGATGGTGTTATAAGACCTATGGTAGAGAATGTTCAAGTAAATTCTGCCAAAGCTTATTTACAAGCTAATGACGCAAGAATACTTTTTGACCAAGACGGTAAAGCTTTACAACCAGAATATTCTCCTTTAGATTTTACAAGAATTACAGGACAACAACCAAGTATTTATTTAAATAGCTTAAGTCCATATAATGGATTATTAGGCTACGAGTATGAGGGGTGTTGGTATTTTGATTTTGCCGTAGATGCTAGATATGGTCTTAACACAGAAACTGCAAATGCTAATCCTACTTTTAGAATTGATAAAAAAGCAGGTGTTATAAACTTTGATTCCACTATGGCTGATGAAAGTTGTATATTAGAATACATATCTGATGGAATGGAAAATGGTGATGACACACAAGTAACTGTAAATAAATTATTTGAAGATTATGTTTATGCATATATTAGTTATCAAATATTAAATAGTAAATTAGGTGTCCAAGAGTATGTTGTTAACAGAGCTAGAAAAGCTAAATCAGCACTTCTTAGAAACGCAAAAATAAGATTAAGCAATATACACCCAGGAAGATTATTGATGAATCTGAGAGGTCGAGACAAGTGGATAAAATAATATGGCTACATTCCAAAGAAACTTTATAGCAGGTAAAATGAATAAGTCCGTTGACGAGAGACTCGTTCCTAACGGACAATATATTGATGCAGTAAATGTTAGATTAGGATCATCTGAATCAACAGAAATAGGTGCAGTTGAAAACTCTAAAGGAAATACTTTAGTAGCAGCACTATCTTATGAAGGACAAAGCTTGAGTAATAATGCAAAATGTATTGGAGCTTTAGAAGATGGTGCAAACGAAACTATATATTGGCTTGTACATGACCCTACATTTACAGGAAATAGTGCTACAGGAAAAATTGATTTAATTGTTTCTTTTAATACCATAACTAATGACACCGTATATCATGTTATTAGTGTTTCTAAAGGTGGAACTAATCCCACAGAAACTGTTTTAAATTTTAATGAAAGATATCTTGTTACAGGAATTGATTTAATTGATGGGTTGTTGTTTTGGACAGACAATTATAATCCACCAAGATTTATAAATACAAGCCGTAGCTACGCAATTCCCAGTGGAACTCCAAGGGTAGATGGAAATGGCAATGCAGGTTTATTAGAAGAGTCATTATTGGTTATTAAAAAGCCTCCACACAACGCACCTAGTGTTGAGCTAACAACAACAAGTGGTGGAGATGAAAATTATTTAGAAGAGAGATTTATTTCATTTGCTTATCGTTATGAATATCAAGACGATGAATACTCAGCTACATCTCAGTTTTCAGATGCAGCTTTTAATACAAGTCCTTTTGATTTTAGTGCAGAGTCTTACTTAAATGAAGGTGTAGTAAATCGGTTTAATACTGCTATTATCACATATAATTCAGGAGGACCTTTAGTTACTGCTATAGATTTGTTGTTTAAAGATAGTGAGGGTACTATAATTAAAGTTATAGAAAAAATTAAAAAATCTGAGTTAGGATTAGCAGATAATACTGATTATACTTTTACATTTAGAAACAGTAAAATATTCACAATACTTCCAGAGTCGGAGTTATTAAGATTATATGACAATGTTCCTTTATTTGCAAAATCTCAAACCTTAATGGGTAATAGATTAATGTATGGAAACTACATTGAAAACTACAACTTGATTGACATTAATGACTCACCTGTAAGATTTGAGTTTGAGACAGAACTAATTTCTGAACTCATAGGTTTAGAGTCAATTGAAGATTCTACAGATAACGCATCTTATACTTTTGGTGCAACCGTAAATATAATAGATGGCACTCTTGTTATAGACCTAGAAGATGTAGACTTAGTAGCAGGTTCATCAATATCTATCGATGCCTCTTTTATTCATAGAGATTTTCAAGGTAACACACCTACAGAAACAACTCCAGAAACAAATATTGAGTGGAGTTATGTATTACCACAATCATTCAATAGTGTATTTGATTTAGCTACAAGTTTAGACTTTCAAGAAAAAGTAGGTATCGGTACTTTAAAGCCAGTATATGACTCAGACCCATTAGTAGAGACTTCTTGTGATGGATTTACTTTAACAGATATAATAAACTGTAACATTCCTAATATTTTGGATGCTTCACAACCAACAAGTTGGACAAAATTTGAAAGTGGAATATCTTCAGCTAATCAACCAGTAGGCATTGTTACTTCTATAGGGTCAAACACTATTGGTTTTGAATTAATAGCTATGCGTAGAGTAGACGATGTTGCTGCTCCAACTCAAAATGCTTACGAATACTATGGATGGAGTTTTGCTGAAGTTACTTACCAAAAAATATCTGACACTAAAAGTCTTCATAGTAATAGAGATTATGAGATAGGCATGATTTATATGGATGAATATAATAGGGCATCTACTGCTTTAGTAAGTCCATTAAATTCTGAACATGTACCTTGTGGGTTTTCAGACCAAAAAAATTCTATTCAAGTAACTATACCTACACAACAAAGACCTCCATACTGGGCAACAAAATATAAGTTCGCAATAAAGCCTAGTGCTGAAGGCTATGAAACAATTTACACAAACATATTTTTTACAGACCCAACAACTAGCGAAACATACTTTTTATTAGAAGGAGAAAATCAAAGAAAGGTAGAAACAGGAGATAGGTATATTGTAAAAGCAGATACAAGTGGTTCATTATTAAGATGTGCTTATTCTACTGTTTTAGAAAAAGAAGCTAAAGAGGCAGATTTTATTGTGCCTCCAATTTTAGATGAAGAAGATAATGAAGTTCCTATTCCTGCAGGTACTTATATGAAAATGAAGGCTCAAGATTTTTCTGTTGCGTTAGGTGATAAGCCATTTATTTTACCAGGGAAACAAAGTAAAACTGCAAGAGGAGATGGTAGTGCTCCTATATTAGCATATAAAAATTTTGGTGAAGACGATGGTACAGGTAATTTTATAAACTATACAATTCCCGCAGGAAGTAGAATTAAGTTAAGTTTTAAATTCCGAAGAAGAGGACCTAGTCAAGGTAACAATAGATGTGAACGTAGAATATATAATTTAGAATCTACGTTAACCTCATCTAAAGATTATGACGATGTTATAGATTGGTGGAATGGAGACAATGTACAAGAAATACTAAACACAGGACAACAAGAAGTTGGTGGCTCAGGATGTGATATACAAAACGAATACATACCAACTCCCACAAATACATCAGGAGTTTTTAATACTTATGGTATTATACCATCATTATGTACTAATTTTTATAGATGGTTTAAAGATACAGGAGCAGGCTCAAATAATACAAACGAAATACGTTTTATAGTTTCTGGTACAAAAGCTTGTGGAACTACAAGCAAAAGAAGGTCTAAAGTAGAAGTTACTTTTGAAATATTTAGAGCAGAGAGTACTATTGTTTTTGAAACATTTCCAACAGATGCACAACCTGATGTATGGTATGAAGGTTCGGAAACTTTTGACATTGTTAAAGAGGGTTGTTTATTTGATTTAAGTGTTTCTTCTTCAGAAACAAATCCAATAGCATTTGAGTATACATTAAATGGTTTTCAAGAGCAAGTTATTTTAGAGCCAGGAGAATCAATGTCAAATATAAACGGTGATTGTAACTCTATGTCTACATCATCATCTACACCACCTGATGACCCTGCAAACATAACTATAGTTTCAACATCGGTTGAAAATGTTCATCTAGGAAATGTACAATCTCAAACATTATCTCAGCCTGCAATTATAGATACATCGTTTTTTAATTGTTTTGCCTTTGGTAATGGTGTTGAAAGTTATAAAATAAGAGACTCTTTGGTTGGAAGACCACTTCTATTAGGTAACAGAGTTACAACTGTATCGGCAGAAGATTATCGACAAGCTAATAGGTTTGCTGATATTACTTATAGTGGGATATACAACGATGAAAGTAATGTAAATAAACTTAATGAATTTAATTTAGGTTTATTAAACTTCAAAAGAACAGAAGAGTCGTTTGGTCCTATACAAAAATTATTTGCTAGAAGTACCGATATACTTACTCTTCAAGAAGATAAAATATCTTACGTATTAGCAGGTAAAAATTTATTATCTGATTCTGCCGTTGGAGGAGCTATAACTTCTGTGCCTGAAGTTCTTGGAACTCAAATAGCAAGACTTGAAGAGTTTGGTATAAGTTTTAATCCAGAAAGTTTTGCAGTGTATGGATACGATAAATATTTTTCTGATCAAAAACGTGGCGTATTAATTCAATTAAAAGGTAGTGCTTATAGTAATGAGCAACTTACAGTTATATCTGAAGCAGGAATGCGTTCATGGTTTAGAGATAGATTTATTGCAGCACCTAACACACAAAAACTTGGTGGCTATGATCCTTACATGGATGAATATGTTTTTAGTACTAATGATGATTTATTGCCTATTGAAAACCCATGTATAGAGTGTGGTGTTACAAAAGCATTTGTGTATAGTGAAGTTACTAGAGTTTTTTGTTTTAATATAGGACAGTTGGTAGGAGATGTAAATATTGATGTTACTGTTAATAATTTATCAGGTGGAACTTTTACATTAACTTCTGTTTATGATGGTAATACATCGTTAATTAATTTAAACACAGGGTTAAACACTTTAACTTTTGATAAGAATAAAGTTTTAATAGATACTGTTGAGTTAACTTTTTCAGGCACATTAAATGCTGATGTAGAATTTATTGTTAACTGTCCTATAGCTGATACTTTAGAAATAATTCAAGTGTGTGTTTCTGATGATGTAGATGCAGGTAAGTTTATACATAACCAATATAGATGGGTTGATGGTTTATTTATTTCACCTTTACATCAAGAACAAGTTAAATTGTTGTCTGCACCTAATGCACCATTAGTATCTCAATACAGTTCAGTTTCAGGACCACAAGGTGCAGGAGTAATTCCTGCTGATGGTGCAATTGTATCAATAATATCAAAAAAGATATTACCAACTGATGACTTTGTTTTTGCAAATCCACCAATGAACTTTAAGTATTTAAGAAGTAGCACACTATATGTTAATACTCCTGCATCGATACAAGATTTAATTAATGCATCAAACCAAGGTGGTTTAGATGCTTCAGGTGCACCTTCAACATATTTATCACAGTTTGTTGTACCTTCTGGTAACTCAGGGGATAAGCTTTATTTAATATATGACTACAGAGAGCCTGTGTTAGCAGAGTTGTGTTATTCAACCATAAGTCCTTTTGATTCGTGTTGTGGATGTTCTGATGCAGATAAATTTATTGTAACACAATGTAGACTGGATGGTGTTGTAAATACTGAAGTAATTCAAGGTCCTTATACTATAGGTCAATTTGTACAATTAGCAGGACTACCTGATTGTTACTTTGAAATAACTAGCTCGTCTACTGATGAGGTTACTGACACAGTTTCAGCTCTTACTTCGGGAACGGATTGTGATAATTTCTGTCAAGAATATGATTTAATTAGTACAAATCCAGGCACTACAGATATTAATTATGTGGATTGTGATTTCTTACCTCAAACCGTAAGTTTATTACAAGACACAAATCAAGCAATATGTGCACGTTCAATTGATCCGATTCCTGCAAATGTAACTATTGCATTAAAATATTGTGAATGTAACATAGCTAATTTAGTTCAATTAGAAAGATGTGTTTTAGATTGGAGTACAGGAGGTCGTAATACAGAATACGCAACAAATGCAGGCTACACAATAGGTGATTTAGTTACTGTTAATACAGATTCATGTGTATATGAAGTAGTAGAATTTGTTTCAGGAAGTGTTACAACAAACATAACGTCTGTAAATCCTGTAGCAGATTGTAGTGAGGTTTGTAATTATTATAGTGTTACAGGAGCAGGTCCTGGTTCACAAACTTTTACTTACAAAAAATGTGGTGAAAATAAAGATTTCTTTGTAGTAATAGGTGAACTAGAAACAGTACAAATCTGCACATCTGAAGCAATAGATCAGTCAGCTAATTTTAGTTTGGTTTGGCAGGGATGTGATTGTCCTCAGTTCAATCATGTTATTGAAGATTGTATTACAGGTGAACAATTAATCGCAGATTACCCTACTCAATTAGCTATAGAAACTACTGTTAATGTTACAGGTGTAGGATGTTTATGGAAAGTTACAGGTTATACTTTTGTAACTTCAACTGTTACTATTTCGTCTATAAGTGGAGATACTTGTGATAACCAGTGTGATTTTGTTCAATTTGAAAATAATGGATTAGCCGTTGCAACATTATCAGTAGTGCTATGTGGAGGAGCTACTTTTACTCAAGTATTGCAACCTACTCAAGCGTATTCAGCTTGTATTGAGTCAATTTCAACTATGGATGCAGGAATAGAAATATATGGTCAAATATGTAATTGTCAACCTTAATAATTATGAAATATATAAATAACTGGAAAGCAAACGCAAAAAAATATAACAAAATAGATATTGTTATTAGAATTGGTAAAATAACTTTTCTTACATTATGGGTTGATACCATTAAAAAGAAATTTATATTAACAGTATTAAATTTTACAGTAAAAAATTAACATGGCTACTTTAGGAAATTATTATTTAAATGGACCAAGTTTATCAACTGCAACAAAAGTTTTTACTGACTTTGACCAAACAATTTGTGCACCTGATGGATGGTATTCAGATGGAGTAATTTCAAGAAAATTAACAAATTGTAAATTGCAAAAAGTTGAACAACCCTGCACAAATTGTCAGGAAAACTTAATTAGCTTACAATTTAATAGTATTTCTGCTGCAGATTTATTTTGTATTGGTGGTGCAAATGTTTCCGTTTATATGCCACTGGGAGAAGTTTTTAGCACAGGAACTGCAATATATCAAGATGCAGCATTAAGTGTTCCTGCAATAGATGGATTTTATAGAGAGCCTTTTGATGCTGATTACAGAGAACAAGCTTCAGGAACGTTAGGTGTATTAACAACAGGTCCAGTGTGTTCAGGAGATTTCTTTATTTCAGCTAACAGACTAACCTGTAATGTTTACTGTAACAATAGTTATGATATAAATATAAGTGCAACTGCAGTAAGTGGTAATGATTATTTTACATTAACAATAGGTGACGTAGTTCAGGTTGGTGGATTAGGTTTAGGTGATGGGTTTTATGCTTATGCAGAAACAAGTACAAATACAGGTTCAGGAGTATTTAAAGTATTTGAAATATTAGATGGAGAAATAGTTGATATTTCACAGTGTATTTCTGGAAATTGTCAACCACAATAAAATAAAATATGGCAAAATATACATTAACATATGATGATGGAGTAAAAGGGTTTCCATCATTTTATTCATATCACCCTGACTGGATGATTGGTATGAACAATTATTTTTACACTTTTAAAGAAGGAAACTTGTACAGGCATAATACTAATGATAGAAGAAATAACTATTATGGAATAGACTACGCATCAATAATGACTTCTGTGTTTAATGAAGAGCCTTTATCAAATAAGATATTTAAAACATTAGCATTAGAGTCTGATGACTCTTGGAGTGCCAGTGTAGATAGTGATCAGCAGTTGGGTAATTTTATTCAAGCTGATGAGTTTGTTTTAAAAGAGGGTGCATACTTTGGGTATCTTAGGGCATCAAGTTCAGAACCTGCAAGCGAAACACAGTATCCTTTAAGGTCTGCCAATGGAATTGGTAATAATATATTTGCTAACATAAGTAATCCTGCACAGGTGCTTGTTTATTTTAGTGTAGACCCACTTGTTAGTATAGGTACAATTATAAGTGTAGGTGACCTTGTATACACCAAGGTTGGAAATGTAGTTACCTTGATTGGTAAGGTTGTTGGTAAAGTAGAGGATATAGTTAATGCAGAAAACTACTTAATAATTGACACCACTATTACTGATTCTTCAGGAAATCCTTTAGGCAACTTACCTCCGACAACACCAGTGTATTATTTCTTTATAAAGAACGGTACTGCCGAGTCTCATGGTATATTAGGACACTACGCAGTGTTTACTCTAACTAATAATAATACAGGTGCAGTTGAGTTGTTTGCAGTTGAATCAGAGGTAATGAAATCATTTCCTTAAAATTAGTATCTTTGAAGTAATGGATAGTGAGTTATCAGTTAATTTTATAAAAAAACTAGAGGTATTACAAAATGTAATTATTGAAAGTGATAATGAACATGTATATGGTGATGGTAAAAATTTAGTTAGTAATGAAGAGTTCCCAATAACAAATAACTTTACTGATGGATTATATATGCGTCAGATGAAAATGAAAGCAAGTACTATAGTGATAAGTGCTATACATCATACAAATCATTTTTGGTTTTTATTATCTGGAAAAGTTGTAGTTGAAAATGAAAATGAAATTGTAGAGCATATAGCTCCCTGTTGGTCTTATTCTTTTAAGGGTACTAAAAGGATAATTAAATGTGTAGAAGATTGCGTATGGATAAATGTAATAGCAAATCCAACAGACACAAGAGATATGAAAGCAATAGAAAATAGTTTTTTTTCAATAACTATGGAAGAATATAATAAAAAAGAAAAATTATGGCAGGAGTAGCAGCAGCAATTGGTTTGGGAATATCAGCAATAGGTATGGGTGCATCTTTTATTCAGGCAGGTCAACAACGTAAGGCTCAGGAAAAAGCAGAACGTGAGGCAGCTAAAGCAATGGCTGCAGCTAGAAAAAAACTTGAAGTAAACTATTTAGATGCACTAGCTATACAGAAAGAACCTTACGAACTTGAACGTGAGGCTTTATTAGTTGCAGGAGCACAAGGTGTTGAGGCAGCAAGAGAGTCTGAACGTGGTGCAGCAGCAGGTGTAGGTAGAATACAACTAGCACAACAAAAAGGTCAGCAAGGAATTAGATCAGCAATGGGTCAAGAGATGACTGCATTGGATAGGGCAGCAGCAGCAGAGGAGTCAAGGCTTCGTGATGTTGGTGTTCAGTTAGATTTGGGTGAGGTTGCAGGAGCACAGATGGCAGCATCAGATGCTAGTCAGGCAGCAGCAGCAGCACAGACACAAGGGTTTCAGCAGTTAGCATCGTTTGGAGCACAGGTATTAGAGGCAGCACCATTGTATGCAAAAAGTAAAGAGGTTAGACAGTTTAATAGAGCTCAAAGAAAAGCAGGTAGAGCAGGTAAAGATGCTTACATGAAAGCTAATCCAGGTGCAGGTTTTTTAGGAATAGGTACAGGATATAGAAGAGCAGAAGGACCTTTAGGTAGACAGGCGATTCAAAATACGGATATGCTTAAATATTTAAATGATTCAGGTTTTAGTACTGATAGCTTTAATAAACTCGCAGGAAAGCAAGGACTTAGTTCTTTTGATGAGAAATCATTCTTAGCTAACCCTCAATCCTATATGGGTAGAGGTAGTGTTGAGCAACAAGCATACTTACAGAATTTATTGTATGGCATTCCAATGAATGTAGGTGGTCCTATAGAAGAAGAGCTTGAAGAAGAAGAAGGTGGGACAGGAACAAATAGTTCAATGGCAAGTTTTGGA
>Ga0098049_1000783_pt1 | contig 12439 bp, 29 predicted proteins | sample 13BtaG_FD_92582 | JGI IMG/M metagenome (GOLD analysis project Ga0098049, IMG submission 92582) | Marine viral communities from the Subarctic Pacific Ocean - 13B_ETSP_OMZ_AT15268_CsCl metaG | ecosystem: Environmental > Aquatic > Marine > Oceanic | place: Subarctic Pacific Ocean | collected...
GCGCGCGACTACCCACGGGCGTCCGGTCGGGGAGTACCTGCTAAGTGCCTGATTTATAAGGGTTTTTTGCCCTTTTCGGGCCTTAACCTGCCCGTTGGGAGATGTTCCGTTTTTCCCTTAGATATCAATGACTTACGCGCGTCGGCTGTCATTTCGGCCAGATTGGGACCGATTCGCCGCATTCTTGGCCGGTCGCCGGGATTCTGCCCGGATTGACGTGGTAACGCGCCGGATTGACGTGGTAACGCCGAGCGGCCGCGCCGGCGTGCTATGGCCTACCATTGCCCGGCGTGCTGGCATTCGCCACGGCGGCCGTGGTTGCCGCGTGCTGGACGTTTGCGCGGTTGCGCTAGGGTATATGCGGTTCGGATTTGCGGCGCTATATGCGCGCCCTATGCGGTCGGGATATGGCCGGGGCGTTGCGACCGGGCACAAAAAAGCCGGGACGTGCCCGGCTTCGTTTGGTTGATGGGTGGCGCTATCTCGGGCCGTCGGTATGTTCGTTAATCCAATCTATAACGAACTTCCAATGAGGATATATGCTGGCATGTAACGCCGGGTTTTGAGCCGATAGGCGCGATAGGACCGCGTCTATCGCGTATTGAGACTCTCGGAAGGTCTCGCCATCGGCGCATGCCTCGCATTGGACTATCTCATTGCGCGCGGTCCATTCGGGCGTGATCTCGCCGCATGTCTCGCATTCCTCGGACAGGCACTCGACGCATAAGTAGCCGTCGAGGTCGCCATTGTCCGCCGGTATGCGGTTAACGAATAAGCCGGACCCGAACGCGACCGACCGCCGGCAATCTATGCAATGCTCGCCGATATCGATAGCCATTATCGCGCCCCCTCATATTTGAACGGGTCCGCCGCATTGGTCGCCGCATCGCGCGGATTCTTCCCGGAATGGTAAAAATGGGTCGCGGTGTCCCAGCATATGCGCCCGGCGTTCTGCGCGTAGTCTGGCCGCGCTTCGATGGCGCGTTGATATTCCGCGAACCATCGCGCGCGCTCGGCAAGCTTCGTTTTGCTTATCATTTCGCGCCCCCCCATGTTTCGACCCGGTGCCTATCCATTGCCTCGGCTTGGCCGGTTTCGATGATGTATCGCGCGGTGTCCGTCATGGTCCGGTGCCCATTAACGCAAAGCGAAAGGTAGGACTCGGAGACGCCGAGCGCGACCGCCACGAATGGCCGGCCGCCGTTCGCCTCAATGGCGGCGTTTAGTGTTTCATCCCTCATTCTTAAAACCTCGCAGTTTGACCTTGTTAGACGCCTCGCCGGCGTCATTGTTCCATTGTTCCCACAATTCGGCAGCGCGCCGTTCGGCTTCGGCTAACACGCCGAACGCGGCCCAGTGACCGCCAACAACGCCGGTTATAGGTTCCAAATCCCAACCCGGTTGAACCCGAACCGATAGAGATTCAAAGTCGCCAAAATCTATCGCGCCGGCCAGCTCGCGCTCTTCGGTTAAGTTGAGATCATGCCCCAGTAACACGCCGGCAATCAGCGCGGCGAGTTCGTTTTGTGTCGTGATTTTCATTAGATGCCCCCCGTCAATTGATAAAACGAGATGACGATGAACGCCGCCCATCCCATACCCGAAGCGAACGCCCACGCGGCCGTGCGCGCCTTCTCCCGGCTTGCGCGTTGAATCTCGGCCCGTATCCGTTCGGATTCATCCCGGCGCGTTTCCGCGAAATCACGCGGTAAGCCGGCGATTTCCGGATGCCGCTTGGCGCGAAATTTTAGGACCGCGCCCGTCTTGTTTTGGTTTTCCGTTTTCATTCTATGCAACCTCCCTTGTCGCAATGATTTGAGAATCGACAACAAAACCGCTGTCGCTATTTTTGGCCGGTCCCTTGGCACGCAATCCAATCACGACCGGGCCGGCGTTGACGTTCACCAGATCGCTTGCGTCGCCGTCTATGACCTCACGGCCGAGGAATTGCGCCGGCAATCCATTCTTAAACACCGCCGCAATCGGCACGGCATGCTTGAGCGCGATGTCTACCTGTTTCGCATACTGCCGGCGGCCGCTATACGAAAACATCAGCCGGTAATTGTCCGGCGTGCTGCCAAGCCGCTTGGCGCGTTTTGTGTAGTCGTAAAAGAATATGTCCGGGAATGCCTGCGGGATGCCGTGCGTTTCCCAATCGATGTCGGACAACACGTTAAGCCGCGCGACCGGCTTTACATTCTGGCGCGCACATAAGTTTTGGAAGCGGTCCAACTCACCGCGCAGTCGGTCGAGGAATTGCGCCCGGTCCGCGTGCCATAGATCGGCGCGCCATTGCCGGCCGGCTTTTACATTCTCGAACGCGCCGCGACCGGCATCCTTCAAACAGTCGGGCATGCATCCGGCGGCCTTGCTACCCGGACACAAAATGGCGTCGGGCATTAGTGACAGACTCGCCACCCGGACCGCGTCGCCTGATTTTTGGGTCTTCGCTACCTTCGTGTTTCCCGGCTTCGCGCTGGTATCCATCAATGGTCGGTTACTCATGGTTGCCGCCCTCCAACGCCCGAATGATCAGCGCGCCGCCAAAACTAGCAGCGGCGGCGAGCGCCGATATAGTCGCGGCGAACGTGAAAGCGTAAAGAGTAGCGCCGCCGGCGATGGCGACCATTAATAGCAGCGCGGTAATCGCGCACCATGTTCCGGCTAAGATTGCATTTTGCATTGTGTGTTTTCCTTTTTTGGTGATGCGGAGCGCATCGCGGAGCGCGTCCCCACGCGCTCGACGTTGGACTCTGATTTAACCGGCGGCCGTTCCGCCATTGCACGCGGCCATCAATTGTTTGGCGGCGTTTGCGAGTTCGCGTTTCGGTAGGTAGGACTCGATCTCTATTGTTTTGTCCCAATATCGTTCTTCTAAGGCCAAATATTTTTGTTCGTCGTCGGTATGCTCGCAAATTGCCGCACAATCAACGGCCCAATCAGCTCGGCGCATATATCCGGCCCAATACATGACGGCCCGGTGCCATTTTGGGTTGATTGATTTAATGCCGCTTACGTCATCAATGTATGCAGCGCGATCAGGTAAGTTCAGTTTTGACATGTTGCGTTTTCCTTTTTTCGTTTAGGGCGCCAGCAAGGGCCGGCGTTGGCCTATTATAGGCACATCATTCTTTACATTGTAAACCTTTATTTCGTCCTTCCTTTATACGCAAAAAAAAGCCGGTGCCCGTCGATAGTCTGAACCTATCAAAACGGCGTGAGCTCGCGCCGGTTTCATAGTTCGCGCCTATCGTAAACCGGGACCGATTCCGCGCCGCGCGCCCTCATTCTGGCCGGCGTCCCGATTCCCGACCGATTCCCGACCGATTCCCGGCCATCCCCTACCCATTGCCGGCGATTTTCTCCCCGGTCCGCGATTCCCGGCCGATTGCCTACCCATTGCCGGCGATTCCGCCGGATTTGCCGCGATTCTTCCCGATTTCGGCCGATTTCCACCAATTTTCGACCGATTGCCGCCGATGCATGCCGCCGGACCCGAAATCAGGCCATTTGACCCCAAAAACGACCTCCGTGGGATAGTAAAGACACTCCGTGGGATAGTAAGCACCAAAACAGCACTCCGTGGGATAGTAAATGACCTCCGTGGGATAGCCTTTGCGCCCAGGAATGGGCCGCGCCTGGCCGCTGGATGCTCCGTGGGATAGTAAAGGCCAAAAGCAGCTCCGTGGGATAGTAAATACCCCTTCGTGGGATAGTAAAGTAGCTCCGTGGGATAGCCTCTACTAAGCCCTGCGCGTCCTCTCTGCCTGCTTCAGCGCCTTGTTGAACTCGAACATGATGCGCTTGCGAGCGTAGCCATAAGCGATGTCACGGGCCGGGAACAGCCTTCTGATAGGTCTGCTCTTGTTACCAGTGGTGAAGATCTTCTTCAGCTTCGTGCCGCCCTTCTTGCGCTTAACGCCCACCCGTTCATATAGGCCAAGGAACTTATCGGTCTTGGGTTTGCCCGCAGGGAATCCGTAGAAGTATCTGTCTGTGTTCGCCCTGTACTTGGCATACGCATGCTTTTTGATGTTGCCATGCTTATTGATAGCGCCCCTGGGCGTATCCTTTGTGGGCTGCAGCAGGTTGGTTCTGCGCGGCTTATCAGGCGGCAGTACAGTTCCACCCTCAATGATGTTCTCCAGGTATCGACGCTTGCGACCGCTGCCGCCACCGCCACGGGTTTCGCCTGTTACGGATGCCCTACCACCATCTAGCTCCGCGAATATAGTGGTCTGCAGGTTCTTCTTCGTGGACTTGATGTACTGGAAGCCCTGCTTGGTAAACCGCTCTGCCCCGCCCTTTAGATACTTGTCTACCTGTCTACGAAGCTCGCCTTGACCGCCCTGGCCTACCGCAATCTGAAACGCCAGTTTGTTCAGTGCGACTGACGCAGCAAACGGCACCTGGTCGTTGTGGATAACACTCAGCTTCTTGATTGCCTGGTCGATATCGAACTTGGCGAACTTTAGCTTGCTCGGGCTATCAGCTATCAGGTGTGGCGTCAGCTTGTTCATACCGGGTCGTTGAAGTCCAGTTCGCTGTACTCAACCTGCAGGTATTCGGTAATCGAAGACAGCGCGTGGCATGTGCAACTGCACTCTGAGCAGATCAGCATGAGGTGTATGTCCACTATCCACTGAGAGTTGCCACAGTCTGGGCAGCTAAGCACAACGTGCTCAGTGGGCCTTGTCGGGAAGTCAATTATGTCAGCCATGTCGGCTCCTTGTCTTTGAACCGATAATGACTGTGGACTGCTCCGTGGGCTAGTCGTTTTCTGTGGATAGGTCAGTGACTACTAACACCGGGCTGATGCACTTAGGGCACCTACCCAGGAGATGGTCACTGCGATAACTGTAACCGCACGAAGCGCAATCTATCTGGAACCGTACATCTCTCGTAACATTCTCACGCCATCTTCCCCCAGCTTCGCGCTTACCTGACTTGGTAGTGTGTTGTTGTTCAAATCGTCGTTTTGCTGCGTACTTGCCCATCTTGTCCATTCGTCAATAGCCCTCATCCTCTCAATGATTTCGTCACTCAGTTCCTGCATCAATCTGTTCGCCCTTTACCTTTAGCCGGTAGATGTTGTTCACCCACCATGTGAATTCGTACTCGTCCATCGTTCCCTTCATCATGTTGACGCTGTACGCCACAATCTGAATGTTCTTCTTTATGTAGCCCAGTTGCGGGTTGATTCTGTCGATGGAGCAGTTGAATGATTTTGCTCCACCGCCGTCTCGGTAGTGGGTTAACACCACGCCACTTAGCGCGCATCGTCCATCCTGTTTCTCATATATCTCAACGAAGTCATCTACTGTGACCTTCCAATCGTATCCCTGCTTCTTCCTGTTGTGCCCCAGGCTGCTGTGCAGTTTCTTTAGGTAGTATGTAACGTCACCGTTCACCTTGGCGTACATCGCCTCTCGCCGGCACTTACTACATGAAGAAACCTTGTTAGAGCGCCGCTGCGGCTCAAACTTGCTCGGGGACAGGTGCTCCTTGCATATGCGGCAAAATATGGTCTCCCCCTGGTCATCGTTGTCCGTATCTTTCTCAGGCCGACCTTTCCCTAGCCCTGTTTGAAAGCTCATGTATATACGCCTCGTAGTCCAACCCGAACTTCTTATCGAACCATTTTGCCCAAGTATACTTGCCTGAGGGGACCATCGCCCTTTTCTTTTTGTTTGCGTAGATGTCGCGCGCCATGCAGCACACTAGATACTCGTGATCTGAATCAAAGTCCTCTCGTCCCAAGATCATGCAGGCTCTCCTTGTATTCCTTTTCTATCTCCAGCAACTCATCGACCGTCAGCGGCCTAGAGTCACGAGCCTTCCCCTGCAGCCACTCCACTGTCTCTCTGCCATAGGTGTCTATCATGTGCAGTGTGTACTCCATCAGCGCCCCGTGGCGGAACGTATTGCACTTAGGGCACTGAGGCCAGATGTTCTCCTCTATGAAATACACAGCATCGAAGGTCTTAGGTATGAAGTGACCGGCATGCATCTCACGCCAGTGCTTCTTTGAACTGCAGGTTGTGCATTGGACCATGCCGTCAGCATCGGCGTGCTTGCGACGTATGTACTCGCTGCAGATGCGCCAGGCGCGATTGCGGACTGTTTTCTTGGTTGGCTTACGGGTTTTGGGCTGCGTTGTTCTAGGAGCCATGAATCATCCTGGACTTTATCAGTAGGTTGTTTAGCTCACTCAGTCGCTTGGTCGCTTTGCTGCGCTCTTCGCCATCATCCAGGTTGAGACCAAGACCGGCTAACCGGCTTGGCCCCCTCCCGCCCCACGCGATATCGATGTTGAATAGCTCGGATTCTGTCCGTCTAATCGCCGCCTCAATCATTCGTGGCTTCGCTATGAAGTTCACGTTATCCATTAACGGCCTTGATTGGCCGATGCATGGCTACACACTTCACGCACTTAGACTGACCTGGATGGGATACATGAGAGAACGCAGCCATTGGTTTCCACTTCCTGCAGATACCGCACTGGCTAACACCATCCTTCATCGACTCAGACCTGATTGCGTAGTCGTATTCGGTTACCTCGTTCCCCTTGGCTAACCACTCCTCCACCAATCGGTTAGAGTTCTCGCGCAGCTTGCGCTTTTCTTCCGGTATCGATGACATCATGCAGCCGATCTCCCACTGCCCATAACCTCATCAATCACCGATTTACCCAGCGTGCCACGCATGTAGGACTGCTCCTCTGTTTCCCAGAACCTCTTTATAGCAGCATCTACGAGCTTTTCCATCCACTGTGGGGCGTCCTCCGGCATTGTTACCTCCAGGGGCTTGCCCTCAAGGTACATGCCGTGGAAGTCCACGCCGAGCTTATGCTCCAGCATCCTGTCTGCCATGATGCATAGCTCGTTGAGTTCACGCTCTCTGTCGCCACGCTTGGACACCATGCCTTCAGACTTCTGTGGTGAGAAAGCGTAGATCTCTTTGGTGATCTCAGCGATGTCCGGGAAGAACTGGTTTTTAGTCAGTAGTCTTCCCAGAGCTTCGGTGAGTTGAACCTGCGTGAACCGGCTCAGTTCCTGGTAGTAGATGTCTTCCAGTACCGGCCAATCCTTCCTTTTGTTTGGCTTGTAGGCCAACCACTGCTTAAAGCAGTCCTTGAACATCTGTCTGTCCATGAGTCCCCCTCAGTCCTCTGTTTGTTGTGGTGCCATTTCCTTTTCGATGATTACGTCTATCACCTCTAGCAGTTTGGCTAAAGCAGCGGAGTCGCCGGTCTTCGACCATTTGATGACGTATTCGACAGCCTTGCCCCTGGCATAGCTGAGTTCGTTGGCTACTGAGTAGTCAGTGTAACGAATCGGTCCTGGCGGGTTTGCTTCCATCTCCAATATGAACTGCGCGTACTGGCGTGCCTTACGCAGGTCATTGATTGGGTCTTTCTTCGCACGGGTTATGTACTTGACGATGTTCGTCTCGCACGGTCCCAGGTCGTTGCCAAGGCAGAACTCTATGGGCTGGATAACCAGCCGCTCATAGTGATCACCGCCTACCTGCTTATGCTTAAAATGGGATGTCATCTTCATATTCATCCTCTTTTGTCACAGGTGCGGCAGCGGGTTTGGCAGTGGGGTTGTCGCCCTTTTTGTCTAGCAGTTCAACTTCGTTAGCTATGACTTCGGACCAGGTTCTCTTCTCGCCATCCTTCTCGTACTGGCGGTTAGAGATTCGGCCAACAATGGCTACTTTGGACCCCTTCGCGCAATACTGCATGATGATTTCAGCAGTCTTGTTGAAGGCCGTCACGTTGTGCCAGGTGGATTCGTCTTTGCGGTCGCGGGTAGCAATGCTAAAAGTCACCACGGTGGTGCCGTTAGCTGTCTGCTTTTGTTCTGGGTCTCTGCCCAGGTTGCCAATCAAGAATGCTTGATTCATGCGTTGCTCCTTATCTTTCTATTCTTCATCTTTAGCCCCCCCGCGTGGGGGGATATATTGAAGATGTTAAGAACTGCGTTAACAGCGTTCATCTCAACATCATCAAATTCTTCACTCTAGAGCTACCGTCAGGACACACACCGTCCTGCGCCGGGTATAAGCACTCAACCCCTGACTCGCGTTTTAGGTTCCAGCTAAATGGCTGTCCCTCATGCCTAGTCCGTCAGGCGAACTGTCGGCGGTGCTCGCTACCGTGTCTCGTAGTCTCTGAAGGCTCTGGGCCATCCTTCAGCATCACACCCGCTTTAAAAAAGGTCGGGCAACCCAGGAGAAGGAAAGAAACTCCTGGGCCGCCCCTATCACAGCCCCAATGGAGGGGGGAGAGGACTGTGGTAGTTACGCTGCATCATCCAGAAAACGCTCAATCTCTGCAACCCTGTTATCAGGAATACCCTGATTCCTCCACTTGCAGACCGCTTGCCTGGTGATACCTAGAAACTTGGCAAGGTCGGTAAGCGATGCGTCTTTACGCACCAGCCGAACCTTAAACTCTATCCAATCTTCGTTGCTCATGAATGCATTAGGCCATAGTAGGTTTGCATGTGCAACTACTTCATGTATATTGGTTGTCAATGTTGAGTATAGGAAGGTAATTAATGGCGTCAGTACATGGTATATCGAAACAGGTAGTAAACATCCTTGAGGAAAAAGGTCCGATGGCCTACAACGGGATACACACCGAGTTAAGAAAACGACAGTTCAAAGCAACCAAAACGCAGGTTCTCAAATGCATGGACAATCTAAAGGGCAGGAAGCTAGCTGTGAGCAGTCCTAGCGATAAACGCAAGATAGCACTAATCAAGCAGGTCGATTGCTTGAAGGATGTGGTGAGCGACACGCAGCGGAATCAAACAGAACCTGTGGAACAGGCTGAAGAGCAAACGTCAGAGCGATGGTTGTATTTCGCGGCAGGGGCGTTGTTGGCTACGATCTTAACGTCAACAGCGGTCGTGATATAACGTGAGAATCCTAACCTGGGACTGCGACCGTCAGGGCTGCTATCACGAGAAGATGTGCCCCAAGCTAGGCGTGTTCGATGAATGCCTGCCGCCAAAGATGGGCATGAGCGATGTGGATGGGATAGTCGAAATTAACGGTCGCTTCCTGTTAGTGGAATGGAAGTCGTTCCAGGGCGATATACCTGCTGGTCAGCGTATAATGTTCCAGCGACTGACTGAGATAGACAAGGCTATCACCGTCCTGGTGGTGGTCGGAGACCCACAACTAATGACCGTCCTTGGATACAGGAAGATCTGGGGTGGCGAGGTGTTCCCTGCTGTCTTGACAGATCTTGATGGCTTGAAAGTGAAGATAAAGGCATGGGCCGATCTGGCCTACGCATCGAGGTTCAAATGATAGAAGAAACGAGAGAATACTCGTGCTCGGTTTGCAAAGAGGACACTATGTTCATCTTTTTGGAAGCCGAGCGGGGTGATAGGGACCAACCGGGCTGGGAAGCCTGCTGGCAATGCTTAGAGTGTGATGAATACACAATCGACTTATGGGAGATAGATAATGACTGATGGAATCGTGAACATCCGGGGCAAGGAATATAAGACCGTTGCTCTACGGGTTGCTGAATTTAGAAGCAAGCATCCGATATCCGAAGGGTGGGGCATCGTGACCGAAGCCACCGAACTGAACGAGGTTATTAAGGTGAAAGCCTGCGTGATCTCACCAGAGGGCAAGGTTGTAGCCACCGGGCACGCAGAGGAGCGTCGTGGAAGCAACAACATCAACAAGACCAACGCTATTGAGAACTGTGAAACCGGCGCTATCGGCCGCGCACTGAGCGCCTGTGGCTTTGCCGGCGAAGAGTTTGCCAGTGCAGAAGAGATGCAGCGCGTCGAGGAGCCTACACCCGCAGCCCCGGTTGACGTGATTGCTCAGATTAAGAAGCTTGCTGAGACCAAGAAGGTCAATCTGGATAAGGTGACAGCGGCCTACGGCGTAACTGACATCCATGCGCTCAATGAGGACCAGGCAAAGAACGCAATCAAGCGTTTAGGTTCCCAGTAATGGAGCAGGGTAGCCAGGAATGGCACATGGCTCGCCTGGGCAAGCTAACCGGCTCCAGGTGCCATGACGCCGTAGCTAAGACCAAAAGCGGCTACAGCATGTCTCGTAAACGCTACATGGACGAACTGATGGAGCAGCGCCTGACCGGCGTTCCATCAGAGAACTTCGTGAGCAAGGATATGCAGTGGGGAACGGAGACTGAGCCTCACGCCCGCGCCAGGTACGAGTTTGAATACATGGTCGATGTTGTAGAGGTGGGAAGCATCCCCCACCCTACCATTGATAACGCCAGTGCCTCGCCCGATGGCCTGGTCGGTGAGAAGGGTTTGATTGAAATCAAGTGCCCGCGCACCACCACCATGATTAACACTGTATTGAGCAACGCCATCCCGGAAAACTACGTCACGCAGATGAACTGGCAGCTAGCCTGTACGCAGCGTGATTGGTGTGACTTCGTGATGTTTGACCCGAGACTGCCGGTAGAGAATCAGATATGGATTGTGCGGCACGTCCCAGAGCCTGGTGTTATTGAAGAGCTTGAAGGTGAGGTTAGGATGTTCTTGGAGCAGCTAGATGAACGTATGTCAGAGTTCCTGGCTAGTATGACCAAATAGCAGGGCTTGGTCGGTCATCGCACACATCCAGGTGTATGAACCGGCCGTTACCCTTCTGATTGACACCAATCCTCTGTATTCCCGCCTGCTGGGCCAAATCTATCAGGCGCAACGCCTGACTCCCCCTCACAGCTATATCTATTGCTTTGCCGGTAGTATGCGCGCCAGGGGAACTCTTCCTGGCCTCTATGGGATGCTCAGGGCATCGGTATCCACTAGTCACAACGAAGGGGAAGCCCGCCTGTTCGCGCAAGCGGTCCATGATGTCCATGAAATCGCCATCGATGTTCTGCTTACCGCAATGCTGGCACGCAAGCTCCGCATGGGTGAAGTACTTCACTTATCAGCCTTGTGACTAGCCCCAAAGTAGAACGATACTACTGCCGACACTATGCCGCCCAGGTATCCCAATACCAGGTTGATTACAGCTTCATTCTGCTCGTATGGCATCATCGTTACCATACTGACGTATCCACCAAAGAACAGGAACGCCAGCAGCGCCAAGACCTTTGGCGTCCAATCGCCGCTGTTAGCTTGCCTGGCATGCTGTATGTCCGCAGCTTCTAGCTCGAATATATCGACTTCCAATTCGGCCAGCCTGGTCTTGTACGCCAGGTCAGCCTTCTTGATTTCAGCCAGTTGTTCAGGGGACGCTTCGCTCAGAGCCTTTTGTACTGCCTGCGGTTCCGCAGCGACACCTAGTGCCTGGGCAAGCACTTTGCCGGCACCACCACCAACTGGTCCACCGATAGCGGCTCCAATGGTCGGTGCAACCGCGCCTACGATTCCTTTGATAGCATCCCACTTCATAGTTATTCCTCTATTATCTCGGCTTCTTCGGGTTCCATCTCAGCCTTAATCTGCTGGGCGTGGAACCTGATTGACTGCTCGGCCTCCTGCTGACGCAAGATAAGCTCCACAATCTCATTTCTCAGCTTGCCGATGCGTCCGGCCCGGATCTTAGCGTCTTCGCTTAGGTCTTCTTCGCTGTATTCAATTTCGTCGATGGTAATCATTTGGTTCTCCGTTGATGAGCCTTCAGTTTACTTTGTCAGCCCTTCAAGTCCAAACTAAATCAGGACGTAGCCCACCAGACCACCAGTGCGATTGCCAGGGGCACCAGGCCAAGCACGATAGAGATGGCGATGAGTATCTCAATCATCTGCTTGCGCTGTTTACGCTTCAGCGCCTCTTGCCGCTTGATTTCTTCCTGCCGCGCCTTTCTCGCATCGGCCATCTTTTGCTGCATGTCCTGCCATAAGTCCATCCGGTTGGTGGCTAGGAACACGTCCTTGATGTTCTGACGTGATTGGCGAACCATCTCCTCGGCCATGACAGCTTTGGCAGCTTCAGCCTCGCTCATGTTTCTGGTGCTGTTCTTGGCTCGCTGCAGGTCGAATTCTGCCGCCCCCATTCTTCCGATAAACACACCAAGGGATTCGATGTTGTTAGCCGCTCCCGCCGCCATTTCTAAGGCTTTGCAGGCAGTGGTTACCGCTGCAACAGCCTCAAGAATCATTGGATTGCCACGAACAACGGAATCAGAATGGAAGAGATGATGAGCAGGTAAAGGCCGACCATGAGGTTGTCTAGCCGGTCGAATCGCTTCTCGCCCTGCTCCAACCTGCGTTCAATCTCGCGGTAGCGGATCTCGCATTTCTCCTCGTGCGTTGTCAGCCTTTCATCTGGTGTCATTACCAAGGTACTCCATCAGCAGTGGCGGGGGTGATCTGCCCGTCTATTTGAGCTTGCAGGCTATCTTCCACGTTGGTCTGCCAGTTCTCACTCTGACCCCACACCCAGCCTAGAACGTCTGACTCGGTCAAATCGTCGTA
>Ga0098049_1000784_pt1 | contig 12432 bp, 13 predicted proteins | sample 13BtaG_FD_92582 | JGI IMG/M metagenome (GOLD analysis project Ga0098049, IMG submission 92582) | Marine viral communities from the Subarctic Pacific Ocean - 13B_ETSP_OMZ_AT15268_CsCl metaG | ecosystem: Environmental > Aquatic > Marine > Oceanic | place: Subarctic Pacific Ocean | collected...
ACCGGGTCATTGATATCCATCTTCTCTTCTAATTTAGTAAAAGAAGTTTCAATACCTTCCATCATTCGTTGCATCTTAAGCAGGTTATACTGCTCAGGTCTCTCTGTTCTAAGGTATCTTTGTAGTTTTCTAAAATTAGTTTTAGTTAAATCGAAAAAGTCTCTGGCAGCTTGGTCAGTTCTGATATCATCAGATCCCATTAGCTTTTTAATATCGCCTATAATATCTGAGAAATTCTTATAAAGAGAACCGAAAGAAGGAAGTTGAATTACCGAATGTCCGATACTGCCTGTTTCTTTATTCTTACTATTAGCTCTAAAGTAAGTTTCCATATTACTACTGAAGAAGTCATGTTCTCCGTTAAACATTGGTTTGCCGTACCTTTTGACTAAACCTGCTCTCTGTTTATCAGTTAAGTCTTCCCATTGTATGACATTACTACCGGCTTTATCTTCCATTTCAGATTTAGCCATTTCATTAACGACTTCGCTATATGATTCTAATATTAGTTTTTCAAGCTTATGCATATCTTATTTATTTCTACAGTGAGACTTTCCTTTTAAAAAAGGTCTTTTACAGTTTCCTTTAACATGTACTCTACCGCATTTACCGCAGCATGTTGCTCCTTCAGTTAATTCGTCTTTGTTTACTAAGGTTAGTTTAAAAGAGTCATGTAAGCCAGTTTTCTTTTTACCTACTTTACCGTTAGTAACTCTAACATAAGCATCATGCCCACCAACTTTTCCATCTACTCTTTTGTAAATATTACCGTGTTGGTTTTTAACATAATCTCCAGGCATAATTTGACCTCCTTTACCTTCATTTATATCAGCATCTAATTCAAACTTCTTAAATTTATCTACGTCGTTAATGCTCTTAATATGAACTCTCTTTCCGTCTTTATCTAATCCGTATACTTTGGAACCATCGTTTCCAGGATTCCTTAACTCTGCTTTAGCTCTACGTTTAGATACTGATGTGATCATTCCTAAGTCCCTTCTATCAGCTTCATTAACTAATTCAATTGATTTTAATGTTCTTAACCCATCTAAACCAGAAGATTTTTGTTCTGCTTCTTCTTTACTTGAGGCCTTTATTTTAATATAATGTCTATTATCATCTTCATCTTCATACTCAATTCTGTATTCAGCTTCATTTAATGATTCACTAACTCTTTTACCTAATCCAGGTATATTTCTAAGATCTTGAACGTACTCATCTGTCTTAACAATAATAGTACCTAAGTTAGTATCTTCTCCGTCTGGGTCTTTAAATAAGGTTATTTTAGATACTCCAGGATTAAAGTTAGGATCTTTATCTTTAAAGTTACTATTGTAGTATTGTGTTTGATGCATTTGGTATTCTTCACCTTCATGCTCTAAATTATGATATTGAACGTGAACAAACATTGGAGCATATCTTCCCATTCGATGTTTGATAGGACTCTTATCATGAGCTTTTAAAGCTTCTACAGCATCGTTTTCACTAGCTACCCCTTTAGGTAGTAATTCAGCAAATATACCTTTACCGAACATATCAGGACCTCTTTCGTTAGCATCGTCTATTACTTCTGAGCCTTTAAATCTGTGGTCTGTAAACTCTTTTAGAGGTTTTTTACCTTCATCTAAATCTTCCTCTTCATCGTAGTATTCTTCAATCTCTTCGATGATAGATTCTAATGTAGTATCGTATCTATTTGCACTAGTTCCAAATTCGAATGCTCCGTATGCATCTCCTTTAGATAACATTCTTGGGAATGACTGTCTAATGATTTCTCTAGCTTCATCTCCTTTTTGAGAAAGATCATCTAGTATATTCTGGAGATCCATAATAGCTTCTCTCTGATCTCCTGAAAGTTCTGTTAGTTCCTGACTATGGTGTGTACCGGCTACTGCTCTTTCTAATTCAGCTTCTAGTTTCTTTTTAGTTATAGTAAGAGTTCTAAGTTGATCAACAACTGATTTATCACCTGCTTTATATTTCTTAGCAAGATCTTTCATAATACTAACTACTTTACCGTAAGCTGTTTGAATCTTAGCAGCGGATGCTTCGTCCATATTTTTAGTTCTAGGTATTTGACGAGACATATCTTTTAAGTCTCCTTGTACCGATTGCATTGCTCTAGCTAATGTTGCAAATTCTTCTGCAGGAACATGAATATAATCCCCACCGTAAGTGATCTGTACCATTAATCCTTTCTTACCGCCAGAGAATCTTTTTATATTAATACCGTTTCTATTATATAATTCAGTACCTTCATTCATTGCATGCTCTAAAGCTAGTTTATCAATAAGAGGTTGTTTTTCTTCTGATTCTAAGTAGTGATATGCTGCAGACATATAGTCTCTAGCTAATATTAATTTCTTTTGCCACCAGTTAGGAAAATCTACTTCTCCATCTACTTGATCATATTGAGCTAATTTCTTTGCTAATTTAGCAGCATAAGTAGCTGTTTCGAAAGCAGATGACTTTAACATACTAGGCTCATCATCTTGATGACCTACATCTAAATCTTCTCCTAAAGGTCTACCTTCGTCGTCGTATGCAACTCCATGATCTTCTTCATCGTCTTTTTGCATTTGATCAGGATCGTAGTCTTCATCCATTTCTGCTGAATGATCTACTACTTCAATATCGTTAGCTTGTAGATCCATTACTACATCATTTAAAAATGCATTTGGATCTTCATCTGGCTCTTGATAAAATTCCGGACTTTCTTTTCCTTCTGGATCGTCGTACATATCGTCGAATCCATATTCATGTCTAAATACAAAGTAGATAATAACATTACCTGCTCCATCGTCATCAACTACCTCAGTTTTAACGTAAGTTGGATCAACATTAGTATCTAAGATTGACATAGCTTTCTTATAGTCCCTTCTAGATACTTTTAAGTAGTGATGATCATCTCCTTCTCCTTCTTTAACTCCTACTTTATCTCTTTTTGCAAATACCTTTTCTTTATCCTCATCAGATAATTTACTAAAGCTTACACCATCGAATTCACGATGTGCAATTAAATCTAATCTATCTTCTTCTTCGTGGCTTAATTTTCTACCTTTAAAATTGTACTCTTCAGATAATGATTTAAAGTGTTTTAATAGTTCATTTGCTAGTACATCCCTGTTAATGATTGCCTCTCCCGAAGGTTTAACACCTACCTCTACTAATTCTTTATCGAAGGAAAAATCTACTAAATGTAATGTATCATCTATAATATAGAAAGAAAAATCATCCATACTACCTTCTGCTTTATACTCTACGTGGATATCAAAGCTGTTTGGCTCTATATGATGAGCTTTCATTTTATCTAACTCATCTCCACCTTTTTTTAATGCAACAGCTAAGGACTTACCTACTTCTTTTGCTATCTTCTTAGTTTCGTTTTGATCAAACTCTACTCCGTTATTTTTCTTGAAAAGACTATTTTCTTTAACTTCTTCTCCTGCTGCTGTCTTTATCTTATCGACATCATCAGAAGATTTTAGTGCAGTAACTTCGTCATCTGATAGTTTAGCTAATGTAGGTTTTCCTCCTTTTGGAGTAAGTAGGTAAGACTCTTCTTCTTTGAGTATTTTTTTATATTTTTTGATGCTTTCTTTAAGTACCTTAATTACTTTTTTTACATCTTTAGAATCGCCTTTGTCCTTAGTAGACACTCCTTTGGTTTGTATTAACTCTAAAGTCACTTGACATTTGTTAAGGCGCTTTCTTATTTCCTCGTAGTTCATAGAATGTAAATTTTATATACGTATATAATTATAAATAGATCAATTACTCCAAATAACGTTTTTGAATTTCTCAGGAGAAAGACCAAAATAATCAGTTCTCCATTGAGTTTGTTCAAAAAAATCTAAGTCGTACCATTGATCGCGTATTCTCCATAAAGACTTTGCTACATCGTCCCAATCTAATTTAAGAATAAATTCTTCAATTTCCAACTTTTTTTCAATAACTGCATCATAATTAAAGCTATCCCATTCATAATGGAATACTTCAAATACAGCATCTTTAGAAACATAATCTATTGATATGTCGATTCCCCATTTAGGTTTCATTTTAACTAGTTTATACAACATAGGGTTATACTCCTGAGCAATATATTCTAATTGTTCTTTTGCTACAGAATTAAATCCTTTTCGTTCAAATAAATCAGAATGATTAATGTGTGCACCGTCTCTTTTATCCCAAGTAAACCAATCGTACCTCATACAATCCTCATGACGGCGTTCGACTTGTCGGTACCCATTACAAACTAAAAAAGCCTGTTCGGCTTTTGTTAAGTGGTAACCATTTTGGTCAAATAAATCTACAGAGTTAGTATTTTTTAAAACGTCTATGTCTTCTGTTGGGTCTAAAAAATAAGCTTCCTTATGTAGTTTATTATCTGATAATATCATTTTTTACCGCTTTTCATGTTAGCACACCAGTGGTACATTTTTCCTTTTTCGCCACCGTATTTTTTTGCTTTTGCTCTCAAGTCAGTAACCGATCCTTTACAGCTAGCTCCTGATTTCTTTACTCTGCCTGGTCTTGACTTACCTTTCTTCTTTCCGTCTTTGAAGTTTTCTAATGTAGGTTTAGTATAGTCTTCTATATTGATTAACTTACTCTTAGTTACATCGATTAATATTTCACCTTCACCCCAATTCCCAGACCAATCATATTTTTTTTCAAATTCATCAAAATTAATTACAATATGAGGTTCATATTCTAAAATATAAGCCCAATCTGCAGTATCGGTAATAAAGTATTCTGCTTGTTTTCTAGTATGGGTTGTTGCTACTATTCCCTGTTCTTTATCAAAATCTATAACTTGTTGCTCACTATGTGGATATTCATCTAAACCTGGTACTGCTCTATATACTTTAGAAGGACCATTATTTACTCCTAATTTTTTAGCTAATTCTGCTATATCTGGTAGTAAATCATATTGTCCTGAGTATGTTGACCATTTATTTAAAAGTGATTCTAATTCGTCTACATCATTACTTTGAAAATTCTCTAGTGCTTGAGGTGTGTTGTCATGGTTACATTTATGACAAATGTACAAATCATCTCCTCCATCTACTTTATTCCACGACCAATCACAGTTATTGCATTCGATTTTTTCGTTTACAATTTCTCCTATAAGCTGTGCTAGTGAAGTCTTATTCATTTCTTTCTTGCCAATCTTGAGATATTCTATCTTTATCTATAGGACCGCCTTTTGCCCATGTTCTACAACTTCTTGCTGAGTGACATTTAAAGTGGTGCATCCAACAGTAACCTAACTTTCCATCTTCATCAGATGTAACTCCAGGCATACATTCTTCCATTCTAGGAGAAATATCAAAAGCAACACAGTTACTACAATTAGTTCCTTTTGCTGCTTCTTCAGTTGTATTCCAGTATTTAGCTATGTCTTTCCAATAACTACCAGGTTCAGATACATTTAAAGGGCCATATTGAATATGCTCTGCTTTGATAGCTGAATCTCTATTTTTAGTATTGAGTTCGAGATCTTGAGTAGCTGCAGGGCATGCTTCTCTTTTCATCTCTCTTAAAATTCTACTAAGTTTCATATTATTTCTTTTTCCAGATTTCACCTCTTCTACATCTAACTACTGCTCCTGAAGCATAAGCTGATGGCCAGGTGTCGTATTTTTGTTTTGCCAATCTAGTACACCTATCGTCTTTTTTCTCATTTAGATCATCATTAAAGTAGGCATCATATCTATCTTCGTCACTTTGTGCTGCATTAATCATATCATTTAAATCATGATCAACTCTGAACTCGCCTTTAGGGAAAGTAATCGCATTAGGTAGATCATCTCCTCTTTGGATATGCAGTTCATAATCTTTACCCTCTTTATAGTTACTTCTTAAGTGATCTACAACATCCTGTATTGCTTCTAAATCGTAACCTAAAGTTACCGTATAACTTTTCATTTCATGAAGTAACCCTACAACTAAATTCTTAATATCTTCTTTTTTCACACCTTCTTTAGTTTTCTCTAAAGATGTACCTGCTTTCTTAGCATCTTTATATGCATTAGAGTTTTTGTGAGATGACTTCTTTCCTGCTTTTTTCTTAGCATTTATATTAGCCCATAGACCCTCCGTAGGCATTTCGATCTTGTCTCCTTTTTTGTAAACTAGATAGTCTTTAATTCTATCATGATACTTACTATCTACATCATCCATAGCAACTAATTTACTATGCTTGTCTGAATAATATAGGTCTTTAGGAGCAATAGAGCCCGGTTTGTATGCTTCTTTTTTTACTGTTGCTTTTTTAGTATTTTTCACGACTGTCTTTCCTTTACTTCCTGCTTTCTTTTTCTTTGCTGCAGTAGCGGCTCTTTGGCCTTTTGTTAAACTCTGTGCTTTTGCTTTAGGTAGGCACCTATCGGGGTTCTTTTTATTCTTAGATGTTCCACAATCACCAGCTATATTACCAGAAGAAGAAATGCGTACCCACTTCTCTTTTTTAAACCAGTCTCTTAAAGACTCTGATACTATATTTGCTATCTCCTTATTAGTCATTATTGTTTTAATACTTCAGAAAGTAACTTAATTATTACTCCTGCTAACCCTGTAAATAATATCCAAAGAGCTTTAGTTACTCCTTCTTTCCATCTTTTGAGCTCTTCTACTTCTATCATCTTAGTGACAAAGTCTTTATCACCTTGTTGCATTTTACGTCTAAAAGCTGTGTTTTGATTGGTCTTTACTATAACACCGTCTTCGGGATTAAGTAAGGTATACTTAAGATCGGAGAGATCTTCTTTAAGACCTTCCATATCCTTTTGCATTTGGATAAGTTCTCCATTAGGCATGCTCTTCTTAATAGAGCTAAGTTCTTTGAGTACTGACTCAAGTAGTTGTTTTTGTGTCATCGATAAGACTTTACATATAAATAGAGCGTAATTTACTTAGTATGCTCTCTTAGTAATTTAATATACTTATGTAAATCTTCAGTAATTTTAGATTTGTAAGAGTCAGATACATTATTCCAATCTTCTATATCTCCGTGTTCAGTTACCATCGAAATATCATCCTGAAGTGATTCCGTAATCCAAGCTTCTAATTGTTCAATAAACCCTAGTATATTACCTTGAGTCATCTTCTTTTCATACTCATCATATAGTCCGGCTTTCTTTAGACTTGTTTCGTAATCGATAACACAATCAAAACAGAATCCATGTATTTTAAACATCTTCTCATCCAATCGCTTTTTCATTCTATTACTACACTTAGGACAGCATAATGGCATTCTTATACCTTTTTTAGCTTTATCTAACTTTGTAATATTTTGTTTTATGCCGTTCTTTATAGTCCACTGTTTACCACCTTCTTCCCAAATATCACCTTCTTTGTGATGAGAGTATTTTTTTTGGTAGCCTGTTTGAGATTTAGTTTTGGACGTAAAGTCTTTATTCACTAAATTTCTAACTCTCTGAACATCTGATTGTTTAAACTCTTTTTTAAGTAGAGATTCTTTACTCATATCCTAATTCTTTTAACCCCTCTATTGCAGGGCCGATATCACCGCCTTTTACTCTAAATGCGATACCGCCGGCAGCAATCCATTCTTTTATATTTGATTTCTTATCGTCTATTAATATACTAGTAGGGTTAGCATATCTTTGTTTATCTGCTGAGTATGCAAATATAACTTTAGGGCTTGGGGATAGATTATCTTTAGCCCACATATTTTTACCTAGTCTAGATCCATTATCTCTTGAAGGAGAAGTAAGTAATGATGGATTGTATTTAGAAATAAAGCTCCACAACTCTTGACCTCTTGGCATCCATGGCATTTTACTCCAAAATTTTATACCGACTTTTACGTCTATAAGATTCCAGAATCCAGTGATACCGTATTTGTTTTCATACTCTTTAGGAGTCATTCCGGTGTAGTGATCAAATCTGCTTTCGAAGTCTGTCAATACTCCGTCCATATCGCAGTATATTTTATACTTCGGTAATTCTTTTTTTTCTGGTATTGGATAAGCTTCCAATAAGTCTACTATACTATTTTTCATGCAAATATTTTATAATTTTTTTCTTCGTTATAAGCAGCTACTTCATATGGATGGTTATCATACCTATATCCCATACTGTAGTACCTTTTCATCCATAACGGAGACTGTAAATAATGTTGGTATTCATGAATAAGAGTTTCGATAATATGTTTTCTACTTTTCATATTAGGGTAGTAAACAACTATACTATTATCAGTATTATCGAACTCAGCATGACAACCGTCTTCATCTCCTTGAGCATCTTCCTCTCCGCTATACCTAGCATAAATGTTATGATGTAACTCTACATAAGGAGTACAGTCGTAAAACTTAGAATATCCATAGTATTTTTCAATCTTAGGATAAACTTCTTTAATAATATCGTTTACTTCTTTTTTAGTCATAACCTTTATTTTATATATAAATATACGAAAAAATTAGGTGGTCTCCAACTTTTCCAGTATATCTTTTGCATTTATTTCTACTTTATATTGAATTTGAAGCTGTTTTATTACTGCTTGTTTTACTTTAGTATCACCGTTAAAGAATTTTAATACTAATGATGATTCTAATCTTCTTACTTTATCTTCTAATGAAATACAGCTGTTCTCTAAAAGTGTAGAATCTTCTTCTGTAATATCTACCTCAATATCGTTTTGAGTAGCGTAGTTTATTAATCCTATATAGTCATTTTCATCATAATAGGTTTTAACTGTATTAAATTCTTCTACGTTACCTCCTCTATCTGGATGTGCTTTTGTTGATACTTTTCTATATAGTTTTTTTAATCTGTCTGGATGTTGAGGTTTATTATCTGGTTCTCCAGGTTTATCTTTTCTTATCTCTCCGGTTTTTTCATTTACCCAGTATTCTTTTTTTATTTCATTAAAGTACTTACCAAATAAGTGTTTCCATTCCGTATTATAGTTTTCAAATTCATTTTCTAAATCTTCTAACTCTAACTTTAAGAATTCGTATTTATAAGAATATTTTTTGAGTAGACGAGACATACATATTATTTAATGCCCTCGTTAATTAATTTAGCAAGACCATCAGCTAATAACTGTACTTCTTCCTGGAGTGGATATACAGGGGTTGATGTTTTAAAATCCTTTTTACGCATTATAGTTTTTGCATACATATCAATTCCATCTTGAGTAACATCTATAGCAAAAGGGATATTAATATCATTATTAAAATCTTTAACTACTGCGTCAAAATCATTATCTATCTTAGATAAAGGCTTTCCGTGTTTACGGTGTAATTTTTTAAACATACCAATCAATTCAGCAACTGATATTGGTTTATTATTTCTTTCGTCATTTGCTCTATCTAGGAAATGCTTTGTAAATTCAATATCTATTCCTAATTTAGCAAATAACTTATCTGCGTATTTTTCAATTGAGTCTAGTTGAGATTTTGATATACCTTCACTTATATTTGTAGGAGCATTTTTTAAACTATCTTCCCAGTTTCTAAATGTAATATTACCTACTAAGTATGCTTCTTTTTCTAATTCAAGTAACCTATCATCTTCTGTGGTATCTTGAGTTTTAACATTATGAAGACGGTTTTCCATATTTTGCATATGATGAACCATTTCATGAGAAAATGATCTAACTATATCCTTGTTATGTCTACCTTTAACATACAAAACAATTTCCTTATTGTTAGGATCATAATATGCTGTTTTACCAAAAAAGTTATTTGCAGCTACATCATCTTTTCTAAGCTTAACTTCTGGTAGAGGAAGTATATTCATTTTCTGATCAAGCATATATTCTAATAGAGATGCTATATACTCTTTTAATTGAGGAGCTCTTAACTCATTATTTGATTCTGTAATTGGTACGTCAAACTTAACTACTATATTATCACTATTAAGGTTTATATTAGTACCGCTTGGAATTAATCGAGATATATAATCATAAAGAAAGTTGAGTTTCTTTTTATCTACTGAACGAGTTATTTCTACTATAGAGGTATCTTCTTTTTCAAAGTAACCTTCTACAAATCCAGATAAATTACTACTTAGTATTTCTGCAACTATTTTATCTTTTAAATCTGAAAGTATATTTAGGATTTCTTCTCTAGATAAAACTTCAGGAAAAAAATCTATAATATTATCTAAATCACCAGCTAAAATACTTTTTCTAAAATCTGTTGCTCTTACCCCTGATCCAGGAGCTGCTGCTAATGCTAATCCTTGTACGTTAGGTGCATTTTTAAAAGTTGTTACTCTTCTTAAGTCAACAAAATCCTTATCCCCTCTAATACCGGTTACAGATACAAACTCTTGATCAGGGTTAGCTTGTGCATAATCTTTTGCAGCAAACATTGGATTTGTTTCTCCATCGCGTATTTCAACATTACCTAAGTACTTAGAGTATACCTCCCATATAGACATTGATTCTTCCTTACTTATACCGTTTCTCTCACCTGCCCCAACAAATACTATAACTTTATCTATCTTAGGTTTTTCATTACTTCTGCCTTTAAGAAGTTCTGCACCTGTTTCTTTGTAATTATCTTTATTGTATACAGAACCATTATAAGATCCATCTAGTAAAGATTTTACTACATTGAAATGACCTCTGTGAGGTGGTTTATATGCTCCTGGATATAATGCTATCATGCTAAAAATGCTTGTACTTTTGTATTTATTTCTGCTACTGAGGAATGTTTTAATTTTTCTTGAAATGTTGGATTGTAAATCATATCTACGATATTATCTAATACTTCATCTGCCTTTTGTTTTCTCTTCTCACTACTATCTCTGTATTTCTTAACTGCATCTCTAAGTTTATCTTGACCTGGACCTACTCCGTTCTTTCTGAAGGTTTTTAAGAATGCATTTTTAATTGCTTTGTCTTCTGATCTATTGTCTTTATTCCAATCTATACTTCCAACATCTTTTGTAAATTGCTGCTCTTCCTCAGGTGTCATTTCTACTGGTACAAAGAATGAAGATCCTCCAACGTTATTATCTTCGTTAAATTTCTCTAAGTAATCTTTTACTCCACTTAAGCCGTTTTTAGCAGCTTTGTCAAATCCTTCAACTTCTTTTTTATATTTACCACCTCTATCGCTAACGAATATAGATAGATTACCTTTTAATTGACTGTTAAAATCTTCTATTTTAGCATATACATTTCTCCAAGTTGCAAAAACTGAGTCCCCGGGTATATTTCTTTCTCTAGCCATAAAGTTAGATACGTATGAGATCATAGGATGAGCATACACCATAACCATATAGACTTCATACCCTAAAGCAAGTAGTTTATCTAAGTTTTTTTGGAAACCTGCTCCTGATGCGGTAGTGTCCCAAACAAAGCTAGTTTTTTCTTCTGCTGCTGCCATTGCGTCTTTGGACGTTTGGTTGGCTGCTGGTCCTAGTTTGTTGTAGTACGGGTGATCTTTGTCCTCCACGTACTTGTCTGGGTTGAATTGTGTTAGGCTGTCTAGGGACAGTTGGTTTAATAAGTATGTTTTCCCTGACCCTGCTCCTCCTGCCATTATTACTGCCTTCGGGGACGACATGTCTTCTAGTATTAGTGTTGATAGCTTTATCATTGTTATTAGGTATTACTCTTTTATTATAATTAGTTCTTCTATTAGTATTAACACTACTATTACGGCTAGTTGATAATCTAGAAGTTCTATATCCGTTAATATATGAAATATTTTCTCTTCTACTATTACTCCATATTACATTATATCCTGGGTTGTACCATGGGCTTTGGTACCAATTCCTATAACCATTCCACCAGGAGCTATTACTTCTCCAATAAGGTCTATTCCAACTATACCAATTGTTATAAGGATACCCCCATACCCAATCATTCCACATTTGTGTTCTATCCCAATAGTATCTATAACCCCAATAAGATCTATTCCAGTTATATCTGTTACCTAATAGACGATTATTCCAATCAAATGAAGCTGGTTGGGATAAAGCATATTGTGCAAAATCGTATCTAAAATTAAAATCGGTTCTTAGTTTATTCCGAACTTGAAATTCATTTAGAGTATCTACTGTATAGTCTCCAGAAGAATAAATACCGTCTATATGACCAGCATGGTTTAATGCTGTATATTTAAATTGAACACCACAGCTAGTTAGTACTGATATAATAAATAATGCTAATAGTATTCCTTTTTTCATATATTATAATTTTAGAGTTGTAGGGTAACTATTATAAATAGGTTCAACTACAGGATGTTCTAAACTATATAATTTATATATCATTTTAAATAGTTCAAAGTTCTTATCAATTTCATCTATTTGGAGTACTTTCCATCCTTTTCCTTGAATAACATTTTTCTGTTTAGAAGGACCTCTAGAATGAGCTTTTAACCAAACTATACCGGTTCTTTCTATCTTTACTCCTTTTGACTCTTCTAATGCTTTAGCATAAGATGC
>Ga0098049_1000786_pt1 | contig 12417 bp, 31 predicted proteins | sample 13BtaG_FD_92582 | JGI IMG/M metagenome (GOLD analysis project Ga0098049, IMG submission 92582) | Marine viral communities from the Subarctic Pacific Ocean - 13B_ETSP_OMZ_AT15268_CsCl metaG | ecosystem: Environmental > Aquatic > Marine > Oceanic | place: Subarctic Pacific Ocean | collected...
AGATCTTTTGAAGTTTTTCTTGCTCAGCTTTCTTCTTTTCATTTTGCTCTAAAATAAACTCATCTGTTATTTCACCAAAAGGTTTGTTGTGAATTTCTGCTTCATAATGTCTAACACAACCTTCAGAGATATCTCTGCTCCAGTTTAAGTCTTTTAAGACTTTTTTAAAATGAGAATCTTTAATTTCTCTTCGAGTTTCATTTAAACTAATTTTAAGTTTTTCTCTAATGTGTTCTGATTCTAAAACAGCTCTTTCTTTAATCATCTTTTGGTCAGAAGGATCAATGTCTTTTTTTACAATCTCCAAAACTTTTTCTTTAGCTTCTTGAAAACTGCTGTTATAAATTACTTCATCTTTTAAAATATTAGTTGTTTTATTATAACGATTATATACTTTATGGAGGTTTCTTTCCTCACCTGTTTTAATTCCTCCCCACTTATCTTCAAACTTAAAATCTTTCTTCTCGATATTGATTAAAAAACATTTGCTGTCAACTGATTGATTATTCATGTTGAAATCCTTCAAAATAAAAAGTTAATGTATTGCCTTATGGATACATTATAATAAAAAATAAATAACGAATGCGATTAATAAAAATACAGGCATATCATCTCCTTAGTTCATTGCTTTAACACCTTCGATAACTACTTCATGTCCATAACAAGAAAATCCCATTTCAATATCTTCGCAAATAATTTCAAATTCAACCCGAGGATTTTCTGCTGCAAAATCAGATATAAAAACATCAAGTGTACATTCTTTGTCGCCTTCGTTTATAAACATATGAAGACCAAGATCTTTTAATAATACATCTTCTTCTGGCCATCGATTATCAGTAGAAATAATTTTAACTTTATTAAGAAAAGGTTTAGGTATATCATTAGACATTTTATATTCTCCAGTAGAATTTTTTATCAATACTCATTTAATTTATCCTTTCACACATAACATTTCATGCTTAACTAGCTGATATTCATCTGCAACAGAAATCATTTGACCACTTACAAAATGAATAGTTGTTCCTACTGGATTGGTAGATACATGAGATCCTTTTTTCACCTCTAACAATTCAGTAACGTATTCAACGTTTTCCCAATTGATATTGATTCTTTTTGATATAGAACCAAAAACAATGTATTCTGAAGTTTTAAGTCTTTCTGAAGACATTTTAAATTACTCCAAATTTTTCTAGTAGATTTTGCTTTGAATCAGTTTCGCCACAATCGTTTAATAAAGACCAGCGAAATTCAATGTTATTCCCATATTGATAGCCAGAAAAAATCTTAACTTGGCCATAGTGAGGATGATTACGAACTTCAGCAGGAATATCAAAGCCTCTATAGTCTTTTTGAGATGCAGAGACCATTAAAAACAAAGAATGAGGATAACTTTCAGTTTGAAAGATTTTCATTATAAAACGCCTTAAAAAAAAAAGTAAAAAAGGATATAATAAAATTAGATTAAATTAATAGAATAATTTTATTATGTTAAAATTATAAATCAATTTAAAATAAAAAACACGAAATGAAAATTAGAGATGTTTTATAACATAATACTCTGTACACCACATTTGGTACTCAGTATCAAAATAGTGATATGCTCTATACTCAATAGAACGTTCAGACTCGCTAAACCCATTATAGTTATCGATAGCATCTACTCCTCTGCACCATCTAACTCTTCTAATAGAAGCTCCTTTTTCATACAACTCTTTAAACGAAGGCTTCTTTGAAATCTTTCTTTTTCCAACAAAGCAAGATTCTAAGTTAATCAAAGCATTTCTCTCTTCTTTCACATTCCATTGTTCTGAATAATGAAACATAATAATCTCTCTTTCAATATTTAAAGTCTACAAGACTTGGGTTAATTCATATTACGATAAAACTTATCCTAATTTATATGCTGAATGATGTGCATCATAAACATAAAAAAGCTTTTATTCATAATGCCTCATACTCTTCACAACAATAGCTTACAACACACCAGCCAGAAATAGAAGATAATTCTTCTGTTATTAAGTCGTTGATATATACAACAGACATTTCATTATCAATTTCTAGTTCTATAGATATAGAACTAGGGACTTTGTCCATCACTTCTACATCATGATCATATTCATCAAAGTCCCAAATAATATCTGTACAATTGAAAATCATTTTATTATCTTTCTTATTCTTGGTTGAAAATAGGCTCGAATAACTTTACAAGATCAGGGCAGGCTTCATAAGCTTTAATATTTTTTTTCATATGAGAAAAGCTACGATTACCTTTTACTCTTGGTTTATGAACCATCTTAACATCAATATACTTCGGATCTGTTTTAACAAGCTGCTCTAAAAAGTCTAACACTTCTAATGCTTTTTCTTTTTTGTTGAAGCCAACTTTTAAAGATCTTTCATTCTTTGCATAAAGAGTAATGCGATATTCAGATCTAAATCTGTAATTAATTTTATTAGAAAAATTAATGTCTTTAAGATTCATAAGTACTCCTTAATACCAACTTAATACTTCTGTTTTGTAAAGGTTGATAGGATAGCATTTATCTTTATATCTCATTGAAAGAGTTGTTTCAAGTTCAGTATCATAAACGTGTGTAACACCTTTTGAAACAAGCATAGTAATAAAATCTAAAAAGCCTTCTTTTGTTTCTGTACCAGAGTATTCGAGCTTAATGATTTCAGAGTAAATTCCTTCTTTGACAGCAGGACAAGATCCAGTATCTTGAACAAGGATATCTGGCCCGAAAGTACCAAGTCCTGAAGGAGGTGAACGGAAATCGCAATAAAAGATTTTTGGCTCTTGATTGTTTTGGTTATTCATAATAGATATCTTTCTATTTATATTGAAGTAATTGAGAAATTTGAGTTTTAGTAATAGAATATTTAGACCAATCTCCTGCTGGAGATATTTCTTTATAATGAACGATCTGATTCGGGTAAGGAACAGAAAAAGGATCTTCTTGAGGGACAACTGAAAAATGAAAATCAGGATCTGCAATAAAGTCTGCATCAGAATAGTTAAAGAAATTAACAATATTATCTGACCATGCTTCACATTCAGATTGCAAAGTAAAGATTTCAATGTACTGATAGTTATCATTTTCATCTTCTTCATTAGAAACAAATGTAAACGTAGTATTTTTAGGTACACCAAACTTATCAATAAATCTACCAAGCATTTCAATGTCATCACCAAAAGAAAGATAAGACTTTACTTTGTTTTCTTCATCAATAGTTGCCCAACTTCTAATTGTAATAAATTCAGAATCGGTAATCTTTTTATAAACAGACAATTTAAATTCTCCTTTAAAATAAAAAAGTGAAAAACGGAAAAATAAATAAATAATAAAATATGATAGATTAATTTTATTATGTTAAAATTATAAATCAATTTAATATAATAAGCACGACTTAATTTATAACTAAAGCTACAAAAACAAAGATATAAAGTAAGCAGCAGAGTATAGAAAAGAAATAGCGCAGAAAGAATAAAAAACAATATCTAACAGTAAAATAAAATTAACTATTAAACTATAAACGACAGGCCATTCTTTTTCTCTAGCAGTACACATATCTTGCAATACTAGTTCAAAAGGAAATTTGGTAAAATTAGTTATAGCAATTCTAAACATTCTTTTCTCTCAGAACAATTCTATCGTTATTCACTGAAACAGGACATGCTACATTGTACTCTCTCATTCTTTCAAATAAAGCAGAAACATCATAAGGAGGCAACCCTAAAGGAACACCATCAGTTACATAAAAAACATCTAAGTTGCCATCTACATTATTATTTCTATGAATAAGACTTTGATCTATCATAGGAACTGAAACTGGTTCGCCTTCTTTACAAAGGAATGTTTCATTAATACCTTCTTGCTTCTTAAAGAAGTTCCAGCCACGACAATGAAGATTAAATTCATTATGTCTTTCTGGTCTTGCAGAAGAACCTCTCTTCCAGTACGCGATTTCTCTTAAAGGGATTTTAAAATTATCCCAAACAAGATATGCTGTTGTTGAATCGTAATTGTTGTTCATTACTATACTCCTTTTATAAATACTTTATTTAATAAAATCTTTTTTCATGCTTAAAAGTAAAATGCAAGTAAAAGGTAAGAAGAAAATTAATAAAAACCATATAATTCTTAACATAGGCTGCTTCCAGTCTTCACAAATAATAATCTGTAAAGCCTTAAACCAGAAAAAGATAGAAAACAATAAAACAACAGCATATACAAAATATAAAAAATACATAAAAAATCTTTCTTTATAAAGGATTAAAGTTGAAAAGGATCGAATCTTCTCGGTAAATCATAACTAATAAATTCTCTTCTAAATTCTTTTCTATGAAAATCAAAATCTTTATTAACACTTTTAATGTTTTGATTTAGATCATCATGACTAACATGATATGTTACATGCTTAACATTTTCAATGTTCTTAACGTTAACAACATTCAATATGTTTCTTTCTTCTTCTTTTTTTTTTATTACTACTATATCTTTTTTTCTTTTTTTAGATGATAACTTTAAAAAAAACATTACAATAACAACAGCAAAAAACTGGCCAAGTTGTTCTATTAAGCCTGACTTAAATCCTTCAATTAACAAATCAAATTCTGTCAAGATAGAACCTCCTTTTAATCTTCTTCAGTTAAAGCAATTATCGTTTCTTTGATTTCTTCAAACGGAATATCCCATTCTTCATAATAGAATTTGTCTCCAGATAAGAATATTCTTGTATAATGTTTTTCATTTTTTGAGGACCACATTTTTCTAAAGAAAGTAATCTTATCAACGCATAAGAATACATCTTTATCCTCGCCAAAAACTAACCATTTAGATTTATTTTTCATTTTATGCTCACATTTCAACGATACAAAATAACGTAATCACCAAAGTGATGATCAAAAATCTTTAAAGCATTCTCATAATCACCTAACATCATCATCCCTCTTACCATTTCAATTGCTTCTGTACACCAACCAAGACTCTGACCTAGAGCTCCAACAGAACCAATCAAATAAAAGACATTCCCATCTGGCCCTCGAAGATCGATTTCAATTTTACGATAACGCAATTCTTCAGCAGACTTAATCATACAACTTCTCCATTTCTAAATATACAATTTATTAGATTTATTCTGTAAAAACCAACTTCATTACAAAATCCTCAACTCATAAGATAATCACAAACAATAGACTCAGACAATTTCGTAGCAGCATAATCAAAGAATGATTTCGCGATCTCTAAACCATTCTCATAATTGATAGGAGCATGTGCTTGCTCACTACTATTATAAACATATAACTTGCCCTTATCCCATCCTCCTGGAATAATAAACTCCAAAGCAGGTGATGAATGCCGATCAAAATTATCATAAATACCGAATCTTCTTCTTTTAGATGATCCTACTTTCACTTCTTCATCGATATAATAAACTTCTTCTTTCTCATTAATCTCTTTAGCTGCACAATGCAACTTAAATTCAGTAAGAATAACTTCCCACTCTTCTTTAGAAATAATATTATTAGCAATAACCATAACTTAAACATCAACTTTCATGCAGCAATATAAATCAATACTTAACACCATCACGATATAACTCATAACGATTAGAAAACATGCTCACAGAATATAAATAACCATTGATCTCATAATTCAAAGGCTTTCCTCCTCTACTCCACAACACATTAAAATAAGGACTAGAATCTCCAGAACGATAAAACTTCTTAACCAACACTCCCACAAACAACTTATACTTAACACAACACATCACACGAACAACATCTCCAACTCTAGGCATCCTCTCAATACTCGGCTTCATAACTCAAACCTTTCAGCAGCAATATAAAACAAAATCAAAAACCAATATAACGAACTTCTCCCCATAAACAACACTGAATAAACACATTACCTACACGAACATCCTCATTCTCACTCATAAACATATTCCAATAAAACCCCTCATTAGCACACATCTTCTCCAATCCCATCACAACACTATCCCAATTCATCAAATACACAACTCCCTCATCTATACAATCCACGATACGCACCTTACCCACAAAACCAACTCCCATATCATCCACACTCTCAATACCAATAAACTCATGAGATGACCAACCACCTATCCCCTCAAACCCACAACGCAACAAATTCTTAACACGCACAATAGGCACATCAGCCTCAACTCGAATCTTCACAGACTCCAACTCACCAATAACTTTCTCAACCAATAAACGAGACATGAATCACTCCAAAAAAAATAAAAAAACAAACAAAAAGGATTTATCAAATCCAACCGAATTAAATTATAACACAAGTTTAATTTTAATGCACGTTAAGACTTCTACCACTCAACCAATTAACCAATCATATACACAATAAAATCTGCACAGAGAAGTCCCTGGTACACGTGGCTATAACATAGCAACACAGGATCAACTGCATAATCAATTAAAAACTTAAACAAAAACATAAAACCAAACACAGCATATAAAAATGTAAAGAAACAAAAAAACGCAAGACAGAGTCAGATTAGGGCGAGTTCTCATACTCATTTCATAGAAATTAAAGAGAGAAAGAAGATCTGCGTAAAAGCATAAGAAAAGCCGCCTGACGTGACAAGAGAAGGGTTAGCAATTGACTTTAACGAGAAAGCTATTGTCGAGATTATCGATTAATTCTTTAGAACTCATTGAATTGAGATCTACAGTTTTAAAGAAGTAAAGAATCTTACTGTTCTCTACCTTGCAAGAAAGCAGCACAGTTTTATGTAGGGCAATGTTTTCTTTGAGTTTAGTGCTTAAGTCATCTGGAATCTTTTGCCAGTAGAGTTCATTGAACTGTTTGCGTTTAATATTATAAATGATTATGCTCCGATAGTGGTTAAAAAGTTGACTCGAGATCTATGCAAGAGTATAAGAAAAGCCGCATAGCGAACGAAGAGGAGTAGGGGTTAACTCATGAACTTTTTGCCGTGGATGAAGATATCGTGAAAGTAAGGAGTGAAATGGAGAGAAACCTTTTCAAATTGTAGAATATATACACCAGAAACGTTTACTTCAACAATTTCAGCAATGTTTTCTTTGATAATTTCAAAGTCACGTTCATCAGCAGCAACGTGATAGCCAAAGTCTTGTTTCTGTTTACCTTGATCGTCGATAGTATAGAATCGGTAAAGAGAAGGGACGGGATGCCCAGAGATATGAGAAGACATAGAATGCTCCAATCAGTAAATAAAAAAAAATAAATTGGAAGGGGAAATCATTTATTCCCAGATTAAATTATACCATGCTAAAAAACAAAAAGCACGATAAGAACGATGAGACACAGCGTTGGTTATGCAAGATCGCGTTGATTAAGTTCAAAAGATTTGAGTCCTTCTTTGAACATGTCTTTGACAAAAAGAGAAGATTCAACATTTACGAGAGTGACTGAAATATCGTCTGTGGAGAGTGAAGCGCTCGCATTATCAGTTTGGATAGAGAGTTTGGTGTCTTCGATATCGTCATCATCGCCTAAGATGACTAGATAAGAGAGGTTGATTTTAGGAGCGTTGACAGTGAATAGATTGGGGTATTTAGTTTTCATGGAGTTTATACCAGACTGTTAGTGAAAGAGTTAAGCAAAACATGATGATGGGGAATTTAAGAAATAGTGCTAAGAATATTAGAAACAGTATTGCTGTTGACATTAGCAGGGGAAAGTAAGTCATAGATTATAGCCTAGTAGATATACAATGCTTAGAGTCAAGAAAAAGAGTGTGAAAACAATGATTGCGAATGCAAGAAAAAGATCTATGAAGAAAACTGTGTAGATGAATAGTGTTTCGAAAAACCCGTATTTAGCACCGTCTTGTAAGCGATAGAATCTATAATCATAGTCATAGTTAGTATATTTTTCTATAAGAGAACCGATCATATTAATTTTCTTTCTTATCGAAGGATGATGAGAGCTTCATCAAAGTCTTTACTTTCATATTCATCTTCGTGGATGATTTGAATACCCATGAGAGTGTTAGTGACATCGTCGCAAACAATTTTACGATTTAAAAGAGGGATTAGAGTGTTATTGCTATATTCAATTAAAACTTTTCTATTTGGATTGTGACGTTGAAGGCGTTCAATAAGTTCTTTTACAGTCATTTTATGCCTTAACTTTGGAGTTAGAGAGTAGAGTATTCATTGGGATGAAGTGATCTTTGATTTCGTTCCAAGCTTCTTCATTAGGGATAGTTTTAGGGATGTGTTCATCCCAAACATCGATACCAGCCCAAAAGAATTTTTGTTCATTAGTCCAATTGTTGTAGTCTTCAACAGAAACGACTGCCCAAATCCCACGATGTTCATCGCCATAAACTTCAGGTTCTGTATTGTTGATGAACGAAAAATTAGAGTAGCCGTATTTATTGATAAAATAGCTTAGGATGTTTGGATCGAACATATCATGAAGAATTGAATGTCTTGTCATTTTAGAAACGATTGGTTGCGGCCCAACGATTTCATGAAGACGAGTATTGATATCTTTAATGCAAACGCCATCTACTAAGTAATGTGTTCGACCAGAACGAGGATTATCATGTTTAAGCTGTTGAATAGTATTCATCAGATCTCCTTAATAAAAAAAAATAAATAAAAGAAAAAGGATTAATGATTTCCTTTGATTAAATTATAACATAGTTGAAATTAAAAAGCACGATTTGAAACCTAACGACGTAGCGCAACGTTAGATGATCAAAGATCGATTAATAAATCTTCTGTTTCTTTTTGTCTTAGATAAATGTGATATCCTTCGTAGAAACAGTTATTAGCGAGTTCTGTAATGCCAACGATTTTAATTTCTTCGAAAGAATCATTATCAGGATGAGATTCTTTGAAATCGTCTTCATTAGCAGCAATAAAATATGCATTGCCTTTTTTATAGAGTTTCATCGTATTGCCTTTAGAATCGGTAGAATTTAGGATGAGATTTCCCTAAGTAATCTTTATTAATTTTAGAAAATGATTCTCTTGAATTCGATAAGACAGGTTTTTCTTTGTAGTCTTTGAAGATCTTGTTATGTTTGTAATCTTCAAGATAGACGTAATCATATAGTTTTTTACCAGTTTCCATTTAAATTCCTTTCAATAGAATCAATCATATTTTGGCAAACAGTTTTATCTGCATCACTCTGTAAACATTCAATGTGATCTTGAAGATCTTGAAGAAGTGAATGTTTAGAGTCGCAAGAGGCAAAGCATAGGGAGAAGATAACAGCAAGTAATAGGATTTTTTTCATTAGAGTTCTTCGATTTCATTAACGAGTTCATCAAAATCAGGATCTTCAATGTCGTTTAAATCGTCAAATTCATCATCCATTTCAGCAGCTTGACTTTCATATTTGGAGACATCAGTTTCGAAGAATTCATTTAAGCCAGTCATAGGGACAGAATCGGGAATATCATCTTCAGTTTCATTTGACGAAAATTCGTTAGGGATGATAACAGGTTCCAGTGTTTCTTCAACAACTGCATCGTTTTGAAGTTCTTCAGGTTCTTCTGTTTGAGCTTTAGGAGTCACACGAACTTCCCAACCATTAGATTTAGGAGTACCGATGATTGGATTGAGTTGGAGAGCATCTTCATGATTGACACTGAATTTCTTATTTGATCCAACAGAAGAATTCATATGTACACTGAAATTAACTTTAGTTGCAGATGAAGAGTGATAACGAACCCAACAGAAACCTCGTGATTCCCAAAGTTCGATTAACATTTCATAATGATTTTGATTAGCAATTTGAACAGCTGAATTATAATAATCAGAACCACTTTGAAACGAAACCCATTTACTTCCACGAGGAAAATGAGCCTTAATAGCATCAAGATCGCCTTCAGACATCATACCACGAGAAGAGCAAAGTGGTTTAATGATTTCATCAAGAACTTCTTTTTTGAGTTGACGTTGAAAAGCCGAGTAGGAAGTAATACCATTTTCTTCCATGAATTTAACAAGATTAACAGATAGAGTAGACATAAAATATCTCCTTTTAAAACAAAAAATAAAAATATAAACAAAATAAAAAGGATAATTAATTTCCTTGATTAAATTATAAATCAAAGAATATTTTAAAACACGAAGTGAATTAGCTGAGGATTTTATCTAAAGGTATTACATGTTCTTCGTATAAGCCAGAAGCTGCATGAATTTGAGTGCTTTTAGGATACGCAGGATCTTTGGAAACAATATGAATTTCAGGTTGATAGTTACGCATCCAATAAAGTTTCATTTCATCAGACCATTTATTAAATTTGTCAACGCTAATTCTAGGTGAAACCCATGGAGTATCGTCAAATTCTTCGTGAATAGAAAGTTTAGAAAATGTAATGCCGTGATCAGGAAACTTCTTCATGAAGAAACACATATTTAATGGATCATCCATATCATGGATCATAAAACGATTAGGACTGTCAATCCAACTTGAATAATCGTCGTCACTATTGTAAAGAGGGTAGATAGGGCTTTCGCCAGGAGTATTTACTGGAGGTTTAGGGAAAACAACATTTGAAGTATCACCGATAACTTCAAAAGAAGAAAGATTGTATCTTGTATTATCTTTATCACTCATGAGAGATCCTTTGAAAAAGTAAAAAAGTAAAAAGGAAAACAGAAAATATAATAAATTAAATAATAACTGATAAATAATTTTTTAATTTATTATGATAAAATTATAAATCATATTTAATTTTAAAACACGAAGTGAATTAGCCTATATCATTCATTTCTTGAATGAGACGATTAGACGCGATAACAGTGCCATCCCATTTAACAGTTGCAGTTTCATCTGGACCGCCATCACTGATTTCATAAGTAACGTACGATTCAGTCTTGTCTTCACTGAAGCCCATTGAACTCCAATAACCAGAAAGGTTTGGGTGTAAGTTATCGAGAATTTGATTTACAACAAAATAGTTTAGATATTTTGGGCGAATAAACATGTTAGTCTCCTAAAAGAAAGAAAGAAAGAAAAAGGAAAACAGCTAATATAATAAATAATTTTTCAGATAATTTTTAAAATTAATTTTATTATTTATTATATTAAAATTATAATACCTTTTTTAAAAAAAAGCACGATAAGAAAACGACGTTGCACAACGTTAGTTGACGTAAATCATCCAATTAATGAAATCAAGAGTATTACTAATTTCACCAAGATAATTTATCTCTAAGTGTCCTTCGTCGTAATAATAAGAACAAAAATTAGCAAGAATAATAATTTCATCAACTTCAGAATCCCAAAATAAAAAGTCATCAATACCTTCAGCATTAACAATCAATACTTTAGAAAAACCGCAAGACGTCGGGATCTTAAATTCTTTTGCTACTAACATTTATTATTTTGCAATCCGAATACAACTTGTTCTACTCAAAACGCCTTTGTAACCTTTATACTTATACGAGATTCGGTCAATTATATCCATCCGCTTTTGAGGACAATTTTCAAGAACTGGTTTTAACTCTTTGTATGTTTTAGTTTCACCATCGAAATCTTTATATTCAACATCGACATCTTTGCTTTTATTTAAAAAATACATACATTTCAATTTATTTGTGTGATTATGATGAGGGCAAGTATATATTACTTTAATCTCACGTCTAACATAACCGCTAGCGTAAGAGATGTAAGAAACTTTATGATGTTGATCGAAAAATTGACGAGTACCATTGTTTGCTTGCTGCTTAGTGGTGATTTCCACTAAATTAGAATTTTTAGGATTCATAAAATCTCCATAAAAAAAAAGAAAAAGGAAAACAGAAAATATAATAAAGATTTAAAAAATAATTTAGATTATTTATTATATTAAAATTATAATACCTTTTTTAAAAAAAAGCACGATAAGAAAAGACGATGCGTTGCGTCAATAATAGCGAGACAATACTGTATATAAATTAACGTAACTCTTATAACTTTTAAAGTTTAGACTCCAACCTTTACTTGGACTAAAAATTATAATGTGTTCTGTACCATCCAGTTTTAATCTAACTAAAGGATTACCTTTATCTTTATAGACAGATAATTCAAATTCAAATTTCTTTGAAAGAAGAGAAATCATACATTTTAATTCTGAATATCCGCATGTTCCAATCGCTTTACGAAGTTCATGACTTTTCATTTTACGTTCCTTACTGCGATTAACGCTGTATACCAGAAAATTAGCACCAGAACTGTTTCTTTAGGAGCAATGATAAATAAATTAAAGCAACAAAAAAATGCTACTGCAAGCCAAGCAAGATTACCAAAAAGTGCAAGCATTATAGATCTCCATTAGCGATGTCAACAAGTTGTTTAGAATGTTTGATTGCAATATGACGAGCACGATCGATGACTCGTTCCTTATTACCATTGACCGTACGACGATACTTATAAAAAACC
>Ga0098049_1000787_pt1 | contig 12411 bp, 15 predicted proteins | sample 13BtaG_FD_92582 | JGI IMG/M metagenome (GOLD analysis project Ga0098049, IMG submission 92582) | Marine viral communities from the Subarctic Pacific Ocean - 13B_ETSP_OMZ_AT15268_CsCl metaG | ecosystem: Environmental > Aquatic > Marine > Oceanic | place: Subarctic Pacific Ocean | collected...
CGGTAGACGACAGACATTAGACATAAATCTACAGTCGAGAGTTGTAGAACTGATGCCCGCAGACTGTGGTGTGTGGTCTGATGCCCGCAAGCAAGCTACCGTGCAAGCACGCAAGCCCCCCGCCGCGGGGAGAAGTGCGCCAGACTGTGGGAGAACAGCCTGGCGCTGGAGGTTACTCGACAATGTCACCGTCGATGACCATGTTGCGTTGCATATCTTTCATCTGCGACTTGAGGTTGTCGACTTCGTCGAACGCTTTCATGTCGGCTTTGACTTCAGATACAAAGTTCTTAACGAAGCCGCCTGAGCCTTTAGCGACTTTGGTGGTTTTATGTGCTGCGTATGCAGTTACTTTAGTGAAAATACTCATGGTTAACTCCTAGTTGTATTAGATGCGAAAGTGTTTAGCCATTCGTGGAATGACCAGGATTCTCGGCAGCGGTCTTGCGACCGCCACTCGAGGTATTCGATATGAAGTTCAGCCACGACGGATATACGCCGGGACACGTTGGATGTATTCCCAATCGTGATCATCTTCTGGTTCATTATCTGGGACAGCGTGCGGTGGTTCGACTGCTGTGATTGACAGTATGTAGAACGCTACAGCTGACCAAAAGCCAACAATGAGCGTACCTAAGATGATGAATGTGATAGTTAATGTAGTCATAATAACCTCCTTAGTTACACCAACTAATGCTATTGCGAAGTGAGCGGAGCGAACGAGCTTGGGACCCCTATTGGATATGGGACCCTAGCGTAGGAATACAAAACAAGGTTCCAGATATAAAATCGGGGAGACGGGTGGCTGTGGCCAGCGGGGGGGAGATGATGGCTCAGCGTTTTATAAAAATATTTTCAAAATTTTTTTTCTGGACAAAAATACCGCAGCAGTCTTAGGTGAGCTATGTCCAGGACGAAGACGTGTATTTCTTGTGGGGAGGAGAAACCACTTTCCGATTTCGCTGTATCAGCGACAGGCCCCAAACATAAGACAGCAGACAACAGTGGTAAGACCAACCGCTGTAATCTGTGTATTACAAACCAACGTATGCGTCGGCAGTCCAGCAACGTCGAAACATTCTTACGTGACCTGTACACTAAGAACAAAAGTGGACGGGCTAAGAAGTTTGACTGGAAGATCGAAGCCGAGGACATAATTAACTTATGGAATGAGCAACAAGGACGTTGTGCCATAAGTGGTGTGTACATGACACATCATGCCGACCGCGGCCAACGCAAAGACATGAATGCTTCAATCGACCGTATTCGGTCTACTGAAGGGTATGTAAGAGACAACATCCAGCTAGTTTGTCAGCGCGTAAACACAATCAAGAACGATTTGGACGAAGCGTCACTATATTGGTGGGTAAAACATATCCACGATTTCTCTTGTGACTAGATATTAGTTAGACTAATAATGGTAGTGTTATGAATGTAGAAAGTAATGTCGTCGCTTTTGATGGTTTAGATGATGCCATCCTTGGGACCTGCAGCCGTGGTTTCGATTCGGAGGTAGTTGCCTACGACTTCAACAAAGTCGTTCTCTTATTTAAAGAGATGGGGTGGACTGAAGACGAAGTAGATGCATGGATTCAGCAAATGACTGAGTCTATTCCCGAAGAACTGTTTCCAATTTTTGTGTACTTAGATGAGTCAGTCAAAACAGACATCGCATCCAACCGAGGTGGACTCCACTGATATCGACCCACACGTCGAGTTTCAGTCACACCTCCCCTATATGGGCGTTAACTTGAACGAGCTTACGACTCAACAAGAGACGTACGTACTTTCGCGCGCCGGCGGGATGACGATTGCAGCTGCAGGACGTGCAGCGGGTTACCAGGAGCGCGCAGCGTATGACGTTGAAAAGCGTGAGGCTGTAAGTAAAGCCATTCAGTACTTCCGTGAGCAGAACCGTCGCGAAGTACAGTTCGACTTAGTCGACGCGCACAACATGTACCTGTCTGCATACCGCGCCTCAGCGAATGCAACAGAGATGAAGAACACCACCGACTCACTTGTGAAGTTGCACGGCGTGGCTAAAGAAGAAACCAAGCCCCTGGTAAACATACAGATCAACGGGTCCAAACAGCTGGAACGTATGACGGACGAAGAGCTGTTAGAGCTGGCCGGTAAGACCATCGATCACCTGGAGCCAAAATCTGACTGATATACCGACCATAGAGTGTAAACGTTGCCATAAGACGCAGCCCGAAACACTGTATTCCGGTGACGACGGTTACTGTGCTTATTGCGTGGCTGACATGCAGGACAAGATGCCTGACCCCGATCAGCCGACGCCGCAAGAAGTTGAACAACAGACCACAGCCGAAGAACTTGCGAAGCAAGAACTCGCACAACGGTTCTTAACCCGTCGTCGACTGTTGCCGTTTATTGAACGGAACAATCCAGACTACATGGCTGGCTGGGTGCATAAAGACATATGCCGCCGACTGGAACAGTTCTCTGAAGACGTTGTAAATAAGAAGAGCCCTCGACTCATATTGCAGATGCCCCCTCGCTTGGGTAAATCGACGATTGCCAGTGCTGGTTTCCCGGCATGGCATATTGGTCGTAACCCCAGCCACGAGTTCATCAGCTGTTCGTACTCGGGGGCATTGGCCATGACCTTTTCTCGGAAAGTACGGTCAATGCTCCGCGAGACCAGCTACAAGACTACATTCAAGACTCGGCTGGACCCCGACTCGCAGTCCGCAGAAGCATGGCTCACCACCGCGGGCGGCGGGTATGTAGCTGCTGGTGTGGGTGGTGGTATCACGGGTAAAGGTGCACACGTACTTGTGATTGATGACCCAGTGAAAAACCGCGAGGACGCCGAGTCGCAAAACAACAGAGAAGGTACTTGGGACTGGTACACATCAACTGCATACACCCGACTTGCGCCTGGCGGCGGCATTCTTGTGATTATGACCCGCTGGCACGACGACGACCTCGTCGGTCGTTTGCTAAAGAATATGGAGGAAGGCGGAGACCACTGGGAGGTGGTGAAGTATCCCGCTATCGCTGAAGAGGACGAAGAGTTCCGGCAGCGCGGCGATGCACTTCACCCAGAGCGTTACGACACGGAAGCACTGGAGCGTATCCAAAAAGCTGTCGGCCCGCGCGACTGGTCCGCCCTTTATCAGCAAAACCCCGTTGCCGATGACGGTGATTACTTTACCCGCGACATGATTCAGTACTACGACCATGACGATGTTGACCTAGACCGCATGCGGTTCTACGCAGCATGGGACTTGGCCATCGGTAAGCGCGACCGAAATGACTACTCGGTCGGCATGGTTGTGGGTGTTGATGAGCAGGACAACCTGTTTGTAGTAGATGTCGATAGAGGTCGTTACGACGGTTTTGAGCTTGTCGAACGCATCTTAGACATGTATGAATTATGGAGGCCTTCTATTATTGGTATAGAGAAAGGCCACATCGAGATGGCGCTTGGCCCGTTCCTAGAAAAGCGAACGCGCGAGCGAGGTCTCCACGAAGCCTACTTCAAGGATCTGAAGGTAGGTCGTCGCGATAAGGAAGCCCGTGCGCGGGCGATTCAAGGTCGTATGCAGCAGGGGTATGTTTTCCTGCCGCGTAACGAAGTTTTCACAGGACCGTTGGTCGCTGAATTATTGCGATTCCCCAACGGTGTTCATGATGACCAGGTTGATGCACTGGCGTGGATTGGTCTCATGATGACGGAGTTCAGTTCGTTCAGCGAGCGGGTGGTAGAACCACCGAGCTGGCGGGACAAACTGAAGTTCATTGGTAAGCCGGTGCGTAACAAGTCAGCGATGAGTGCATAATATGGCCAAAGATCCCACGTCTAAAAAACCCAGCATGTCACCAGGCGAAGAAGACCGTCTTGCCCACGAACAATGGGATCGCTACACGCGGGCTCGAGACAACGGTCACATAGATTATGTAGACCTAGCCAAGAAGTGCGACGCGTACTATCAGGGCGAACAGTGGGACGCAGAAGACGTCGCTATGCTGGATGCCGAAGGCCGCCCCGCCCTGACGATTAACACAGTTCTACCGACGGTAAACACCGTACTTGGTGAGCAATCCAACCGTCGCGCCGATATTAAATTTAAACCTCGTCGCGGTGGCTCAGAAGAGGTTGCGCACACGCTGACAAAGTTGTACATGCAGATTGCGGATAACAATAAGCTCGATTGGATTGAGCAGCAGGTCTTCGCCGACGGTCTGATTATGGACGGCCGTGGCTATTTCGACACCCGCATGGATTTTTCAGATCACGTTGAAGGTGAAGTACGAGTCAAAGCGCTAGACCCGCTGGACGTAGTTATTGATCCCGATGCAAAAGACTATGACCCGAAAACTTGGAACGAGTTTTTCTACACCCGCTGGATGACGCTCGATGACATCGAAGAAATGTACGGACAAGAACAAGCAGACCGTCTCCGGTTCATCTCGGAGAATGGTAACTCGTTCGGCCGCGACTCTGTCGAGTACTCTGAAACACGTTACGGAGATACCGATGACGTGGATGATTTTCTCGGGGCCACTGTTCCTGACGAAGACGAGCACCGTACTGTTAAATCACTACGCGTTATTGAGCGGCAACATCGCAAAGTCACTCGTGTCGATTGTTTTGTAGATCCAAACACTGGCGACCAGCGAGAAGTACCCAAAGCGTGGTCAGATCGTAAAGCCAAAAAGTTTGCTAAAGACTACGGCTTAAGTATCTACACTAAGACCAAGAAGAAAGTTCGTTGGACTGTAACGTGTGACAAGGTCGTGCTACATGACGACTGGTCGCCCTACGCTGACTTTACTATTGTCCCGTTCTTCGCTTACTTCAGGCGTGGACGCCCGTTCGGTATGGTACGCAACCTGCTCTCCCCCCAAGAGCAACTGAACAAAATCGCCTCGCAAGAGTTGCATATTGTAAACACCACAGCCAACAGTGGATGGGTCGTGGAGTCTGGGTCACTCACGAATATGCAGTCTGAGGACCTAGAAGAGCATGGGGCTGAGACCGGTCTGGTACTGGAATATAATCGCGGGTCTTCCCCCCCAGCAAAAATACAACCCAACCAGATCCCAACCGGTCTCGACCGCATCAGTCAGAAAGCCGCTGCAAACATCAAAGCTATTAGCGGTATCAACGACTCGATGCTCGGCACCGATGGCGCCGAAGTTTCTGGCATTGCGATTCAGGCAAAACAAAACCGCGGCGTGATTATGATTCAGGTCCCGCTGGATAATCTCCAGAAGACCCGTCAGTACCTTGCCGAAAAGATTCTAAATCTGGTCCAAACGTTTTATACCGAGGAAAGAATTATTAGGATTACTAATGATGAAGACCCAATGGAGCCGCGCGAGGACATGGTCATTAACGAAATGACCCCGGAAGGCACAATCGTGAACGACCTTACCATCGGTGAGTACGACGTAGTTATCGGCACTATGCCAGCGCGCGATTCGTTTGACGAAGTTCAGTTCGCTGAAGCCCTGGCGCTCCGGCAAGCCGGTGTGGCTGTTCCTGATGACGCCATTGTTCAGTACTCGCACCTTGCTAAGAAAGCTGAGCTCGCCTCGCGTCTGCGCCAAGACCCGTCCGAAGAGCAGATGCAAGTTATGCAGATGCAGCAGCAGCTCGCTATGCAGGAAGCACAGCTCCAAGTCGCCAAACTTGAGGCTGAAGTACGCAAACTGCAAAGCGACACAGCGGTCAATATTGCTAAAACACAAGAAATGGCTGAGATCGAGCCTCAACTCAAGATGGCTGAGCTGCAGCAAGAGCTGCAAATCGCTCAAGAGAATCTTGCGCTACGTCGTGAATTGGCGGGCATGACTAATGAAACCCGTCAGACGCAGGCACAAACATCGGCAGCGGCGAAGTTGGCCACCACTGCCATGAATACAGCAGCTAGGAATGGCCAAAATAGCTAATTTAGCTAAAACATGGAGTTAGATATGAGTGAACAACCCGAAAAACCGGAAGCAGAAGAAGACAATAGTCTTCAATTTGAAGTCATGCCGGGCGCAGAAGCGCTCGAACAGGCCGAAAACGTTGATTTAAGTTTTCCAGAACCCGACCCGGAGCCAGAAAATGCTGAACAGAGCGATGCAGAAGAATCTGAGCCAGAAACACCGCAGGAAGAAGCGGCTGTTGGAGATGAAGAGACGGCGGAAGAAGACAATGGAGAAGCTGTTGACGATGACGACGAACCAGATTCTGCAGAACCTACCGAAGTCGTAGAGGAAGAGCCGGAAGAAGAGGAAGAACAGCTACCTCTCGCAGCTGAAGCAGAGAAACCCCAATCTAAAAATCCGATGGTGCCTAAATCTCGCCTTGATGAAGTGTTAGCGAAACAGAAAGCACTGCAAAAACAGGTCGATGATATGAAAGCAGCGTCTGAAACCCCCGCAGAAGCACCAGAAGAGTACGATTTTGACACGAAAGAAATCGAATATCAGCAGTTGGTACTCGATGGCGAAGCCGAAAAGGCGGTAGCCCTGCGTAAAGAGATAAGAGGCGCCGAAAAAGCGCAGATCGAGTGGGATATGGAGCAGAAGATGGGCCAAACAGTCCAACAAAACGCTCAAGCTACCGCACTACAACAAGCCGCGGCCGAGATGGAGGCTAATTTCCCCGTCTTTGACCAGAACTCAGACCAATTTAACGAGGAATATACAAATGAAGTGGTTGAACTACGTGACGCATTCATTATTAAAGGTTACGACGCAGTTGACGCTTTGGGCAAAGCAGTTAATTTCGTGGTTAAAGATCGTGGACTCGACGATACGCCATCTGATGGCCCAGCTCTTGCAGCTTCGCAACAAAAAGTAGAGCAGAGCGCCAAGAAGAAGGCGACAGTCGCTAAAAAGTTAAAAGCAGCTGAATCGCAGCCGCCAGAACTCGAAGGTGAAGGCTCGTCGTCACGCGGTGAGAACGTTGTTGACTTTGGTGGTATGTCAGAAGACGAGTTCAACGCGCTGCCAGAGGCAACGCTCCAGCGTTTGAGAGGCGATATCGTCTAGTGAACTTTCCGTCGCATGTGGTAGGTATGGCTTTGGCTTTAATTGCCTGCGCCATACTTATCGCTTGCGGCAAGATATTAGTTTGACTAATATAAATTAATTCGCTTGGCTGAGCGACATCAGCCCGTGACCGATCACGTTAAAAATCGTCCTCGTCCGCCGGGACGTTAACTACGTCGAGGTCGTAACTCGTAAAACATACGCCACACGTTCCCCACGATACGGGGTATACGGATCGGCCTCTCCAAAAGCTGGCTGTCGGTGGTTGGGATGACCCTAACCATTATGTGAAACACATCTCTTATGGAGCTAACAATGGCTACTACAAACTATGGCACGCTGACAGGTGATCAGCTGCAGGTGTGGTCACGCGACTTTTGGCGTGTGGCCCGCAATATGTCCTTCGTTAACCAGTTCGCTGGTTCTGGGCAGAATGCAATGGTACAGCGCGTAACTGAGCTGACCAAATCAAACAAAGGTACAAAAGCAAACATTACATTGCTTGCAGATATGACTGGCGACGGTATTACCGGCGACAACACTCTGGAAGGTAATGAAGAAGCACTGCGTGCCTTCGACATCACAATCGAGCTGGACCAGCTCCGCTTCGCTAACCGCGTTGCTGGGCGTATGGCCGACCAAAAAACGGTTGTGAACTTCCGTGAGCAGTCTCGCGACGCTTTGGCATATGCCATGGCTGACCGTATGGACCAGCTGGCGTTCCTGACGCTTTCTGGCGTTGCTTACACCAGCAAAAACAACGGCGCACTTCGCACAACCTCTTCTTCAGCTGGCCACGAGCTGGTTGACCTTGAGTTTGCTTCTGATGTGTCTGCTCCTACCACCAACCGCCACCGTCGCTGGGATGCTACCAGCGGTTTGGTAGCTGGTGATACGACTGCCGTCGCCGCCGCTGACAAAATCAGCTACGAGTGCATCGTGAACCTCAAAGCCTATGCTAAAGATCAGTACATCCGCGGCATCCGTGGCGCTGGTAACGACGAGGTGTTCCACCTCTTCGTGACTCCGTCGCAAATGAAGGATTTGAAACTCGACTCTGACTTCCTGGCTAACGTCCGCAACGCTGGCGTTCGCGGTTCGGCAAACAGCTTGTTCGCCGGTTCGTCAAGCCTGATGGTTGATGGTGTCATGGTTCATGAGTTCCGCCACGTGTTCAACACGGGTGGTGCTACTGCCGGTACATCCTCAAACGCTGGCGCCGCTGGCTACAAATGGGGTGCTGACGCTGATGTGAACGGTGCTCGCGCATTGTTCTGCGGTGCTCAAGCTCTCGCCATGGCTGATATCGGTCTGCCGGAAATCGTAGAAGATACCTTCGACTACGAAAACCAGGCTGGTATCTCTGTCGGTAAAATCTTCGGTCTTCGTAAGCCGAAGTACAACACCGATGTCACTTCTTCTGTTGAAGATTTCGGCGTCGTTGCTATCGACACCGCCCAGTAAGTATAAGACCCCCCTCTTCGGAGGGGGGCATCTTCTCACTTAGAAAGGAAAAGCAATGAAAGTTGTTTCTGAGAAACCCCTCCGTGTAACCACATTGACCGGAGCAGCAGTGTTGTTTGAGCCAGGAGTAGCTCGTGAAGTATCGGAGACTATTGGTCTCTTAGCCTTACAACAAGGCGCAAAGCAGGCTCAGGCCGAAAAGCCTATAGAAGTTCCAGAGATTAGCGAAGAAGAAACGCTAGTACAGAAACTGGTCGAACTAATGAACGAGGGCGACCCTAGTAATTTTAAGAAAGACAGCACCCCCAAGGCCACAGTCGTTAATGAGCTGGCCGGACGCACACTGTCTTCAGAAGAACGTGAAGCCGCTTGGGAGGCTGCTTTACGCTCGTAAGAGGTAGCAAATGACTACAACGGTACAGAGCGTACTAGATAGAGTTCAGCAGACACTCCAGGATACAGCCGGTATCCGTTGGTCAGAAGCTAATGAGTTAATCAAATGGGTGAATGACGCCCAACGTGAGATTGCTCTTCTCAAGCCGGACGCTACTTCTTCAAACACCACCGTAACTTTGGTGGATGGTACAAAGCAGTCAATACCTTCGGATGGCAATCGACTACTCCGCGTTATGCGCAATATGTCAGCAGCATCTAGCGGCGACGGAGGGCGATCGATTCGTCTGGTAGCGCGCGACGTACTAGATACACAGACTCCAACATGGCATGACCCAGCCGTAACTGGTGAGGCTGCACATACGAACGTAGTTAAGAATTACGTTTACGACGAACAAGACCCGAAGAACTTCTATGTATTCCCCGGTGTAAGCGGCAACGCGTATATCGAGATTGTGTATTCGAAGAACCCAGCAGCCGTTACTTCTAGCGACAACCTCGGTGTCGACGATATCTACGCTAACTCAGTCATGAACTACGTCCTATACATGGCGTATATGAAAGAGTCTGAGGTCGCCGGTAATGCGCAGCGCGCTTCCTCGCACTACAACCTATTTACCGCGGCCATCACTGGTAAGGCTCAGGTAGACACGATCACAACTCCTAACATCGAACGAAGAGGAGACGCCTAATGGCTATCAAATATGAATCGCTCTTACCCGATATCATTTCGATGGTTCCAGCGTGCCCGGAGATCGTAGCGGAGCGCGCCGTACGTAGTGCTGCAATCGAACTATGTGAAAAAACCGACGCCTATCAGCGACAGCTGGACCCAGTTACCGTAGTGAAAAACATCTTTGAGTACGATCTAGAGCCGCCTAGCGGAACAGTTGTACACCGTATTGTTTGGGTGACCTATAACGGTAAGCCTCTGGAACCCATCTCGAGCGGACTCTTGGAGCAGCGTAAAGAGAACTGGCGTAATGACACGGGCACGCCAGAGTACTTTATTAAGCAGGGCCTCAGCACATTCAACCTCGTCCCAGTACCCGGCGCGACGTTGTCACAAGGTGTTGAAATCCGCGTTGCCCTAAAACCAACACAAACATCCAATGCGTGCGACGACGAAATCATGACGGATTACCGCGACACGATTATCAACGGCGCATTGTTCCGTCTTTGCCGCATGCCGGCAAAAGACTGGACAGACCTCGCGTCTGCTCAGGTCTACAACACCTTATTCAATGACGGGATGGTTTATGCCGAGCGACGTGCTCGTCAGGCAGACACACCTGTTGTAGCTAAAGTTCGTTACGGAGGTCTTCATGGTGGAAGAAAAACCCGCAAGTACGCAGGTAGAAAATCATTTATCTGATTTTGTTCTAGCGGATATCCGCACTGAATGGGATTGGATTAGGCCCGCTCTGCTTGAAATGAAGAAGCAGATACCGAGCCTGACATGGAGGCCAGAAGACGTATATGCAGAATGTCTCTACGGAGACGCCCTGCTCCACGTTGGCCCCCGCTGCTTTGTTATAACGAACGTTATAACAGACCAGTACACGAAGGAACGTACGCTGCATTTTTGGATCTGTTGGTCCGAGGAGTTAGGCAGAAACTTAGTAATTAAGTATTTGCCGTTCTTCCGAAATGTGGCACAACAATTGGAGTGTAAGTTTTTTGAGGTTTGGTCACCTGTCGAGAAGATGGAACCCTACCTCACACAGAGTGGATGGTCGTTAGACACCAGAATTTATACGAGGCGAGTAGATGAGCAGTAAACCAAAGAAACAAGGGCCAACCGCGGCAGACAAAGCTAGCGCATCTGTTGCTATGGCTGAGTACAACCGTTTCAAGCAGAAGTACGATCCGCTACTTCGCAAAATGCGTGACGAGTCTCTGACCGAAGACACGACTTCCACGCTTCGTGCGCGCTCAAACGCTGACACGATGCAGGCCTTGACGAGCAACATGTCTTTGCAGGGCGCTCAACGTACTGACGCTGGTAGTGATATGGCTCAAGCAGTGCAGGGTCAACTTGGTCAGGCCACAAAAGCGGGTAAACAAATACAAAACCAAATGCAGACAAACGTATTGGGCACGGCGCGAGGCCAGGCCGCTGACGCGCAAACCGGTATGTCACAAGCCGCACGACTATCCACATCAGAAGCTCTTGCACGCGCCAAAGCTAAAAACGATGTGTCTCTCGCCAAATTTAACGCTGCTGCTCAGATAGGCACAGCATTTGTTGCGCAAGGTTTAGAGAACGCCAACACAACGGGCCCTAACGGCGAGAAAGGCTCGTTTTTTAGGCCTGTAGATAGTGGTGGTAATAAGGTTAAAGGCTTTAACAGCCGCCTTCAGTACTCAGGCGTTATAGGGAGAGGCTAACGATGAGCATAGGCAATATATCAGCCCAGGCTATTTCTAGTGTCAACGGGATGTTTGGCAATTTGTTTGGTGGTGGCGGTTACAGTTCGAGCACGCTCCCGGAGGTTACAAACCCCGACAAGGCGTTTGCTGATTTAACACGTCGTGAGTATGAAGATTTTGTCCGCAACTACGGGTCGTTTGAAGACCAAGCTATCCGTAAGGTGCAGACTGATACGAGTCTTATTGATCAAGCAGAAGAAGATATCGCCGGCGCGTCGGCCCTCACAGCTGATATCCAACAACGGAATATTAGCCGTTATGGCGGTCAGCTCACCGCTGTTCAACAACAACAAATGGATGGTGCCCTACAGCGCGGTAACACGCTCGGCGGTATTCAAGCGATGAATGATGCTCGTATCGATCAGAAAGAGCTAAACCAGTCTATGTTGTCTGACTTAATTAATATTGGGCAGGGCGTTAACCGAGCATCACAGTCTCAACTCGGTACATCAGCGGCGAATGCAACAGCCCGTAAAAACGCGTATGAGCAAGCGAAAGCACAATCTAAAAGTAGTACCTATCAAGCCGTTGGTAGTTTAGCTACAGCTGCGATCATTGCGTTCGCTATTTAGGAGACGGTTATGTCAGCAAACGAAATAGTTAATTCATTCCTTGGCGCGCTTGATATAGCATCCTCTGGGCCAACAACGCAACAAAGGGTCGCGGCAGGCCAAGAACTGGCAAAAAACCAAGTTATAATGGCAAATACAGCCGCTAGAAATTTACAAGCTGATCTCAATGCCGCCGGCGACTACGTAACGTTCTCCGGTGGCGACGGGGCTTTGGCCGACGTGGACACTGCGCGCCTTTTCTCAGAAAGAAAAGACCTAGTTATTAACGCTCTTAATCTTGATCCTCGCTACAACATGGCTACTGACGAAAAAGGTAACAGTATTCAAACGCAGGTTTCAGATGTTATCCAGAATAACGACGGTAGTTTTTCCGCTATCGTAACACGCCCCGACGGTCGACAAGTCCCACTTACAGAAAACCGCACGGCGCAGGACGACGATGTTGTCGTTAAAATGGATTTCGATGACTTTGATTCAATCATAACGAACCGCGTCAATTCAGGTATAGGCCGCGGCTCATTGGAAAACACAG
>Ga0098049_1000795_pt1 | contig 12333 bp, 13 predicted proteins | sample 13BtaG_FD_92582 | JGI IMG/M metagenome (GOLD analysis project Ga0098049, IMG submission 92582) | Marine viral communities from the Subarctic Pacific Ocean - 13B_ETSP_OMZ_AT15268_CsCl metaG | ecosystem: Environmental > Aquatic > Marine > Oceanic | place: Subarctic Pacific Ocean | collected...
GGGCACAAGATAACAAGAAATGGAAACAATGGCTCAACAATCCAGACAACAAATTATTTAGAACATGGGGCGGTAAGGTATGACGTATGCTGAATTAAAAACAAATATAGCAAACTATCTAAACAGATCAGATTTAACATCTGATATAGATATGTTTATTGACAATACAGAAGGCGAACTTAATCGTAGGTTACGAACTAAAGATATGATTAAGAGAGCAACTGCTACTGCTGACTCACAATATTTATCTGTACCATCTGATTGGATGGAAGCTATAAACGTAGAAATAACATCTAATAACTTTAGACCTTTATTTCAACAATCTATTGAATCATTAGATATTTACAGACAATCAAATAATAACGTAGCGGGAGAACCAATCTATTTTGCTTTGGTTGATGATTCTATTGAACTTGCCCCTACACCAGACACTAGTTATACATTACAATTAACATACTATGGATCGATTGATGCACTTAGCGATTCTAATACAACGAACTTTGTGTCTACAGGACACCCAGACGTTTATTTATATGGAGCTTTAAAACACGCATCAATCTTTTTAATGGAAGATGAGCGAGTGCCATTGTTTACTGCTCAGTTTGAAAAAGCATTAGAAGAAATGCGACTTGAACAAGAAAGAGCTGAGTTTGGTAAAGGTTCTCTGTTACAGAGAAGAAGAACTTATGGCAAAGCTAGGAAAAACATTTATTATTGGAATAATAATTAGGAGTTATTATGGCTGGATTTAGTGATTATTTAGAAGACAAAGTATTAGAACATGTATTTGGTGGCAATTCTTACACAGCACCAGGAACACATTATGTTGCTTTGTATACAGTAGCACCTACCGATACTGGTGGTGGTACTGAAGTAAGTGGTGGTGCATACGCAAGACAAACCTCTACTTTTAACGTATCTGGTACTGACCCAACAACTGCAACAAACGCTGCTGCTGTTGAATACCCTACAGCTACAGCTGATTATGGAACTGTAGTTGCGGTTGGTATTATGGATGCTCTTACAAGCGGTAACTTACTTGCATACGCAAACTTGACTGCTTCTAAGACTGTATCTTCTGGAGACGTATTCAGATTTGACGCTGGCGATTTAGATATTACGTTAGCATAAGACCATGGCCTCAATAGGCTACGGTCAATATACATACGGGAAGGCTGATTACGGTACTCCTGTTTATCACTTTGGCGCAGCTGCAATAGCAGAAACATCTTCAGCAACCGCTGTAGGTCGTTTTGTTATTACGGGTGCTGCTACACCAGCTGGCACTTCAGGATTCACCGCAACAGGTAGATTCGTCATTACAGGCGCATCTACAATCGCTGCAACTTCAGGACTTACCGCAGATAGTTCACTCATACTTGATGGTGTAGCTACGATTGCTGCTACCAGTAGCATGGCTGCTATTGGTACACAAATAGATTTAGGAGCTTCCACAATATCGGCAAGCTCTAGCATGACAGCTACAGGACATCAAATAGATCGTGGTGTAGTGTTAGGCCCCGCTATTTCCAACATGACTGCTACAGGTAGATTTACTGTATCTGGTGCAGCTATAAGTGCTGGAGTATCAGGATTGACTGCGGTTGGACATCAAATAGACAGAGGTTCTTCTGCGATAGCACAAAGCAGTAGTTTTTCTGCTATTGGTGGGCTAAAATGGTCTGAGCAAACAGTTCAGGCTGATACTTGGACAGATCAGACGGTTACGACAGAATGGACTAACCAGTCTAATCCTTCTACAACTTGGACTAAATTAAGCAAAGACGAAGCAGCTTAAAGGAAAAGAATTATGGCAGATACATTTACTACTAATTTAAACTTAACTAAACCAGAAGTCGGTGCATCGACAGATACTTGGGGAACTAAAATAAATGCCGACTTGGATGCGGTTGACGCAATATTTAGCGGTACTGGTACATCGGTAGCAATCAACTTAGATGGAGCTGTTATTGACAGTTCTGTTATTGGTGGTACTACTCCAGCTGCGGGAACATTCACTACCTTCACTTCAACAGGTATAGACGATAACGCAGATGCGACTGCTATAACTATTGATAGTTCTGAAAGAGTTGGAGTAGGAACTGCGAGTCCTAGAGGTGTTTTAGATTTAGATGGTGGGTCTGAAACACAATTAAGATTACAAACAACAAACACAGGCACTACAACAGGTGATGGCTTATTGATTTCATTAGATTCAAGTGCAAATGCAAAAGCATATCTTTGGAATTATGAAAATGCTGAAATGATTTTTGGTACTAACAATACAGAAAGAATGCGTATTGATTCTTCTGGAAACGTAGGCATAGGAACTACGAGTCCTTCTTCTTTATTACACCTAGAGGGTTCAGATGGTGTAGCACAAATTAGATTACAACGAGCATCAACAACTATAGGTGGCATAATTAAACAGACCAGTTATGGATTAAGTTACGATGCTTTTGATGGTAATACAGGTGCTCCATCTCATCAATTTAGAACATCAGCAGATGGAACTAACTTCACAGAAAGAATGCGTATTGATTCCGCAGGAAAAGTAGGCATAGGAACTACGAGTCCTTCACATAATTTAGATGTAATAAGTACTAGCGCATCTACAGATGTTTCTGCAAGAATTGCTTCAAATTCTAATTCTGGTGATAATGATGGCACTTTAATTATTGGCAATGGTGGTACTGGTGATGCCATGTTACGTTTTGATTATGAAGGAACAAATACCGATAGAGCTAGAATAGGAGTAACAGCATCTAATCAACATTTACAATTCTTTACAGCGGGTGCAAATGAAAGAATGCGTATTGATTCTTCAGGTAGCTTGTTGGTGGGTATTCAAACTATAAATGGTAATACTGCAAGTATGCACGTTGATGCTAATACTGCCAATAAATTTTGCACAACAATATCTCATAATGGAAATACTACAAATAGATTTGGATTACAAATAGCTTGTGGTACAGATGATAACTCAGGCACTAATACTATGGTGTCTTTTCTAGATGGTAATTTTGATGGTGTAGGAAGTATTACATCTTCTGGAGGAACTGTAACTTATGGAGCATTTACTGCACATCACGAAGTAAATGTACCAGATTCAGATAATCCCTCTGACGAATCAGATGCTTACCCTTATGGCACTTTAGTTGAAATTGTATCTACTTATCTGACTGATTCAAATAAAAGACAAAGTATTAGATACGCAGTCCAAAAATCACAATCTGCTAATAGTAAAAAAATATTAGGTGCTTATGCAAGCAATATGCGACCTTCACCTATGTGTCCTAGAACTGGAACTTACGCAAATAATTTACACAACATAAGTATATTAGGTGATGGTCATGTGCTATGTAACAACACAGGTGGAAACATAGAAATAGGTGATGGTATTTGTACTTCAGCAGTAGAAGGGATAGGCATGAAAGCAACAGTTAATCCTTCAATGATTGTTGCAATAGCACAAGAAAATGTAACATTTAGTGGTTCAGAAACTAAATTAGTAGCTGTACAATTTGGTGTTCAACAATTTACACCTTGGAGTTAATTTAAGATTTTAATAAAGGAGAATAAAAAATGGCAATTTCATACGCATGGGATGTAAGTACAGTTGACACTTACCCAACAAAAGACAGCAATAGTGATGTCGTGTATAACGTACATTGGAGACTAACAGCAACAGATGATGCTAATAACGATACGGATGGTAATCCACAGACTTCTAGTGTCTATGGAAGCCAAAGTTTAGATACAGATAGTATCTCTAGCTTCACAGCCTTTGGAAGTCTTGATGCTGCTAAAGTACAAGGTTGGGTAGAGGCTGCTTTGACTGCTGATACTGTTACTGAAATGAAATCAGGCTTAGATGCACAGATAGCTGAGAAGATAACACCAACTAGCGTTACCAAGACTATAGGATCATAAGTGAATGGCATTACTTCCTATCACCCCTCCAGCTGGAATCGTCAAGAACGGGACTGATTACGGAAACAAAGGCCGTTGGGTAGACGGGAATTTAGTACGCTTTGAAAATGGCTACCTAAAACCTATAGGTGGTTGGAACAAATTAAGAACAACAGCCTTAACAGGCGAACCTATTGGAATGTATGCACATTCCGATAACACAGGTAAGCCTATACTGGCTGTAGGTACAAGACAAAAAGTCTATGTACTCTACGACAATACCTGGACAGACATCACACCATCTGGTTTTGTAAACGATGCTAGTCAAGACCCTTTAGGCTTTGGTGCTTATCAATACGGTCAAGAAGACTATGGTGATGCTAGAAGTCAATCGGGCTTACCCCTAGATACAGGTCATTTCGCTTTTGACAACTGGGGTGAAGATTTAGTCTTTTCTTTTTCAGGCGATGGCAAGATATACAAGTGGCGACCTAACTCTGGTGGTACAGCCGATACGATAGCTACAGTTGTTACCAATGCACCTGTAGGTAATCAGGCTATCATCGTAACCAACGAAAGACATCTAGTAGCTATTGGTTCTGCAAGCGATCCTAGAAAGATTGCTTGGTCTGACAGAGAAGACAGAAATAACTGGACATCTAAAGCTACTAACTCAGCGGGTGATCTACAAATCCCTACGGGCGGTAGAGCATTGTACGCAGTTAAGTTTGGTTCAGATGTCATTATATTTAGTGATACAGGGATAGCTAGAATGTATTATACAGGCAACCCTTTTATCTATGGTATAGCTGATGCGGGTTCTAACTGTAAAGCAGTAGGCAGAAGAGTTATTGTATCTACAGGATCCTTTATGGCATGGATGGGTGAAAACTCATTCTTTGTTTACGATGGACAAGTTAGAGAAATACCATGCGAAGTTCACGACTATGTATTTGACAATCTAAACCAACAAGGCAGAGCTGCTAGTTGGGGTGGACACAACTCTAACTTCAACGAGATATGGTGGGGATTCCCAAGCGGTGACGGACAATACACACCGAACAAATACGTTATATGGAACTACAGAGAGAACACATGGTCTATAGGTGAATTAGATCGTGGTTGTTGGATTGACCAAGGTGTCTTTGACTTCCCTATAGCGGGTGACTCTAGTGGCTTTATATACGAACACGAATCACAGTTATTAAACAACTCTCCAAACTTAGGTACATCTGTACCTTTTGCAACAAGTGGCCCTATAGAGATTGGCAATGGCGACAGGTACGTTCAATGTAATCAAATATTACCAGATGAAGAAGCAAACACTTTACCTGGTGTAACCCTTAGTTTTAAAGGTAAGTTTACTCCGCTAGGCAGCGAAACAGACTTTGGTAGTTTTACCTTTAATAGTGATGGTTATACCGATGCAAGGTTCTCAGCACGACAGGTACAGATGACAGTTACAGGAAGTACAACACAAGACTTCCAAGTTGGTAACATTAGGTTAGATGTCAGGAACAGAGGCAAACGATGAACCTAGCTTCTAAAAGGCAATATTTAGAAAGAGCAACTAATGTAAAATATTCTTTTGCAGCTACTACGCAACAAACTATATACACAGCACCTACTGGTGGTGATTTTACGTTTGCCATAATAGAAGGCATATTTGCTTGCGATCATGGCAATCAACAAACTAATTTAGATATAACCATTACAGATACCAGTTCTAATGAGTTTTTCCTTTTTAAGAATCACAACATATCAGCCTATGGCACAGAAGAATTAGTAGTTAATTCTGGTTTGATTTTGCAACAAGGAGAGATTGTTAAAGCACAGGTTAATCACGCAAACATAGACTTAGTAATAAGTATTATAGAGTATGCAAAAGGTGACTAATAACGTAGTTGATTTTAAGCCTACATGGGAAATGGAGTGGGATCGTTGTAAACCTTGGATAGAAGAAGCCTTGAAATATCAAGATTCCTATACAATAGACCATGTAGAAGATAAAATAAGCAAAGGATTGTTTCATTTGTGGTCTGGTAAGAAGTCTGCATTAGTAACAGAATTTGTAATATTTCCAAAGCATAAAGTATTGAATTTACTTTTTTGCGGTGGAGACTACAATGAATTAACAGAAATGCTTCCATCCATAGAAGTTTTTGCTAGAGCAGCTGAATGTAAAAGGCTCTACGGAGGCGGAAGAAAAGGATGGGCAAGAAAATTAAAGCATTTAGGTTTTGAAGAAGAACACATGATAAGAAAAGAATTATGAGTAAAGGCGCAACAACAGCAGAAGCTGTAATACCAGAGTATCAACAACAGCAACAAAGGGCTTTGTTTGGTGCTGCATCGTCATTAATGAATCAACCTTTTGTACCCTACACAGGTGCAAGAGTAGCTGGTTTTAACCCAGATCAATTAAGACAGTTTCAAGCCACTCGTGGTTTATTTGAAACAGGTATGCAGTACGATCCTATGTCTGGATTAGCTGGACTTGCGGGTGCTGAAACACCTCAGATTGGACAAGTACCATCTTTATTACAGACAGACATAGGTGCTTATCAGTCACCTTACACACAGCAAGTTATAGATACCACATTGGGTGATATAAGAAGACAACAAGACATAGCGCAACGTAAAGCACAAGAAGGTGCTATTCGTGCGGGTGCGTTTGGTGGATCACGTTCAGCTATTATGGAAGCTGAAGCAAGCAGACCTTATGTAGAACAAATGGCAAGAACCGCAGCTGGCTTAAGACAAGCGGGTTACGGTCAGGCTTTAGGTGCTGCTGAGTCAGACATTGCAAGACAACAAGCTAGAGCATTTGCACAACCAGAATTAGAACTAAGATCAAGAGCACAAAGAGCTGGATTGCTCGGTGGATTACAAGCAGAACAAGCTGCAAGATTAGGTCAACTTGGTCAAGTTGGATTACAACAACAAGCCTTACAACAAAGAGGATTGGATGTTCCATATCAAGAGTTCCAAAGAGCTTTGGGTTATGGCGGTCAACAACTTGGTTTGTTGGGTCAAGCAATGTCTCCGACTACTGCTGGTCAAAGAACACAAAAAGATGTTAAGGCTGGAGACATACTAGGAACTGCTGCTCAACTTGCTGGTGCTTTAGGTTCGGGCGGATTTTTTAATTAGGAGTTTTGTAAATGGCAATAGATTCATTGGTAAATATGCAACAGATGTTTGGATCACCAACACCTGATCTTGTTGGACAAAGCCTACAAGCTGGTTTAGGTCAAAAAAGATCGGAAATATCAAACAATGTTGCACAAGATAAAACTGATAAAAATCAAAAATTATATATTTTGCTTTATGCTTTAGGTGGTGCTCTGAAAGGTGATGAAGATTTTGCTGAAAAAACAATACAATTACAGCAAATGCAAGAAGGCAAAAAGAAAGAGAGAGCCAAAAAAGCAAAGTATGATGATTTTGTAAAAGGGTTACCTGAAGGTACTTTTAAAGATTTAGCTAGATCATTAGGGCCTGATAGGCTAGATGAATTATTATTAAAAAAATATGAGGCTGAAACAAAAGAGCCTAAAGAAAAAAGAATTTATGAAGCAGCAGATGAAAGAAAGCGTTATGTAGATACTGGAGAGCTTGTTTTCCCAGGTGTTGAAGTTCCTGAAAAGCCATTAAGTGAAACACAAATATTTGCAAAAAGAAGAAATGAAGTTTTAGAAAGAATTTTTAGTACAGACCCAAATGTGTACGCAGACTTTGGTGAAAATGCAGAAAGACAAAAAGCCTTAGATGAAAAATATTATGACGATGTAATTAGAAAACCATCTATACAAGAAACAATGTATGAAGGCTTTCAGTTACGAAATGAATTAAAAACTTTTAGCAACGCTGAAGAAGCTAAACAAGCTGGTTTAAAGTCAGGAGATATGTTTAAAGGCCCAGACGGAACAACTTATACGGTAAATTAAAATGGCAAACCCATTTGAAGGATTTGCAACTCCAACAGAAAAAACAAATTCATTTGAAGGGTTTGCAGAGCCTTTGTCTGAAAAAAACCTAAACGAAGAAAAAATAGGATTACCAGAAAATATTTTTAGAACTGCTATTGGAGCTGTGAGAGATACAACACAAGCAACAATAGATTTTTCAGATTATGTTTCTGGAGCTGTTCCAGATTTTTTACAAGCGGGAATTGTTAAAGACGAAGAAGGGGTTCAATTTCTTTATGGTAAAGAATTTATTGAAGCTAAAAGAAAAAACGAAGAACAAGGAATAAAGTCTATTCAGTTACCAAAAGTAGAAGAACCAACAGGTGCTGTTGGCTCTGTTGCAAGAGATATTTTAGGGTTTGCAATACCATTTTCTAAATTAAAACTTTTAACTCCAGTTTCTAAAAAAGAAAAATTAGCAGAAATAACAGCAAGGGGTGTGGCTGCGGAACAACTTGCTTTTAGTCCAGAAGAAGCAAGACTTTCTAATTTAATACAAGAATATCCACAACTACAAAATCCTGTAACAGAATATTTGCAAGCCGATTCTGATGATACAGAAACTGAAGGAAGATTTAAAATGGCACTAGAAGGTGCTGGTTTGGGTTTAGCTGTAGAAACAATAATTAAAGGATTCGGTAGAATTAGACAAAAAATCAAATCAGAAAAACCTACAGAAGTAGAAAAACCAAAACCTACAGAAACAGAAGAACCTTCGATTATTGACACGACAACAACTTTGCAACAAGCAAAAAGAAAAATTGAAACACAACCGCCAATAGAACCAATAACACCCCAAAGACCAGTTTTGGACAAAGCTGGAAATATAAATTTAACAAAATTTGATACACCTGACACAGTCAAAGATTTTATTTATACAACAGGAAAAGATCACGATGATTTTTTTGAAGCAAGAAGGGGTGTTGTTAAGTTTGGAACACAAGGAGAAGAGCTAAAAAAACTTGCAGATATGTCTGGACTGACCGCAGAGTCATTGTTAAAAAGAAAAAAGGGAGAAGCTTTTAATGCAGAAACCGCATACAAGGCCAGAGAATTATTAGAGCAATCTTCAAGAGAAACAGAATCTCTTGCAAAAGAATATGCAGAAAAATTAAACAATAATACTTTAACAGACTCAGATCGTTTTAAATTCAAACAAGCATATACAAAAAATGTTGCTATACAAGAACAAGTTGCTGGCATTACAGCAGAAGCGGGAAGGGCCCTGTCTGGTTTTAGAATGGGTGTTGGCGCAGATCAAAAAATTAAAAATCAAATTATAAAAGAAATTGTAGAAGCTCCTGTTGGAAAGAAAGCTTCTATTGATGAAATTATTTACGGAATAAGTAGATTAGATGATCCTGAAAAAATAGCAAAATTTGCAAAAGATACTTATAAACCAACAACTTTAGATAAAGTACAAGAAGCATGGATTAATGGATTGTTGTCTGCTCCAACAACCCATGAAGTTAATATTATTGGCAACAGTATTACAGCCCTTAACACAATAGCTGAAAGTGCTACCGCAGCAACACTTGGACTTGCAAGAAGAGATTTAGATAAAGTCACATTTAAAGAAACGGGTGCAAGAATACTAGGAAGCATGTATGGCTTTAAAGATGGATTAATAATGGCTGGTAAAGTTATCAAAGATATGGATGCAATTACTGATCCATTTTTGAAACTAGAAATGAGAAGAGAAAAAGCGATACCTGGTGCTGTTGGAGAGGTTATAAGAACACCTTCAAGGTTTCTGGCAGCTGAAGATACTTTTTTTAAAACTATTGCATATAGACAAGAGATAATGGGTCAAGCTGTTAGAAAGGCTGTAAAAGAAGGAAAAAAGGGAAAACAATTAAATGCCAGAATTAAAACAATTTTGTCTGACGTTGAAAATGAATTTCCAGATATACACATAAAAGGTATTGAGCAGTCTAGGATAAATACTTTTACAAACCCCCTTGGTAAGAATGGCAAAGCAATACAGGCTGGTATCGCTGATTATCCTATTTTTAAATTCTTTGCTCCTTTTGTAAGAACTCCAATAAATATAATCAAATATGCTTATGGAAGAACTCCAGCACAATTACTTAGCAAAAATTTTAGAGATAGAATTAAGGCTGGTGGGGCAGATGGTGATTTAGCAAAATCACAATTATTATTTAGTGCATTAACTTTTGGAACTTTATTATTTGAAGCAAAAGAAGGATTTATTACAGGAAGAGGGCCTTCTGATACTCAAAAAAGAAGAGCTTTATTAGAAACTGGTTGGCAGCCTTATTCAATAAAAGTTGGAGAAAATTATTATGGTTATCATAGATTTGAGCCTATAGGAATTTTATTAGGTGTTACAGCAGATATGGCTGATATTTCTAATCAAATGGAAAAAGAAAAATTGTTTGACGATGAACAAAGATATGAAGAATATTCAAAACTTGTTTCGATGGTAACAGCGTCATTTGCAGAAAATTTAACCAATAAAACTTATTTGTCTGGTTTGACTGATGTTGTGCAAATTTTATCTGATCCTGACAGATATGCAGAAAGAAACATACAATCTCTTTTTGGTAGCGTTATTCCAACCGTAGGTGGTTATATAAGAAAAAGTGAAGATCCTGTGAAAAGAGATGTTCAAGGTTTTATAGATAAACTTTATGATAGAACTCCAGGTCTGTCTGTAAAACTACCTCCTAGAAGAAACATTTTTGGAGAAATACAAAAATATTCAGACATAGCTGCTCCAGATATTTTTGGTGATTATAAAACTTTAGTATCGCCTATAAGAAAAAGTAAGAAAAAAAATGATTTGGTTTTAAATGAATTGTTATCTTTAGAATATTTTCCATCTTTACCAACAAGGCAAATAAATGGTGTTGATTTAGATTCAAAACAATACGAATATCTTTTGTCTAGGATGGAATTTTACGGAGCAAAAACACAAGTTAAAAACTTAATACAACAACCTAACTATAAAAAATACACAAAAGAAATGAAGGTTGATTTGCTTAGGGGCTTGATTAATCTTAATTTAAACCTTGCAAGACTTGATACACAGAAAAAATATCCAGAGTTACAAGAGAAAATTGCACAAAAAATGCAACAAAAATATATTAATTAAACCATGTCAAGAACCACAGAACGGGTTGGTCGTTCTGGCGAGTATTTCGTAGCATCACTTCTCTCTCAAATTTCCGACACAGTTCTTATGATTCCTCATTCAGCCGAGGCTGATTTACTGTTTGAATACAACAACACACTTTACAAAGTCCAAGTTAAAACCAAGACCAAGATAGAGAAACACAGAACGAACTGGCGGTTTGATATGCGTAGAGGATCGCACACTAAGAACCGTACTTATCAAAATGGTTCAATAGACATCTTTGCCTTTGTCTCTCTACAACACATGAACGTGGTTTTCTATGAGCCTAAAAAGACTGAAAGCTTTACTGTCAAAGATGAGGAGATGAAGAACAACAACCCCATAGACAACATATTAGACATATTAGATAAACTTCACTATACTACCTAATAACACATTAGGGAGATGTTATGAAAACTTTAGATGAAATGTTTATGGTCTATGTCAAAGACCTTAAAAGAAGACAGGTCAAGACTGTTGCTAAGATAGAGCAAGTCTACCAAACCAATATCAGTCCTGTTCTTGGCGACAAGAACATAGATGAAATAATACGAGGGGATATAGCACAGTTACACTTTGATATTAGTGATAGAGCACCTTCTCTAGCTAACAAATGTTTATCTATTATAAAGGCTATTTATAACCTAGCCATTACATTATCACTCGTAGTTATAAACCCAAGCACTAATATATCTAAGAACAGGGAGAACAAACGCAAGCGATACCTAACAAATGAAGAGCTGCTGGCAGTTGTGGAGGAACTAAAGAAAAGGAAAGATGACCAAATCTATCAGAAATCAGTTGCCTTTATTTGGTTACTAATCCTGACAGGTGCAAGGAAGGGAGAGATAGCCAAAGCTAAGTGGACTGATCTAGTAGGTAACACACTTATTATTAAGGATCATAAGACAGACAGGTACGGAGAGGATCGTATTATCCATCTAACCCCTATGGCACTAGACATAATCAACGAGCAAGATCGTTCCTCTGAATACATCCTTGGTATAAAAGCACCAAGAAGAACATGGGAAACCATCAAGCAAGCGGTTGGTTTAGAAGATATAAGATTGCATGACATCAGACACAGTTACGCATCCTGGTCTTTGCAAAAGATTAATCTATCAGAGGTAGGTAATTTATTAGGCCATCGAGATCAAGCAACCACCCAGAGATACGCACACATTCATCAGGACAAGGCGATAGCCAATGCAAACCTTGTAGGAGAACACATACAGAACATTATTGATGGTGAATAATGTTATGTTTCCTTTCTGTCTATAACAAAGATTTGTTTAGCAGAATCTACTGTGA
>Ga0098049_1000799_pt1 | contig 12295 bp, 13 predicted proteins | sample 13BtaG_FD_92582 | JGI IMG/M metagenome (GOLD analysis project Ga0098049, IMG submission 92582) | Marine viral communities from the Subarctic Pacific Ocean - 13B_ETSP_OMZ_AT15268_CsCl metaG | ecosystem: Environmental > Aquatic > Marine > Oceanic | place: Subarctic Pacific Ocean | collected...
AATTGGATAATACAAAAAGATTAAAAATGATTATTGAAGAGTGTTTACGATTGAGTAAATTAGAAAATGAAATAATACATTTTTACAAAAACAATAAAGATAGATTTTTAAATAATAAAAATAGTATATTAGAATTTACAAAACAAACAGATGTTCATATTTCTAATAGTATTATTAATTTTTAAATATATATATATAACATGAGTACAAATAAAATTAACATATTATTATCTGATTCTTTGATAAAACAACACGAGGATATTGAGCATAATATATTAGATACATTTGGTCATTGGGATATGAAAAATGATTATGTTATTTGTAATATTGATGATATTGAAAAAGAAAAAACATATTATGTATGTCATCGTACATATGGATATCCTTCACATGATTTTGAAAATAAAGAATTTCAAATACCATCAGATATAATAAATCTTTACAAAGAAGGATATGATATCAGATTTTTACTTGTAACTTTTCATGAAAGCGATTCTCCACTTGCAATTATTAATATAAAAAAATATGCAAATTCAATTGGTGTAGATGAAAAACAATTTTATCTTTTTTGTGGAAATGATTTGATTTATAATTTAAAAGAAAAAGCAAATAGTAATATAAATGTTTATTCAAACAATCATATACCAGTTGGAATTGGAAGAACATTTCAACATTCAGGAAATTGGGGATATGATACAGAAAGAGATTGTTTGTTTCAATGTTATAATAGAGCATTTAAATCACATAGAGTTGCAATAGTTCTTTTTCTAAAAAAAGAAAATTTACTACATAAAGTAGATTATAGTTTTTTACAAGGACATAAATTTAAAGAGTATTATAATACAGAAGATGATTGTATAGATTATTTTAAATCATCTGATACACCAATTATCGGTGAAACAGAAAATGAAATATATGATAAAGAAGCTGAATGGTTGTATGCTATTACAAGTAAAAAAAGTAAATTTGAAAATTTTGAATTTGATAAAAACGGACCTCAACATGATTTAACTTATAAAAACAATTTATATAAACATGCCTATATTAATATAGTTACTGAAACTCAATATGAGTGGAAGGATGTAATACACATTACAGAAAAATCTACTCAACCATTGTGGTTTTATCAGATACCGATTATATTGGCAACACATGGTCATATAAAAAGAATGAGAGAAAAGTTTGAATTTGATTGGTTCGATGATGTAGTAGACCATTCGTATGATTTGGAAGAAAATCCAAGTAAACGATTTAAAATGATACAAAGTGAAATAATTAGATTATCTAAAATAGAAAATGAAATTAAAGATTTTTTCAAACATAATTTTAAAAGATTTGAACATAATAGAAATGTTATCAAAAAGTTAATTAATGATGATAGTGATAAAAATTTTATAAAAAGTTTAGTAATATGAAAACAGCAGTAGTACTTGGTGGTGGTGGATTTATAGGAGGACATCTTGCAAAAAGATTAAAATCAGAAGGATATTATGTAAGATGTGTTGATATTAAATCACATGAATATTTTAAACATGATGAAATCTGTGATGATTTCATTGTAGGTGATTTAAGAAATCCCAACTTAGTAAAATCTTGTTTGATTATAGATGGTAATGGAGTTGATGAAGTTTACCAACTCGCGGCAGATATGGGTGGAGCAGGATATATATTTACAGGTGAAAATGATGCGGATATAATGCACAATTCTAGTTTAATACATTTAAATGTTTTAAAAACTTGTTCTGAGTATGGAATTAAAAAAGTTTTATACACTTCTTCAGCTTGTGTATATCCCGAACACAATCAATTAGATAAAGATAATCCAACTTGTGTAGAACACTCTGTTTATCCAGCAAATCCTGATTCGGAATATGGATGGGAAAAGTTATATGGAGAACGATTATACCAAACATTTAGAAAAAATTATAATATTGATACAAAGATTGCAAGACTACATAATATATTTGGGCCAATGGGAACATATGATGGTGGTAAAGAAAAAGCACCTGCAGCAATTTGTAGAAAAGTAGTAACATCAAACGAAGGAGATACGATTGAGATTTGGGGTGATGGAAAACAAACTCGTTCTTTTCTTTATATAGATGAGTGTGTAGAGGGATTGAGAAGATTAATGAAATCAGATATATCAGAACCAATCAACGTAGGTTCGGAAGAAATGATTTCTATAAATGATTTTACCAAGATGATTATTAAAATTAGTGGTAAAAATATAAACATAAAAAATATAGATGGGCCTCTTGGAGTAAGAGGAAGAAATTCTCATAACAGATTAATAAAAAAATTATTAAAATGGGAGCCAACAGAAAAATTAGAAACAGGAATTAAAAAGTTATATAAATGGCTAGAAAATATTTACCAACATTAGGAGAATTGATTGATAGATTATCAATCGTTCAGTTAAAGGAAGTTAAAATCCCACAACATAAAGAAGAATACGCAAAAGAAATATCAGAAATTGTTCACGATATTAACGAAATACTTAATGATAAACCAAAAGTAGATGGAGAGTTTATTAGAGCAATAATAGTATTATCTCAGATGAATACACATATTTGGTATAATGAAGATAATGCCAGAAATGGTGATGATGTAGGAAATAAATTAATGCTAACACATGGTTTAAATGGAATCAGAAATACTGCAAAGAATAAGATACAAGAATTAGATGGTGGTAGGAAAGATTACAAAATAGATTGTATTGCTGATGAATTTAATGATTGGAAAATAAGTTGGAAATGAAATGTTTATATTTCTTATATGGGGAAAAAAGAACCTTTGAAACTGCAAGAAAGTTTTGGAACATATTAGATATACCAAACTTAGATATTGTAATACATACTCCAAACACAACAAGTGATTATATTCGTTCAAATATTTATAATTCTGTTGATAAATCGGATTTTAAAGTATTAGGTAACCCTAAAGTTTTTTTATACAATAGGGATGAGTTTCTAAATACAGATAACCATGTTCTTCATTATTCTTTTAGGTTTCTATCTAAGTACTTAGATGAGTGTGATGATGTGTATGATTGTATTTTCATAGGAAGAGTTGATAGTACATTTTATATAAAAGATTTAGAAAAGTTATTAAAAGATGTACCTAACGGCATATATCCATTGGGCCAATTAAGCCATAAAGGAGAACCCCTACAACATATTCCAGACCATGCTTTTTTTGGTAGCCATGAGATGATAAAAAAGTTTGTAGATAATCTACCAAATACAGAATTTTTCAACGAACCAGGTTCGCATAAGGGAATGATTTTATATTTATTATCTATGTTTCAAGAAAGATATTGGAAGGGATTTCAATCACATCATATAAGACCAAATGAAATTAAGTATTATGATGCATATGTTAAGGAAAATGGAGACCCGAAATTGGATATAGATAAGTTTATAAATACTTTTAAATATTTAATTAACGAACTATCTAGGGTAGATTTATCTCATATTGGACTAACAGATAAAGAAAACATATTAGAGATAGAATATAAAAGACAATTTAGAGTAGATGCAATGAAAAATTATAAATTCAAAAATAATGAATTAGAAAATCTTTTTTCATCATTTGTAAAATATATAAAAGGATAGATATGAAAGTATTAGTAATAGGAGAGAGTTGTGATGATGTTTTTATTTATGGTGATGTTTTAAGATTATCACCAGAGGCACCAGTACCTGTCATTAAACCATTGAGAGAAACTTATTCTAAGGGTATGGCTGAAAATGTTCAATTGAATCTAAAATCACTTGGGGTTGATACTCATTTGGTTTGTAATACTGAAGAAGTTACAAAAATAAGATATGTTGATGATTCTTACAATTACATTTTGTTAAGAATAGATGAAAATGATAGAGTTTCACCTTATAACATAGAAGAACTACCAAACACAGATGAATTTGATTTGGTTGTATTTGCGGATTATGATAAAGGATTCTTATCCAAATCTGATATAGAAGAAATATCATCAAGATGTAATTGTCCAACTTTTTTAGATACAAAGAAAAAGCTTGGAAGTTGGTGTAAGTACATATCTTACATAAAGATAAATTACAATGAATATCTAACAAGTAAAACTCAGATAGATAATAATATATTATTAAAACAAAAAACAATTATTACACGAGGCCCGAATGGATGTGATTGGAATGGAAAAAACTATCCAACTAAGGATGTTGGTGTAAAAGATGTTGCTGGAGCTGGAGATAGTTTTTTGGCAGGTCTTATATTTAAATATATACAGACTCGTTCAATTGAAGAATCTCTCGAATTTGCAAATAAATGTTCAACACAGGTAGTTCAACAAAAAGGAGTAAGTATAATTAATAAAGAATTGTTATAATGAAAAATAGAAGTATATTTTATAAAGAAAGAAGTTGGGATGATTTTCACTTCTACAATGGTTCAGTTTTACCACAAGTAAAAATAATACAACCTTCAATTTATCATGAATATAGAGGAATGATTACAACAACATATCATTCGGATTTTTATGAAAGACTTTTACCAGCAAACGATAGAAACAATGGTCTAAAGTTTAAACATGATAGATATTCTAAATCAAAAATAAATGTATTACGAGGATTACACTACGATGATAAAACATGGAAATTGATTTCATGTCCTCATGGTAAAATTTATTTAGTAGTTTTAGATTTAAGACCAAAGCAACCAAACTATGGTAAATGGGAATCTTTCATAATCGGACCAGAAACAGGTACTCAGGTTTTAGTTCCACCTATGTTTGCAAACGGACATTATATTATGGAAGATAATTCTATATTCAATTACAAACTTGCTTACGATGGTGAATATGTAGATGAAACTAAACAAGGTACAGTATATTGGAATGATACTAATTTTAATATTGATTGGCCAACCGACAATCCAATATTAAGTAAAAGAGATAAGAATGATAATTAAAAATTTAGATTACCATGAAGATAGATGGAAATCAGGAAACTACTCAAAAGAAGAACTAATTAAATTTGAAGATGATATAATTTCACATTGGGAAGCTGGAGAAATAACAGGTCCTATTCATTTATCAAATGGAAATGAAGAACAACTTATAGAAGTGTTCAAAAAAATATCTCCAACAGATTGGGTATTCTCAACTTGGAGGTCTCATTATCATGCACTTTTACATGGAGTGGAAGAATCAAAACTAAAGCAAAAAATACTTGATGGTAAATCAATTACTATCGTAGATAAAGAATCTAATTTTTATGCATCTGCAATTGTAACTGGTACTTTACCAATAGCATTAGGAGTTGCAAAATCACTCAAACTAAAAGGTAGTGATGATAAGGTTTGGGTTTTTGTAGGAGATATGTCATTTGAAAGTGGAATCTTTTATGAAGTTCACAAGTATGCAAGAAATTATGATTTACCTATTCATTTTATTGTAGAGGATAATGGTGTAAGTACAAACACACCAACATTAGATACTTGGAATGGTATTCAGAGAGAATTACCAGAAGATGTAATGTATTATAAGTATGAATCAAAATATCCACATTACGGAACAGGTAAGTGGGTAGTGTTTTAAATTCAACAAATGTCTGTAATATTTAAGAATAAAACCGCGGTAATTGATGGGTTTACATATTCTGATGTAGGTAAAAATACAAATGGACGAATGACTCATGTTGGAGAAACACTCTTTATAGATGATAGCTTTATTAACAAGCCTTCTATAAAATCTTATATTGTTTTATTTTCATGTCAATTTGGATTTTTCAGACCTGATAATTTTTTTCCAAAAAGAATACTTGAAGCTGATGAAAAATATACTCATTTTAGAAATTTACCTAATACTATTATAAATGATTTAAAAACTAAAAAAGCTAAAATAGTTATCACAATAGGAGATGATGGTTATTGGGGAAGTGCAGGATTACAACCATGGTTAAATCCTGATTATACACTAATAAATTTAAATGGTATGATGAGAACACTTGGATTACCAAAAGGAAGTGTATTTTTCGTATTTCAAAACCAAATAGCAAATTATATTTGTAAACAGAAGAATTTAGACTTAGTTTGTATTCCATTTACAGAACCATCAGAAACTCATATTAATAGGTCTTACATAGATAAAAGAATATACGAAAAAAAAGAAAAAATAAATAAATTATTTGTATCTTATAATAGAAAGGGACATCTTAGTAGGTTATTATTTTTATCCAAATTAATTAAAGAAAATTTATTAGAAAAAGGAAACGTATCATTTTTAAATGAAGATTTAGAACTTCCACCTGAACATGAAATGTGGGAACTTTTTCAATGTAAGCACTATTCAATTACAAAGTATGATTATAATAATTTAATGAAACATACTCCAATGTATTTAGAGGAAATGGAGGAAACAGAATTTGAAGTTCCTGTAAGTGATTATCACGGCCAGGTGTTAAATTATAAAAATTGTGTAAATACTTTTTTATGGGTTGTTACTGAAACAAATGTAGAACATAATGTAATATATTTTTCTGAAAAAACATTTAAACCAATAGTTGCTAATATGCCCTTTTTAATGATTAGTTCTCCATATACATTAAAATATCTTAAAAAACTAGGATATAAAACATTTGATAAATGGTGGGATGAGAGTTATGATAATGAGTTGGATTTAGATACTAGATTAAATATGATTATACAAATCCTAAAAGATTTAAGTGAAAAAACTGAAAAAGAATTACTTGAAATGTTAGAAGAAATGCAATCAATAATTGTACACAATTCTAATCTCTGGATGACACGAGGTAATTACAAAAATCCAATTAAAAAATCTGCTATTACTAAAATTATAGATTCAATTGATAAGTTAAGTTTAGATGAGGTATTACAGAAATATGATATGAGTGAACCTGTAACAAATAAAGTTATATGAAAGGAATAGTTTTTACAGGAGATTCATTTACTTGGGGACAGGGATTGTATTTTTATTCAAATTTAGATGATGTATATTATCCAAATGAATGTGAATATATTGGAGATAAAGTTAAAATTTCTCATGTGATGTATAAAGATAATATTAGATTTTCAAAATTAGTTGTAAATCATTTTAATACATTTGAACATAGCAAACGTACAAATGGAGGCTCGGATGATATTTCATTTGATTTTTTAAAATTATGTTTTGATAAAGAATTTTATGAAAAGTTTAGTCATTTAGATTGGTTAACTCATAGAATCTCACCTGATGTAGATTGTTTGGATTATAATGAAATAGATTATATAATATTTCAAACTTCTGTTACTGAAAGAAATTCATTTGATTTTGAATTAAACATAAAAGATGTTAAACTTACATGGGAAGAAAAACAGAGTATTCAAGAAAATCCTGAATCAGTAGGGCCACATTTTACTTCTGATAATTCATTATGGGATGTTGATTTTTGGAATAAGGATAATCAAACCTTCAGAATTTCAGTTGCAAATCCACAACCTGTAATTCATAAATTATTTATAGAGTGGTTAATGCAAAATAATTTAACTTTGGATGAGTGGCAAGATTCTTTCTACAAAGAAAGAACTAAAATATTAAAAAAAGAATTAATCAAGTATGAAGAAAATGGAATTAAAGTTAGACTTTTAATTTGGATTGATAAAAATTATGATTATATGAAAGATGATGTGTGGTTTACTGATAGAATTATAAAACTTGATTATAAAGATGGATATAATACAATAGAAAAACTAATGTCAGAGAATAACGAAATGATGATTTCTACTGATGATACATTTAATCCTAGAATTAAAGATAATCATCCATCGAAAAGATGCCATGAAGTTTTGGCAAAATCAATTATAAAAAAAATAGAAAATGAGTAAAACAGTTTTAGTAACAGGTTGTAGTGGTTTAGTTGGAACTCACATTGTAAATAAACTTATAAGTAAAGGATACTTTGTAGTAGGTGTGGATTTAAAAGAACCAAAAGAAAAAAGAGAAAACTTTAAATTTCATAATATTGATTTAAGGGATGTAAAAAAAGTATCAGTTTTATTTGATTGGTATGATTTTGATGGATGTATAAATTCTTTTGGTATTAAGGGAACTCCTAAAACAGCAAAAGAAAATCCTGTTGATTTCTTAGAACCATCAATCAAAGGAAACTTTAACATTATTGAAAACTGTTTTAGAAAAGATGTTTGGTTAGTATTCATGTCATCAGTTGGTGTATATGAATCAGCACCAGAATTTATAGAAGATACAGTTTGGAAAACCCTACCATCACAACATGATTGGTATCCATCGTGGAGTAAGAGAGTACCTGAATTATACTTAGAAGCATATGGTGTTCAACACGATTGGAAAAATTGGACAGTTGTAAGACCAGCAAATATCTTTGGTGAGTATGATAACTTTGGCGAGTGGGCAATGGCACTACCTGCTAATATCAAAAAGGTTTATGAATCAGAAGGAGAGATTGTAGGATGGGGAGATGGAACACCAACAAGAGATTTCATCTACGCGGGAGATGTAGCTGATGCAACAATCAAATGTTATGAAGATAAATTACATATCACTACAAACTTAGGTAGTGGTGAAGAAATATCAATCAAACGAATGGTTGATACAATTATAAAAGTAAGTGGTAAAGATATAAAAGTGAATTGGGATACTTCTAAACCAAATGGAGAACCAAGAAGAAGAATGAATACCACAATACAAGAAAAGAATGGATTACTTCCTCAAACAGGATTTGAAGAAGGAGTAAACAGAACATATAACTATTTTAAAGAAAACAACTAATGGCACAACCAGAATTTACACCGTACCTAGATGCTCTAACAGAAGCAATGAAACTATCAATGGAAGATGATAAAACAATATTCATCGGACAACAGATAGTTTATTATGGTAACCCAATGAGTAAAACCATTGAAGGATTACCAAAAGAAAGAATGATAGAAACACCAGTAATGGAAGAAACCCAAATGGGAATGACAGTTGGATTGGCAATGACCGGTCATCAAGTTATATCTTTTTACCCAAGATGGGATTTTGTTATTCTTGCAGCAAATCAATTAATTAATCATTTAGATAAGTTAGAAGTAATGTCTGATGGTGAATGGAAACCAAACGTAATCATACGAGTTGGTAAGGGTTCAGATAAACCATTAGACCCTGGTCATCAACATAAAGCAGATTACACAGAAGCTTTTAAACAAATGGTTACAAACTGTACTATTGAAAAATTAGATACTGCGGAAAAGATATTACCAGCATATAAGAAGGCTTTATCCGAAGGGGGAATACATATACTAGTAGAGTATCCTGAATTATATTATAAAAACTAAGATTATGAAAAAAATATATAACTTTTTATTTGGTTGGGTAATAAAAAAAATACAAAGAAGAAAACTTCAAAAACAATACAAAAAGAAATTAGAAGAACTTCGTAAAAGAGACCCATTTATTTATAAAAATCATTAATATGAGCAAATCAGTTCATCAGTATATTGGACAGGGTTCTCCTGATACAATACTAGAGATGATACTAGAATATGATGAATCATCTTGTAGTAATTCTTTTATCCATAATGTGATATTAGATGGGGGTGAGTATATTTACATGGAAAACTTACAAGAAAGAGAAATTAACCATGAAAATTTTGAAGAAATTAATAATAAATTACTAAGATATAACTTAACTTTAATTTTTGCACTTTCTTTTTACAAAAAACAATCAAGTTGGTACAATAGAAAAGAATTATCTAATATAAAGTTTTTTGATAGCCCACTTTACTTTTTAAACTTTTTAGTTTATAAACATTATGAAAACAAAAATTATAATATTGATAATGTATCTAAAATCATATCCAACAATTCCAAGAGTTCTTTATTTATAAACTTAAATAATAAACCACATGATTTCAGATGTGAAATGATGGATACTTTATCTAAATACGATTTACTATCTTATGGTAATTATAGTTGGTTAATGGATGGAGATGTATATGATTATGAATTTAAGTATTTTGATAACAAATATAAAAAACTTACCATAGATTCTAAACAAGAAGGATGGTCTTGGTATTGGCATGATATAACTTATGGAAATCCTTTGATAAATCTAGTAACCGAAAGTGATGATGATATAATAGGTATATCTGAAAAAACTTGCAAACCTTTATTAGTGGGGCAACCATTTATTACATATTCATATAAGGGATTTCATAAAACATTAGAAGAATTTGGGTTTGAGTTGTATGATGAAATATTTGATTATTCATTTGATTCAAAAGAAACTCGAGCAGAAAGAATACTAGGTATTTGTGAAAACTTAGATAAGTTAAAAAACAAAGATTATAATAAATTATACAATTTAATATCAGATAAATTAGAAAGAAATAAACAAACAGCACTTAATATTGCCAAAACAAATAAATTTACAAATCCAAAATATTTAGAGTTCTTATCTAATAATTCACATGATTTAGAATTAGATAAAACTGGACATGCTTTCTTTAATTTATATAATTAATATTTATATACTGATAAGGTGTACCAAATATGAATGAACTTTCCAAATTTCTCGTAGAGAGTATAATGGAGGATGCGAATCCTATTAAAAAAACAGTAGTTATCTATGTGGGTAGGTTTCAACCTATGCATAAAGGACATGCTGGTACTTACCAACACCTTGTCAAAAAGTTCGGTAAGGATAATGTTTATGTTGGTACATCCGATAAGGTACAATTACCTAAATCACCTTTTAACTTCAAAGAGAAGGTGAAAATTATGACTACTATGTTTGGAATTCCAAAATCCAAAATACATAGAGTTAAGAATCCATACAAACCCACAGAAATTCTTAAAAAGTTTGATGAAGAAACAACTGCATTCGTAACTGTTGTTGGTGAGAAAGATAAAAACCGATTAGGTGGTAAATACTTTCAACCATACAAAGGAGAACCAACAGAGGGATATAGAGATAGAGGATATGTTTATGCAGCTCCAATGTCTGGTGGTGCAGTAAGTGGTACAGAAGTAAGAAATGGTTTATCAGTTGGTTCTGATGAACAGAAAAAGAACTTCTTTAAGAAAAGAGCGTATGGAAAGTTTAATGCAACTATCTTCAGTATGATTACTGATAAACTCGATGAGGGAATAGAAATTTCCAAAGAGATGATTGAAGAGTGGTTGTTAAATGAGAGTTCTAAGATGGGAAGTAGTCAAGCAGATGATGGACCAAACTTCATGTTTCCAAACTACGATGTTTTCTCTAAGATAAATGTAGAGAGAGCAAAGAGAATTGGATACGAAGTGGTAAATATGATTACTACTAAAGAATTGGAAGATTATTATGACCATCCAACATACCCAAATGGACCTGTTAAAGCAGTAACTCCATTTCCAGCAGGTGTACTTGGTACAACAACTGCAACTAACCAAGTTGATATCTATTCATCAGATGCTTATTCTAAATGGTTTAAGCACGTAACTCGTAAAGCAGCATTAGTTGGTTACGAATTAGTAAAAGGATTGGATATTAACAAAGATGAAAAAGAACAATCACTAGATTCTCAAAAAGGTGATAAAAAAGCACAAGAAGAATACGAAGCATCCTTAAATGAAAATATAGTACTACCAATTAAAGTTGGGGATACTATTATGACTGGTAGATTTAAGAACAAGAAAACAGTTGTTAAATCAATCGGTAAAGATGAACATGGAATGCCAACAATCAATGGTAGAAAAGTAGTTACCTTTAGAATGGTTAAAGAAGGATTCATTTCAGAACTTGCAGGAACTGCTGTAAAGTGTGAAAAATGTAATCACTCTTGGGAAATCGAATCTGATGATAGTGAAAAGTATTTATGTCATTCATGTGGATATGATTCTCAAAAACAAGAATACGATTTTGATGCATTTGATTCATGGCAAGAGAAAATGGGTATATCCGAAGATGTGGATATAGATGAAAGAAGTAAAGGTAGATTAAGACCTGCAGCATTACTTAGAAGAAAAGCAGCAATGGCTGGAAAACGTGCTCAAATAGCAAGAAGAAGAGCAAGAACGATGAAAAGAAGAAAATCTCTTTCTAAACTTAAAAAGATTGCATACAAAAAAGCATATCTACAAGTTTATGATGAGTTTATGAAAGATTTGTTTCCAGGTTTAAAAAAATCAGAATTATCTATACAACAAGCAAAGATAGTTCATAAGAATGTACTAAGAAAAAAGAAAAGAGTTCTTAAAAGAGCAAGATTTAGATTCCTACCAGCATTAAGAGATGCAGAAGTACAGAAGTTTGGT
>Ga0098049_1000806_pt1 | contig 12253 bp, 11 predicted proteins | sample 13BtaG_FD_92582 | JGI IMG/M metagenome (GOLD analysis project Ga0098049, IMG submission 92582) | Marine viral communities from the Subarctic Pacific Ocean - 13B_ETSP_OMZ_AT15268_CsCl metaG | ecosystem: Environmental > Aquatic > Marine > Oceanic | place: Subarctic Pacific Ocean | collected...
AAGTGCAAGTGGATATACTGTAACATGGCCTACGACTATTGATTGGCCTAATGCAAATACACCAACACTTACTAGTACGGCTAATGCGATAGATCAGTTTGTATTTTATACACATGATGGTGGAAGTAACTGGTACGGTTTTACAGCAGGACAAGATTTAGGATAACATAAAATGAGTAACGTTAAAAAGTTAATGATGACCGCAGCAGGTGGAGATTCCCTTAATGTAGAGAATGTGTTTAGCACATTTGTATATAAAGGCAGTGGCACTACAGCAACAAACTATAATAATGGTATTGATCTTGAAAACGAAGGTGGTATGGTGTGGATCAAGCATAGAGATCAAAGTATTCGACACGCAATGTTTGACACAGAAAGAGGAGTACATAAATTTGTTATTCCAAACGATACTACTAATGAACAGAACGATGTGAATCTTGGTGTCACTGCATTTAACTCAAATGGTTTTCAACTTACAGGTAATCATACAGAGACTACAGGAGCTAATGAAAATTACTGCTCTTGGACGTTTCGAAAAGCACCTAATTTTTTCGATATTGTAACGTACACAGGTAATGGTACTAATGGTCGTACTGTAAGCCACAACCTTGGTACAAAACCAGGTTCTATTTGGATTAAATCAAGGGATGTAAATGGAGAACCTTGGTATGCTTATCATCAGTATTTAGGTGCTACAAAAAGAGTATACTTAAGTGGTAGTAATTCTGTAGCAACAAGTTCTGATGGGTTTAATAACACTGAACCAACTGCATCACAATTTACTCTAGAAGGTAATGGCACAAACCAAAATGGTCAACCCTTTGTCGCATATCTTTTTGCACACCACGATGGGGACGGTACTTTTGGAGCAAGTGGGGATCAAGATATTATTCACTGCGGTGGATATACAGGCAATAATACTAATGCTCGTGTAATTGATATAGGCTTTGAACCTCAATTCCTTATAATTAGGGAAACAGGAGGTTCTAATTGGTCGTTGTTTGATAATATGCGAGGTTTTATAGGAGGTCCACCAACAGATACAGATAATTACTATGAAAGTCAAAGAATTAGGATAGACACAACTAATTCAGAAACTGGCTATGCATCAGTCGGTATTGCAGGGGAAGGATTTTACGTAAAACGAAACGAGTTTAATGTTAACGGCACGGAATATTTTTACATTGCAATACGAAGACCAATGGCAACTCCGACTAGTGCAAGTGAAGTATTTAATATAGCCACTAGATATGCAGAATCTTCTCTACCTTCTTGGCAATCTGGTTTTGTAACTGATTTGGGTATCCAAAAGAGGACTGTTGGTAGTGATACTTATGTTTATGACAGATTAAGATCAGGTGTGCAAACTAGAGAGTTAGCTATGAATAGCCAATCAACAGAGGCAAATGCAAGTTCCAGAGACTTTGACTACATGAACGGTTTTGGTGATGTAAGCAGTGCTGATAGTGCAGGATATGCTTGGATGTGGAAGAGAGCAACAGGATTTTTTGATACTGTCCTATATAGAGGTAACGGAACAGCAGGACGAACTGTAAAACATAACCTTGGAGTAGTGCCTGAGATGATGTGGATACGTAACCGTCAGAGACAAAGAGATTGGGTTGTGTATCATACAGGAATAAACGGTGGCACAGATCCAGAAGATTATTACTCAAGATTAAACGCAACAGATGGTGCATCAAACGATGATGTTTTTAATGATACCCCACCCACTGCAACACAATTTACGACAAACGGTAGCTTTGAGACAAATGCAAGTGGCGAACAAATGATTGCGTGGCTATTTGCAACTTTGCCAGGAATATCTAAGGTAGGAAGTTATATAGGAAACTCAACAAATGACAGAGTAATAGATTGTGGTTTTTCTAACGGAGCAAAGTTTGTTTGGATTAAAGAAGCAAATAACAATAATTATTGGTTTTATTTTGATTCAGTTAGAGGTATAACTACTGGCACTGACAAAGTTATAGATTTTAGTAGATCTGATGCACAGGCAGATGAAACTAACTATGGTGCAGCAGGTTTAATAAAACCAGATAATAGTGGTTTTAAAATATCTAATTTGGGTGTAGTAAATAATGGCGATGGTCAGTTTATTTTTTACGCAGTCGCAGCTTAAAATCAAACTCATAAGAAAGGATCAATCAAATGGGTGAATACAGAAACAGAACAACAGGTGAAATAAAAACTCAAGGTGAACTTAGGCGTGACAATCCAAACATGTCTATGCCAAGAGTGTGGGGTGACAGTGTGTGTGATGCACTAAACGTAGACCCTATTCTTGCTGCACCAAAACCAACAGAAGGTATAGGACAATATCAGTTCGTAGCTCGTAATGGTGCAGTACAAGATTCTAGTGACAACTGGGTTGAGGCATGGGAAATTCGAGACATGTTTGCTGACATAGACGGTGGGCAGACTAAAGCAGAACAAGAAACTGAATATCAACAACGGTTAGATACTGAAGCCGCCCAACGTAATCGTAATCAACGTGATAATCTGATTGCTGCTACTGATTGGTGGGCATCATCTGATCTCACTATGACCTCTGATCAAACAACTTATCGTCAGGCATTACGTGATATAACTAAACATTCTAACTGGCCTCACCTTGAAGCAGATGACTGGCCTACTAAGCCATAGGGTATAGGATATGGCTGACATTAAACTAACATCAGAAGAAATAGAGACAATGCTAGACAACGCAGCTAGGCGTGGTGCTAAAGAGGCACTACGTTCTATCGGGTTACTTGACGATGATGCACAAAAAGATATACTAGAAATGCGTAACTTGATAGAAGCATGGAGAGATACACGTAGAAGTATATGGAGTACTGTAGTAAAGTTAGCTACAGTTGGAACACTAACATTCATAGCAGGTGCTGTTTGGATGACATTTGGTAAGTAAGGCATAAACAATGAATAATCAATTTAAAAATCCTACATTCGGTGGTTTTAAACCAAATGCAATGCAACGTATTGCAGGAACATTAGGTTATACAGGAGAGATGTCTGGGTTTCAATCTTACCTAGAGCAAAACCCTGATAAGAAAAATCAAATGGATGAGTTTAAAAAAGCAGCTATGATGATGGCTAAAGGCGGTAGTGTACGAAAATTTCAAGCAGGTGGTTTTAACAATCCAAATGCATCATCATATTCAGCTAATCAATATTCTGCGAATCCTGCACAAACTTCTGCAGAATTTAGAGCAGTAGCACAGGCACAACAAACGGCTGCAAATAATAATGATGATGGTCCTTCAGTAAATCAACCTGTACAACTTGGTCAACAAGTAGAAACAGTTCAGTACGTGCCTCAAGGTGGACCACCCATCCCTTACCAACAATCACAACAGTATCAACAACAAGGTCAGACTGTACAACAAAATGCAGCAGGTAGTTTTGACATAGTTGATGCTTCAGGTAAAGTTATTAAAACAAATATTGATACTGCTGAACAGGCACAACAAATGTCTGGTCAACAACGACCTTATGCACCATTTGACGTGCCTATAACTACTATGCCTATTCCAGACTTAGGTGACTATGATCCCACTAAAGGTATGCCAGAGCCATTACCAGAACCAGACTTTAGCACTGGGTATTTATTACCTGACTATGCAGAAGGACAGTTAAAAACTATTGTAACAGGCGGTACTGATCTTAGTAATATTAAAATAGAAGGTAATACTGTAACATTTGCTGATGGTAAAACAATACAAGCACAAACACCTGAACAAGCTCAGATGATTGTAGATGCTGCAAATAAATATAAAACAGAAGTACAAGACCCATATAAACTAAAAGAAACTGCATATCGTAATTATTTATCTAGTGGTGTAACTTCAGGTGTAACTGGTGATATTGAAAATATTGAACAGGAATTTAATACTGCTCAGTCTAACTATACACAACTACAATTAGAGTTAACACGTTTAAGTAATCAAGCTAAAGCTAATCCAGATGATCCTTATTTAAAGGAACTTGTAGAAGCTAAAGGTAAAGAGTTTTCTGATGCTAAATTACGTTTAGATCAACTTACTCCTTTGTATCAGTCAACACAAAAAACTATATCAGATGTAATGACTGAACGTGCAACTGATCCTACATTACCAGAAGGTGCTAAAGTTGATCCTGCTATGATTACACAGCAACAAGGTCAGTTTATTGAGGCAGGTAGTGGTCAGGTGTCTGGTGACGGTGGTGTAGATTCTGTAGCATTAGCAGATACATATCTTGCTGCAAATGTAGATCAACCAGATACAGCTAAGTATGAGGCAGATGTACGTGCAGATCAAGTAGCTGCACAAACACAAGCATTAAATGCTGCACAGACAAATGAAGACGATGCACGTGCACAAGTATCTGCAGCTATGGCTACAGCCAGTATGGTTGGTGATCTTAATGCTGCACAAGGTACTGCACATCAAATGACTAACGAAGTACAACGTGATCTTGATGCAGGGGAATTAGTTGATGGTGCATCAACAGATGCAACCAAAGCAGCTAAGTTTACTGAACAAGTAGAAGCAGCAACTGCCACACCTTCAGAGAAAGCAACAGTACAGGGTCAGCTAGTTGGCCTTATGGAACAGTTTGAGGGTACAACACCACCTGCATGGGCCTCTGGGGCTGTACGTCTAGCTAATCAACAGATGGCTGCACGAGGTCTTAGTGCTTCATCAATGGCAGGACAGGCTATTGTACAGGCAGCTATGGAGAGTGCACTACCGATTGCACAAGCTGATGCCTCTACACAGGCAAGCTTTGAGGCACAGAACCTATCTAATGTTCAAGCACGTAGGATGCTTGCAGCAGAACAACGTGCACAGTTTTTAGGTCAAGAGTTTGATCAAGACTTTCAGACTCGTGTACTAAATGCAGGTAAGGTTAGTGATGTAGCTAACATGAACTTTACTGCTGACCAACAAATACAGCTAGAAAATGCACGTATGGTACAGACGATGAACCTAGAAAACTTGTCTAATCGTCAGGGTATGGTTCTTGCAGAGGCATCTGCACTAGCTAACTTAGACATGGGTAATTTAAACAATCGTCAACAAACGTCTGTACAAAATGCCCAGAACTTTTTGCAAATGGATATGGCTAACTTATCTAATGAACAACAGACAGAACTATTTAAGTCACAGCAAGTTATACAGTCTATGCTTACAGATCAATCTGCAGTAAATGCTTCACGTCAGTTTAATGCTCAATCAGAAAATCAAGCTAATCAGTTCTACGATAATTTAAACTCTACTATTAACATGCATAACAGTGAGCAACAAAATGCACAAGAACGTGCTAATGCAAATATGATTAATAATGCAAAGCAATTTAACGCAGAGATGAAAAATAATCGTGAGCAATTTAATGCAAGTAACCAACTAGTAGTAGATCAATCTAATGCTACATGGCGTAGAGAAATTGCAACACAAGATACTGCAGCTACTAATCGTGCAAACGAATTAAATGCAATAAACACACTTGACATATCTAATACTTCTTACAATAATATGTGGCAGCTATACGGTGATCAAATGGAATGGGCATGGACAAGTGCAGAAAACCAACAGGATCGTATAAACGAACTAGCACAAGAACAGCTATCAGTTGAAGAACGTAAGATGATGATTGATGCAGAGTCATCTGCTTCATTTGGTAGCCTTGTGAGTAGTTTATTGTTTAGTGATCTAACTAACACATTCGCAGGAAGTTTTATTAGTGGTTTAGGGTAAGGAAAGAATATGATTAATTTATATACTGCTGCAGCAAAAGGATATTCAAAAGCTGTACGTGATTTAGAAAAACAAAACAAGCCAAAAGTAGAACCCCAAAAAACTGGTGGTTTACTAGCACGTGATATGTCACGTATGCCTAAACAACAAGAAGGTAGCAATAAAGAACCATATGATATGGTGCTAGACGCAATGAAACAAATTCGTGAATATAGGAGTAAACTTTAATGTCACAAAATTATCGTAAGAGTTTTAATGCTCCTATTCCTGGACAGAGCTTAACTGCTGAACTAGGTGCACGTCCTTGGCAACACCCACCACAATATAATACAGTAGAAGAAGCTATGGATTTCTATGCACCAAGAATACTAGAGCCACAGTTTCGTGATCAGATAGTAGATGTAATGGAACTAGGTATTCCCCTTACAACCATAGCAAACTCCTTACAATCTGGTGGTGTCATGCAAGGTAAGCATAGTATAGATGTAGGTATACTTATCATGCCTGTACTTATTGAAATGTTATCTTATGTAGGTGATGAAGAAAAGATTGAGTATGTTGTAGGTACAGAGATGGAAGATGAAGATAAGGATAAGTTTCGTGACTCAACAATTGCAAAGGCAATGCGTAGTGTAAAAGAAAAGATGGAAGAAGCAGGTAAAGAACCCATAGAGGAGTTACCTGAGAGTGGTGTAGAAGAAGAAAGTATGGCTGAAGAACCTGCACCTGCAGGACTAATGGCACGGAGGCAGTAATGGGATTTAATTTTGGAGCATTTGTTGGTGGTGCATCTGACAATTTAGTTAATATGATTAAAGAAAAAGAAGCACAATTGTATGAAGAACAAAAAGATGAGAAGGAACGGTTACGTGAGGCTCGTGTAGAAGCTACAAGAAAACGTCAGGCAGATGAAGAGGAAGCTAAAGGTCTTATGGAGTCTCTTAGTTTATTCTATTCCCCAGATCAAGTAAAAGATATTATGGCAAACGGTAAAGCCCAATCTAAGTATGCAATAAATCATGGAGAGTATATGGCAGGTAGAGGGCTAAGTGCTTCTGCTAGTTACTCAATGCCTAAAACAAGTGTTCAAAGTGAATTTACTTTTGATATTGATGATCCTCGTGGATCACAAGTAAGTCCACAAATGGCAGCTATGGAAAAAGAACAGGTAGATAAAGCAATAAGAGAATCTTCTGATAAACCATTTATATCACGGTTTACACAACCACCTAAAGAAGATGATATGACTAAAGCTAAAACGTTTGAAGCACGTTTAGTTGAGTTGGATTTTCAACGTACAAATGCAACAAGTCAACAGAAACGTGATGAGTTTGATCAAGCATACAATAATACATTGGATTCGTACCAAAAATTTAAAGAAGATTTAGATGGTAAAGGTACAGATACTTCAGGTTTAGATTTTAGTAAACAAAGTAGAGATAGTCATGTTGATAATGAAATTCAACGTACGTTTGAGTTAGAAGGATATGCAGAAAAAGATATATCAGGTAAAATTAAACTTGTACAAACAGGTAATATGGCTAACTCATTTGCTTTACGTTATCGTGCACATGGTAATCTTGTTTCTCAGTATGGGGATTCTACTGACAAAGCATTTACAACTATGATTAATAATGTTAAAAATGGAACGGATCAATCCGTTAATGTATATAGACAAAACGTATATCGTGCTCATTTAGGTGTCCAACGTGCTGCAGCAGATAATAATACTACACTTGAATCACAAGATACAGCAACAGCTAAAAAGTTTAAGCCTCTTCCATCTGAAGGTAGAACAAAAGAAGAGGTGATGAGCCAAGCTGCAAAAGGAATGTATGGACAAAACGATGTTGTTCAGTATACGGATGAAAATGGAACATTAAAAATGGCATTAGTTAGTGACTACGGTGTATTATTCTAATGGTAGAGTTTGTACCTTTTGATAATCAATTAAAATCTAAAGAAGATGAAGAGGATACAATTGAATTTGTACCCTTTAGCAAACCTTTACCTGTTGAAGAACCTATAGTACAAGAACCTTCACAACAGGAAGACTATGTTAAAGAACAAAACACAACTCCTGTAACTGATCTTGATGCACCTACACAAGAGCAAATGAGTGAGGTATTTGAAATAGAGAAAGAAGATGCAGAAATAGCAGACGAACCTGTTGAAGACCCACGTATTGAAGCAGCAATTGTAGAGGCTCGTAAAAATTATGCCGAACGTGATAAAGATGTAAGTGCAGAAAAAGAATATTATGAAGGGTTAGCTGCACAGTATGGTAATGAAGAGGCAATTGAAAAACAAGATGATTTACTTGCCTTATCTGATTATGAAACTAGGACAGAAGATAACGAAACAAAGATACAAGAAGAAGCAGAGTATATACGTAGTTATGTAAACAGTACGGAAAACCCCATCCATAGAAAAATAATTAATGAGCTATTAGATGCAGGATATGGAACTGATTCAATATATCGTGTGGTAACTGGTGCTGAATTTACTCCATTCTTAGGTACTGCACTGGCTATTGAAGAAGTCGATGATACTTTAGAGTTAGCAGGAGAGCTTTGGAGAGAGGGAGACTTAGCAGATAAAGGATTGGCAGCTTCCCTAACTGTGCTTTCTGGTTTGGAAATAGCAGGTACTGCAATTATTGGTGGTAAAGCTGCTGTAAAACTATTGGGTACTAACAATGTTAAAAAATATACACGTGCTAAATTAAATTCCAGAAAAGCTGCTGAAGCAGGAAGTGAAGCAGCAGAAGAAGCTGCAGGTAAAGCTAAGAAAGTTGCTGAAGCTAACCCAGAAACGAAACAAGCTTTCATTGAGGCGTTTGAAGAACGTACTGGTAAGATAATTTCAACAGGAGATAAGGGCAATAAGGTAATTGACCCTACACTCACACGTAAAGCAGGTAAAGAAACATCACAAGAAATACAAAATTATAAAAACAGACCTGTAAAAGACACACTTGAAGAGGGTGTAGTTGCTCAGACCGTACAGTTTGCTCACTTAACAGACGATCCAGATGTACTTGTCTCACCACTACTCAAACCAGAAAAGTTTGATGCCATTGTAGCTATTGCTACCGATCTTAAAAAGTCTAACCCTGAAGCATTTGGTAAAAAGAAAACTATAATTGACGATTTGTTTGAGTTAAGTGTAGATAAAGAACTGTTTGCAGATGACAAACTAGGAGAACTTCTTACAAAGTATAACATTTCTTACGATGACTTTGTGCTATCTGTTGTAGGCTCTGGCTCTGAGGCAGGTAAGATACTAAACAAACTATCACAGATAGCTAAAGCACGTCCTGTTACTGCTGTCAATGCAGCAAAAGAAAAAGCTGCTAGAGAAGCTGCAGGAAATATACGTAGGACAGTTTTGAGGGTTGAAAATATTAGACGTGGTGCACTTGTATCTCAGCTTGCTACTGCCTCACGTAACCTTACATCAGGCATGATAAGAGCACCTATGGAAAGCCTTGGTAATGTCATGGATGAGTCTTTGTACCGTCTATCAAATGATGGTTTAGGGTCTGCAGTAGGTGCAGTATTCAACGGTGATGTATGGACAGATAGCTTTCGTCAAATGAAGTATATGTTCCGTAATCCTGTTGAGGCTAAACGATACACTGACATGATATTAGATCGTCCAGAACTAGGTGATCAATATGATCGTATGTTTAATAACCTTAATGAAATACAGGCACTCACAGGACGTGGTAAAGGTGGAGTAGGTGATACTATCCTTACTGCACTTGAAGACGGTGTTGATGTATTAAATACACCTAACCGTATGCAGGAATATCTTATTAGACGTGGTGCATTTTTTGGTGAGCTTGAGAGATTAACAAGACGTGAATGGGATATTGATCTTATTGATGCACTCAATCAAGGTAAAATACGTGACCTGTTAAATGACTCTAAATCTGTACGTCCTGCAGGTGGACGTAGCTTTATGGATATAGTAGATGACAGTGTTAATAGAGCACTTGATTTAACATATGCTAAACAACCTGATCTTCCTCCACTTCAAGAATTGTCAAGTTTTATTACACGTAATGGTTTAACTGTAGTAATGCCATTCCCACGTTTTATGTTTAACAGCATGGAATTACTTGGTCAGTATGCAGGTGGTGCATCTATTCCTATAACACGTAAGATGGCAAGCCTTGTTACAGGTGGTAAGGTGGGCAAAGGTAAACTTACAGCAAAAGATCGTCAACGTATTCAACGTAACATAATGGGTTGGGCAGCTATTGGTGCTGCATATCAGTATCGTACAAGTGATGATGCAAATGCTGACTATAAAATGCTTAATACATCTGAAGGTGAGATGTTAGATACTACACCACAGTATCCATTACGACAGTTTTTATATCTTGGGGAAGCAGCCAAACGTTTATTTAGAGACGGTACTATGGGTGATTGGTTTAATATAAGAGAGTTTCAGGATACTTTCTTAGGTGTAAACTTACGTACAGGTGTGGGTAATGTTTTTGTTGAAGAGGTTGCTGACCTTGCAACTGGTCTTGACTTAACTAAAGGAGAGAGTTCTGCCAAATTACTTGGTGGTGCATTGGGGAATTATTTATCTACATGGCTCGTTCCATTTGCCCAAGTTGTTGAGGGTCAACGTGCAGCAGGACTACGTGGAACAGAGTATAAGGATGTACGTGAAGACCCCGATCTAGGTTTTTGGTCAACACTTGGTAATGAAGTTAAACGTCCATTCGATCAACGTGGTTTTTCTATGTTACCAAGCACAGAAGAGCAATTACCAGAACGTGAGTTTCTGTATGCTGAAGACGGTACTAAAAATCGTACCAATGTTTTAACACGTATCATTACTGGTCTTAACTTTCAAGAAAGAGATGCACAGTATGGCGAGTATTTAAAGAGTAAAGGTATGCAAGAATGGGAACTTGGAAGTAAGTCTCGTGTTCCTAAGATACAACGTATAGAAAATAAAGAATTGCGTAAACATATTCCTACTATAGTAGACATTGCTAAAAATATGGAAACGTATGTACGTCAAGCATATGAATCTAAATCATCAGATTTTAAGGCAGAGGTAACAGAAGAGCAGTATGTAAACTCTGAGATTATTCCTTTAATTAAATCACAGGTAAATAATTTAAAACGTGATTTACGTGAAACAGGAATGGAGTATATGTCTGACGATCCTTATTTAATAAGTCAAACACAATACAGGCGTATGTCACCTGACATTAGAAAGTATGCTACCGTAAAATTTATAGAACGGAATGGTAGATCACCAGATGGATCAAACGCCAGTGACCTACAGGAAATGGTCACAATAGGAGAAGCCTACAAAAAGGCAATACGATAACAAACAAGGGGAGCATTTAGCTCCCCCTTTTTTTATCTAGTGTCTCCACTTCCACCCAGTGTTCCCTTGTCCTTACGTTTATCTAGCTTGATTAAGTTTTGTGCAGCTATCATACCCAACGATAAGTTAAGATCACTAGCCAGTGCAGCACAGTACCACAGTACATCTCCTATCTCACTGGCTATGTCCTCTCGCCATGTCTCAGGTCTGTTCTCTGGCCCATCTCGTATAAGCTTCTTTACCTTGTTGGCTACCTCACCTGCCTCACCTGCCATGCCCAAGGCAGGATAGGTAATCCTATGTTTCTCAGGATAGATTGCTGTACCTGATGCTGACCTTTGATATGAATTAAAATCAGACATGCCGTACCTCTCCTTCAGAAATTGATCTGCTTCTTGCTTTAAGTTCATTCCCCTTTACCCTTTTAAGTTGCTCAAAGTAGGCTTTATTAAACCCACGTAACCACTCCCGATGCTGCATGGTATCTTTATGGAATGGATTAAACACACGCCCATGTTTAAAATCAGTATACCCTTTCTCATATTGAAACTTTAACGGTGCATCATACTTGCCAAGGCCACGTTGTTTTCTAGTAAGTTGTTTCATATGTACTCCTTATGCTATGTTAATTAATTCAGCTTCTTTGTATGGAACGTGAAAGAACTTCTCACCTGCACGAATGTTTCGTCCACGTGCCTCTTTCAAACGATCCTCTGTTAGTGCAGTATCTTTGATACGGAAGACCTGCTTTAAGTCAGAACGGAATATATAAAAGTTAAGTACACCATTCTCCTTCTTGTACTTTTCTACCAAACGTTTCTTACGTTCTGGTATTCGTATCTCAGCCCAGTGATTAGGCCAGTCACCTTTCCATGCACGTTTGACCTCTGCTTCATTGAAGTAGGTGAAGTCCTTTTTAGTTGATACAACATCAACATTATAATCTTCTTTCACTTCACCTACATTATGCCCGACACCCCTCAAATAATTTACTAGGGTATCTTTGGCAACGTTGTCGTACTTGTCATACCACGATTTATTAAATGGATGTTTAATCATCTAAATCTCCTTTATGCTCCAATGTCTACAACTTCACAGACATCACCAGTGCAAGCAAATGTTTGACTTGAACT
>Ga0098049_1000810_pt1 | contig 12222 bp, 9 predicted proteins | sample 13BtaG_FD_92582 | JGI IMG/M metagenome (GOLD analysis project Ga0098049, IMG submission 92582) | Marine viral communities from the Subarctic Pacific Ocean - 13B_ETSP_OMZ_AT15268_CsCl metaG | ecosystem: Environmental > Aquatic > Marine > Oceanic | place: Subarctic Pacific Ocean | collected 2015-01-16
AATTGAAGCGTACTTGCCACCTGCATCGCCTGGTGCTGGTGCTGGTGCTTTCTTAGCCGCTTTAGAAGTCATTGTTTTTGTAACTGCTGGTTTAGCCGCTGGTGCTTTCTTATCCGATCCTGCAAGATAATCTACAACAAGTTTTTCAACTTTTGCTTTTTGAATCTCACGTATTAATTCGTTTATTTTAGGATTACCAAGTTTTGCCGCTGTTGCCTTGTCTGCAACTTTTCCTGTAGATGTGCTAATCCACTGTGCGCCTTTCCATTCAAAGTCATCTTTAGTTGCACCTGCGTTTGTACCCTTAGGTGGACTTGACTTCATATCGAACGGCCCATCGTTAAATGGATCTTTGGAAGCCTTGCCTTGTAATGTTGATGCACTACTTCCGTCTGCTATTCCGTCACCGTCTTTGTCTGCTTTAGGGTCTGGACTTGATTTAGTTCCTTTACCACCTTTAACACCTCCCGAACTCGCCGTGCTACCAGTTTCGCCTTCTGGATCTTGTCCACCGGCGTTTGGATCTTTCTTAAGAGGTTGCCCTGTATCTTTAGCAACTGTACCGATCTGCTCATCGCTTAATCCTTGTGCTGAAAGTATATTAGTAATAGAACCAATGTCTGTAGGTTCACCTGCTTTTGTCCAAGCCTTGTTAAGTTTACGTGTTGTAACTTTCTGTCCTAATTCTTTACCTGCTTTTTTAGCCGCGCCTGAAACTGCGCCTACAGCCTTGCCAATACCTTTGTTTGCTACTGCACCTGCTTTGTCTAAGCCAGCGCCTACTGCTTTACCTGTACCTTTAGCCGCCGCTTTACCTATGTTAGCCGCACCTGCCGCGGCTTTCTTAGCCATTTGTTTAATGTCTATTTCATTAAGAATGTAATCTTCTAACTCGTTAAAGTATTGTTCTTCTAACTGTTCTGCATTTTTATAAACTTTTGATTCTTTCTTTGCACCTTTTTCTACATATTCTGATTTGGCTAATGCTCCACCAAGTGCAACTGCCGCCGCACCTTGCATAATTTTTTCAGCCATGTCTTGTTTGAATGTATCAATGCCTGTTTCTAATTCTGCTGTTTCTTTCCATGTATCAAACATGTCCATCATTCTGTCTTTTTGGTCTTCTGGTAGTGAATCAATGATTGCCCAGAATTCACTGTCCATTACTTCCGGACCTACAAATACTTTAGACATTGAGTAAACAATATTTCCTTCTGCATCTACACCTTCAACTGAACCTGTAACTAATGCACTCCATGGTTTGTCTGAACCTGGAATTTTAGTTTCAATAGTCTTTTTAAATACTGATCCTGCTTCATACTCGCCTTCAAGTCCGTCAACTACTTGTGGTGTACTACCTGCAAAATCTTTTATTGAAGTGTCAGCGGACATTTTTATGCCCATAAACTCTCTGGTTGAAACTGCTTTTTCCATTTGATAAACTGATTGAAGTTTTTCAACTTGTTCTGGACTTAAATCAAGTTCGTCACCAAGTTTAGCAATTCCTGTACTTGTTGGTTGTTCACTTGTGTCCATACCAAGTTCGTTCATTTCTTCTTTGCTATACTGTGCTTTTACAGTTCCTTCAGCACCTACATCTCCGTCTGGGTCAGCAGTACTTGTTGTGTCAACTGTGTCTTTGCCAGTACCACCTACATCTTGCTCAGGTCCTGAACCGTAGTCGCCTTCATCACCTAACTTATCTGGATCTGCTAAAGTAACGTTTGCATCACCTGTAGTGTTTGATTTTACAACAACGTCAATGCCTTCACCTTCAATGTTAAATTTAGTTTGAAGATTGTCAATTGCTTGTTTTACATTTTTACCATCTGGTTCAAGTTCGAATATTTTATCGTTTAATGCGTCTAACTGTTTATCTAATACTGCTGATGCTTCATCGTCTAATTTAGGCATCATCTGTATCATTGCTGTACGTGTTTGAATAAGTTCTTTAATTGCTTCAGAATCTAAGTCTTCGATACTGTCTGCACCCATGGCTGTTAATTCTGTTATATCTATCTCGCCATTGGTAGTCATAAATGTTTGTGTAATCTCTGCTGGGAACATATCTTCTGCTGTTCCTGATATAGCATCGCCCAACGCACCTGCAATAGCACCAATTGCCGCGCCTTTAACACCTTTAGCAACTGCTGTTGATAGTTTATCGCCCTTAATAGTGTTGTTTGCTAACTTTAAGAAGAAACCAATTGCGGCACCACTTAAAATACCACCACTTGCAAATGCAAGTACTGATGTCATTGCACCAATAATAAATGCACTCTTGGCTGGATTGTCTTTTGCAAATCCGCCCCACTTGTCAACTCCTGCAAGGATTTTTTGACCGCCGGGCATATCTTTTACTTTGGTCTTTAATTGTGTTTTTAGTTTTTCAAACTGTGCATCAAAGTTTTTAACAGGTCCGCTATTTGCCGCGGCATCCATTAACTTGTCAATTTCAGTTTTCATCTTACCTGAAACTTCAGCAGTTACTTTACCTGCTTTACCTAATGCTGTTAAATTTTCACCGCCTTCAATTGATATTTTTTCAGCCTGTGTAAATATTTTTTGTATTTCGTCAGGTTTAAGATCGGCTTCCATTAAGTTGCTGTACTGCTCAACTAATGGCCAAACATTCTTTTCCCATGAACCAACATAGATTTTTTGTTGCTCAGTTAACATTTCCCATGACTGAGATTCTGTTAATATTGCTTGTGACTTAAGATTGTATGCTGTTACTTCATTAAGTTTCATGTTATGCTGTTGCTCCTGCTGGTGCCGTTGGTGCTGGAGTAGCCTTAGGTGGAGCACTACCTTGACCAAGTGTATCACTTAAATATTTTTTCTCTCCAGGTGTAAGTTGATCTAATTGATCTTTAATTCCTTGTGGAATTTCATTACCTGCACCTGCTGTAGCACTTGCTCCTGCTGTAGCGCCTTTACCTGCTCCTGCTCCTGCTGTAGCCCCTGCTTGTGCTTTTGTGGCTGTTTGATCTGCACCAGCACCTTGTGCCGACGCCTTTTTAGAATTCTGTACTATTTGTAATAATGCTTTATCAAGTGGACCTTTACCAAACGGTCCTGTAATTTTATTATCTGTCATTGCTTTATCAATGACTGCATCTTTGCCTTTAAAGCCATTGTTAAGTAACCATTGCTTAAACTCTGCTGGATCGTTAGCACCCATTTTACCGCCAATAGAACCTTGATGATTTTGCCATGCTTTACGTAATTCGTTTGCTTCAGCACCTGTGTCAACGTTGCCTGCAACGCCAGACGCGAAATTTTTTGCACCTACTTTTGCGGCTGTTTTAGCAAGAACTTTCTTACCAAACTGTGCTAAGCCTGATACAGGCGCCTCGGAAACAGGTTTTTTAGTGGATTCAGCAACGATCTGTGTAACTTTCATGAAATAGTCCTTTATTTTAACTATAACTATTTATTCCAATCAGATTCTTTTAAATAATCTTACGATGGCAGAGACAAAATTTGTAGTTGTTCCTAAAAATGTAGTCATATCCGCACTTTCGCAGAGTGAAGCATTTCAGACGGTACAACAATTAAAAGAAGTTAAACCAGATGAAGAGTATATAATACTCGAAGTACATCCGGAAAGACCAAATGGATTAGGACGTGATCCTGATTTATACGATTAGAACTGTTTGAATACTGAAACATATTAAAATGCTATAAGTTGCTCTTTGAGCAACTATGTTTTCGCTTACGCTCAAACATTATATCTTTTAATTAATGATATAATAATTGCGAAGCAATTTAGCATCATGTAGATTGTTTCAGTCAGACGGAACCTGTTTAAGGGTTCCATCTAATCTTGAACATCATGTGAGCTCGTCACAGCCAAGACTTGGAAATAGGTAATTTGTTTATACACAAAGTACAATGGGCTCTGACCTTTCCCAACCTACGTCGACATCGTTGTTTCCAACTACCTCTCGCTTCGTTCCTATTGCTAAAGAGTTTTTATGTACGTGTTTGTGTTTTTCGACTGACAGCATTCAATCTATATCAACCAGTGAGCCCAATTTGTTTGTTGGCTTCCTACCTCTGGGTAGTCGATCAATATGTACGAGTGTCCTTATCACGGGACCTTTTACTCAGCAGTATATTATACTGGCCTGCTAACCTTATGTGCTGTATATAGCCTATAGTTTGTTTAGTGCTTCTCGGAGAATTTTTGAACCGCCAACTCTAACATTAATAATACCGTTGTAATAATCGTCGCTCTCTAACACACGGCGTTCAAATTGTTCTCTTGCCTCAAGGTAACTCATCAAGCCTCTACTGTTACAATAGTAAAGTATCTCTCTTGTGAATTTATCAGTGCCTAATGCTTGTACGTCTTCGTTGAGTTTGTCTGAACTTCCCCAGTAGTCACGCCAATCTGACTCTTTGTAACCTCTGCGTTTGTTCTTACGGCCTTTAAGTGGTGGTTTAGTGGTCTTAAATTTTGCTAACTTCTTGCCTATGTATTTTTTGTTGTTAGTGGTATTTGTGATTATGTACACAAACCCCTCTACGCCTTCTGGGATTTCTTTAACTTTTTTGTTTTTATAAGTCCACTGCATGAACTTACTTACTGTTACGATCTTTTCCTCGCCTCTTTCTTGGCATCAAAGTCGGATTTAATCTCGTCCATACGTATTTTAGCCAGTGTGCGTATCTCTCTGAGCCATTTTCGGCTTGATTGCATGGTACGTTCTCCACCATGCTTCTGGTATAGTGCAAGTTCTTTGTAATATTCCAAGTATGCCTTGGTTAACTTATCATGTGTGTCGTCTTCAATGCTCATTGTACTATATCAATATCGTTTGCGTATGATGTAAAGCCATTCTCTTTTACAACCTTAAGTACATTCTGCACACGACCTTGTAATTCGTCTTTGTGTGATATTAGATAGATATTCTTTTTGCGTTCTCTACCCATCTTCTTAAGGATTGCAAGACTTTGTTCAACACCTGCTGTATCCATTCCACTGTCAATCAACTCATCAATGAACATTAAATTAATATTCTGATATAAACTTTCCCATACATCACGGAATGCAAAACTCATACCAAGTATAAGTCTATTACGCTCACCTCTACTCAAGTTGTCAAAGTCTAAGTCTTGACCAAGTTGTGTAATTAATACTGTTAAGTCGTTTTGGAATACAACACTGTGCGGTAATCCTATCTTGTCTAAGTAATTTGTTAATCTGTTGTTTAGATATGCAAGGTTTTGTTCAATAATCTTTTTACGAATAAAACTATCTTTATTTGTTAATAGTTTGTACAAGAAGTCTTGATGTTCTTTCATTGAATTTAGATCGTTAACTGAATTCCAATCAACTTCTTGAATAGCACTATTGTTTAGTTCGTCAATTTGATCAACGTAAGGATCTGTTTCTGTTTCTTTTGCACCAAGTGCTGATTTTAAATTATCAACATTACTTCTGTGTTCATATGCTTCTTTTGCAGTTTCATAAAATGTATTTGGCTTTGTTTGTTCTTCGCCTAAGTCAGCAAGTTTAGCCTGTACCTTTTGAAACTTTGTATCAATCTCCATTAAGTAGGACATTGTGTCAGCATATTCTTCTTCTAATTTCTTTTGTATTTCGTCAATCTTTTCTTCTGGCAAGTCTTGTCCACAAGCATGACATTTTGCTTCATCAATGTGTTCAAGTTCTCCACTTGCTTTTGCAACCTGTTTATCTGTTTGTGATAATGCACTTTCAAGTGTTGCTTTTTCTTTAGTTAAGTTTCTTCTTGAAGCATCAGTTTCTTCCCACTTAGAAAGTAATTCATGATTAGAAAGTTCTTGTTCAATGTCCAAGTGTTCTAATTCATCAATGCCTGTTTGTAAGCGTTCACAGTCTTTTGCATTTTGCGTTTTCCAAGCAGTACTTTTAATTTGCAAACTGTTAATAGTTTCGCCTATCTTATCATTACTTGTTTGTATAGCATTAATACGTGCAGTTTCTTCTGTAATAGCATCACGAATTTCTTTTTGTTTTACTTTTAATTCTTCTGCTTTCTCAGAAAGTATAGTAATACCAAGTAACTGTTCAATGATTTCACGTTGATCGTTTGCTTTTAGACTTAAGAACGGTTCAGTATATGTGTTTAATGCAACCAAGTGCTTAAACATTGTATGACTCATTTGTAGTAGTTCGCCAATGTCTGCTTGAGTCTTACGACTATCTCCTTGACTCATATCTTCAATGTCTTGTTCTGTATCGTCAATGAAAAACTTTAATAAGTTAGGACCACGTCCTCTTTCAATGCGATAATTTACTCCTGCCTTTTCAAAGTTAAGAGTAACAAGCATACCTTTACCGTTTGTTTTATTGATAAGGTTATTGCGTTTAATGTTAGTTAGTGCCACACCATACAATGCGTAAGATAATGCATTAATGATTGTGGTCTTACCTGTACCGTTACGTGACCCACTGTCGTCACCACCTTGATCTAAGTTTTCTCCAAGGACTAAGGTTAATTGCTTATTATTAAAGTTAACTGCTTGAGTCTGGTTACCCACACTCATAAAGTTCTTTACTGTTAGGTCTTTAATTAATATCATTCTATAACTCGTTGTAAATGTTTAGTAGTGTTTGCTTATTGTAGTTTTCTGAATCAATAGCATTAATTTCTTCTGCAACAATTTGATCTACACTTTCAAATTTTGTAATGTCAATGTCGCTGTTTATTTCGTCATCTTGCTGACTTGGAATTAATGTAAGTTCTCTACAACTGTAGTTCCTCATAAATTCTTCTTTGATAAAACTTGCTTCTTCGTAACTAATGTTAATATCAAGTGTAACTCTTAGATACATTTTACTTTTTAGTAATGAATCTTTTTCATCAATTAGTTGACTTAGTTTTACAGTTCTATACTTAGGACAATCTGTCCAATCAACATATTGTGGTTCTCCGCCATGTTCTAATATCATCATACCACGTTTATCATCCCATGCATCTGCATAGTTGTGTGGAAACGCATTACCAATGTATGTTACATTTCCTTGTGTTTGACGTTTATGAAAGTGTCCACTAAAAACATAATCTTGATGTACAAAATGTTTAGATTGTAATTCACCTGTGTCAGGCATTTGTACCATTGCGTTCATATAAAAATTAGGAAGTTCAAAATGACCAAACATATATTTTGTTTTAATCTTAGGAATCTTCTTCCATTCTTCACCAACAAGCCACGGCACCATAGTACTATCGCCTATTGTTGTAATTTCATCAATTACAGTTACGCCGTCAATGTGCTTTGCAAACTCAACACTCTGAATATCTCTTTTATCTTTATAATATAAGTCATGGTTACCAGGAAAGTAAAAAAACTGTTCAAATGCTTTACCAAGTTTTTCAAGACATCGGATTGAATAATCCATTGTAACAATGTTTAGACTATTTCTATTATGATGCCAGTCACCCATAAAGATGCCTGTTTCACAACCTTCGGCTTTTGCCTGTTCAATATACCAATCTACGAACGCTTCACAGTCTTGATTATGAGCCACTGAATTGGACTTGAGTCCAAAGTGAATATCTGTGAATACTGCACATTTTTTAAACAAAATATTTCCTTCTAATTACTATACTCTTTATATTGTACTGCATTTGTTGATGAAAGTCAACCGTATTTGGCTATCTCGGCACCTTGGCTTTAATAGTAGGCGGAACAAATGGTTTCTTAGTAATTTTTTGTGCTTCTTGCTTCGCCATTGCTTTTCTTTGGTCTTCGACTTGTCTTTCCCATTCACCTTGTTGCTGTCTTGTAAATGATGGAGTCATGTCGTTCATTTCTAAAATATCATCTCTAATGTTTTGATTACGTTTTTCAATATTAATAACTCTAACAAATGAATTTGTAACTGCCGCAGTATAATATGCAAATGGATTAGCAGACTTAGATTCGTCAAACTGTAATCCTATTTGTGTTAATTGTAAAATTGCTTGTCCACGCATTTCGTCATTGTAAGTGTATCCACGTACATTACCTCTTGTTGCGTATCTATCACATAACTTCATCCACATACGAGCAAGTTTTTCAGTAGTCTTACCATGCTTCAAACTAAACGCACCGTTTTCCATACCACCTTCCCAATGACTTTTACCAACACACAATAATTCTTGTGTTTCTTCATCAAACTTAAAATGTTGGAATGGAGGAAAGTTTAATTTAACTCTTGTATCTGCTACAGTCTTTGGATTCTTTTTACGTCCTTTTTCTTCTGGAATATGATCAAAGGTCATAATTCTAAAAATTAATTCGTTCTTCTCCATTTTTCTGTAATCAATGGCACATTCTGCTTGTTTTACTTTTTCACCAGCAAGTTTACGTGCTTCGTAATCTGCGGTTCCTAATTTCTTGGCTTTGTTACGTTTTGCTTCAGCAATAGTCCGAACATTAATTTTATCTATACTTGGCAGTATAATATCAAAGTCAGCATAACTCTGGTCAACATAACTACAATACGTTGTTTTGGACTTGTGTATTTCTTTTAATAAGTCCTTATTGTTTAAATAATTTACTTTTTTCAAGATATTCTCCTATTTGAACTCTTATTATAAACTACTCTTATTAAAAAGTCAATAAATACTTTATAGTTAGGACACCAAAATAAAATGGCAGACCCAGTAGATAATAAAAAAGACGGTATTACCGTTGACAAGATTTCGAAATTAGCACGTGATAGTGTGCAGGCAATCTCTGATGGCGCAGATGGCTTTATGAAAGGTATACGTTCGCGTTTAATACCTAAAGACGGAGAACCAGATGAATTACAAGTTACTTCAGCAAAATGGGCGTCGGACCCTAATGGTAAAGATTGGCGTGTTAAATTAAGTATTCCTAACATCGATTCCTTTCAAGATAGTAACATTTTAGCACCGTTAGTAGCAACAGGCGGACTTGCGTTTCCATATACTCCGACAATTATTATGAGTCACGCCGCTTCGTACAGTGCAGTAACCCCTGTACATAGTAATTATCCGTTCTTTGCGTACCAGAACTCACAAGTGGACGCTATGACACTTACAGGGCAGTTTTATTGTCAGAACGATTTAGAAGGACAATATTGGATAGGTGCATTACATTATCTAAGATCAATTACAAAAATGTTTTATGGCGCAGGATCTAATCAAGGTGCTCCACCTCCAGTAGTAAAATTAAATGGCTACGGAGATTTTGTGTTTAAAGATGTTCCTTGTATTGTAACAAACTTTACACTTGATATGCCTACTGATGTTGACTACATTGCAGTCGACATGACAGATTTAGGAGATTGGAATTCTCTGGATGAAATTATTAATTCTGGACAAATTACAAACACAGAAGGTGACAAATCGTATGTCCCAACAGAAAGTCAAATGACTGTAACAATTCAACCAATATACTCAAGAGCACTTGTTGAGAAATTTAGTTTAGACAAATTTGCAAAAGGTGGTTATCTTGGATCAAATAATAAAGGATTTATTTAATGTCAAGTTCACCGTGGGCTAAAACAAAAATTAATAGAAGAGGGAACTATTTAGATATTCTAAATATTAGACCAGTTCCCGCAGACAATGATGATGTAGTTTACGAGATAGAAGCACAGTATCATCAACGACCCGACTTACTTGCATACGACATGTATGGCAATCCGAAGTTGTGGTGGGTGTACTCACAGCGTAACATGGATATCCTAAAAGATCCTATATTTGATTTTAGAGTTGGTACTGAGATACGTGTTCCAAAGGGTAGTAGATTACGAACGTTGCTGGGGATCTAATCCATGGCACAGAAGAAATTAACAACATTAGAAAGATTTGGTACAACAGGCGAGCCTGATGATATCGGTGACGGTTTCGAATCCAATGATGTTAATGCACCAGCAAACACAGTAGTTACAGACGGACCACAAGTGTTCATGGTAGACGACATGTCTAAAACAAAAGATGCTACAGTAATTGACACTGACGCTTCAAAGGTTGACACTGTAAAAGACAAACAAGCCAGAGACCAAGCAAACATGGACAAGATGAAGACCGACGAGTCAGGGTCTCCACATCAGTTTGCTGAAGCAGACAAATACGAATCGCGTACTGCTGACGGAAGAGTTATATCATTACCGTTACCAAACAGTTTAAGAAACTACTCAAGTTTTAATTACAAAATAGGATTATATGCATTAACTAACGAAGAACTTAATAATCCAGACGAATCTTATAAAGTTAAAAAACCAAAGTATGCTATTCTACAAAGTGGTGGCGGACTTGGAGAAAAGAAAGTTCTAACAGCCTATGAATCAATAGGTAAAAAAGTAGAATACTTTATTAATGGTTTAGAAATTGAAACTATTATTGCTCCTACACGTAAGAAAGGTTCAACTAACGCAGTTGGATTTAGATTAGAAATTCAAGAACCTTATAGTATGGGATTGTTTTTGCAAACTCTACAACTTGCGTCATATCAAGCAGGACACGAAAACTACTTAGAATCTCCATTTTTACTTACTATTGATTTTGTCGGATACGATGATAATGGAAAAGTTTACACAGTTCCAGAAGCATCAAAGAATCTTCCATTTAAACTTGTTGGTAGTGATTTAAGTGTAACCGAAGGCGGCAGTGCTTATGTAGTCGAAGGTGTTGCATATAACGAAGCGGCATTAGTAGATCATACACAGCGTATTCCAGTTGACGTTACACTGACAGGTAGAAACTTAGAACAAATGTTACAGAGTAACCTAAAAAGTTTAGCACAAGAACTAAATGCTCACGAAGCAAAAAAAGCAAAAGATGGCAAAATATTTACAGCCAATCAATACTTTGTTGTATTTCCTAAAGACCGTGCAAGTGCAGGAAAACTTTCCAGTAACTATTACGGAACAAACACCAGTGCTACAGATGGCTCTGCAAGTGAGTCAGAAGCATCAAAAATAAGTGTTGGACCAATCTTAACTGATCGTAAACAAAGTAGTGTAGACAAACTGGAAGAACTGTACAGCCAGATTGCACAAGGCGGGCCACCCCCAGATGAATTCTCGGCTTGGGCTGAACAAGTTAAAAGTTTAGTTTCAACTACACAACTTGGTCAAGATATTAAAGAAAAACAAACAGGCGCAAAACATTCTAACAATATTGGAATGTCAAAAATGTTTAATCTTGAATCACTTGGTACAACTCAACAACCGTTCGGTGATGCTTCATTTACATATGACAAAGAAAAACAAGTTTGGGTAAGATCAAGCGGACAGTTACAAATAGATCCAGGACTTGGTACAATTAAGTTTTTAGCAGGAACACGTATTCAAGATATTATTGAAGAATGTATAATTTTAAGTGATTATGGTAGAAACATTATTGATGCACCAGCAGTAAAGGGTATGCGTCCTTGGTTTAAAATTGATACACAAGTTTTTAATATTACAGATAGAAAAACAGAAAAGAAAACAGGTGTGCCACCAAGAATATATGTGTTTAGAGTTTTACCTTATATGGTCCACGAAAGTAAATTTATTGCTCCAGACGAAACACCAGCAGGTTTAAATGCTTTAAGAATGCAATGTTGTAAACGTTACAATTATATCTATAGTGGTGCAAACGAAGATATTTTAGATCTTGAAATTAATCTTGATAATACATTCTTTAAAAGTGTATCTCCAGGAGTACTTCCAAAGAACAATCTTGCAGACGGTTCTAAAGAAGGTGAAGATCCACTCTTGAAAACTACAATGACTTCTCCTAACAATGACACACAAGTTAATGGTAAAGCATTAGAAACTCGTAACAACAATGCCAAGGCGGCAGGTGCAGTTAGTCTTGATGATATGCGTGTTGACATTGCTCGTAGATTTAACGAAGCGATTGTAAACAGTGATGTTGACTTATTAACAATCGATATGGAAATCATGGGCGACCCTTATTATATTGCTGATAGCGGAATAGGAAACTATAACTCAGAGAACACACAATTTATTAATCTTGATGCAGATGGAAGTATAGATTATCAATACGGTGAAGTAGATGTTGAAGTATTATTTAGAACTCCAATTGATTATAGAGATAACGGTATTATGGGTTTCCCAGATGATACTGTGCCAGTTGATTTCTTTAGCGGATTATATATGGTAATTAGTGTTAAGAACTCTTTCACAGCAGGTCAGTTTAAACAAACACTTGAACTTGTGAAAAGACCGCAGATGTCTGAGACACCAACAGCAGACAGTGG
>Ga0098049_1000812_pt1 | contig 12208 bp, 10 predicted proteins | sample 13BtaG_FD_92582 | JGI IMG/M metagenome (GOLD analysis project Ga0098049, IMG submission 92582) | Marine viral communities from the Subarctic Pacific Ocean - 13B_ETSP_OMZ_AT15268_CsCl metaG | ecosystem: Environmental > Aquatic > Marine > Oceanic | place: Subarctic Pacific Ocean | collected...
GCTGGATATAATAAACCACGATGTATTGATCGGTGAACAAGGCGCAGCAGACGAGTTATACACCTATTTATTTCACGATGAGTGCAGCACAGGCACAACAAACGTTGCAGGCACTTGTGTTAATACGAATTGGAACAGTACATCTTTTAATACTTTATTGGAAAATGGTGGAAGTTTATATGGTGTAGGTGCTGGTAACGGGTTGGATTGTAGCAATCCTTTAAACAATACCGCATGTACTGGCTACCAAGCGGCTTTTTTAACTCAACAGTGTGATTTAGATGGATTGTATTCCACTCAATGTCCTAACTATTGGGACGATTTGTTTGATTACGAGTGTACTTTGGACTCGCAGTATTCGCCAACTTGTGCTGGATATATGGTCGAAACTTTTATTGAAGATACCTATTACGAAGAAGATATGTATGGGTATGACACCTATGAAGATGAACAATATGGATATTATGATCCATATCAAGAAGAAGATTATTTCTTTGAAGAAGACCTTTTATATACTGCTGAGTTACAGGGGATAGAGCCTTACCAAGAAGAACTATATTACGAAGAATACTACGAAGAAGAACTATATTACGAAGAAACACTGTATTTTGAAGAAGAATACCTTGAACCCTTTGTAGAAGAATTTGATGCATTGCCCGAAGAAATCTTTATTCCGTTAAGTTATATTGAAGAAGAACCTTATGTAGAACAGATATATCAAGAAATATTATTGGTAGAAGAATATTATCAAACAGATTACGATCTCCCGGTATTGGAAGATATTTTATTGGATCATTTTGAGCATGAAGAACATCTTGAAGAATTTATTGAAGAAGAATCAACAGAGTTTTTAGAATTTGAAACCATAGAAGAGTTAGAGGAGTGGATTGAAAATGAAGAAACTGAAGAACTGCTTGAGGAACTTGCAGATGCAAACGAGGAAGAAGTTCGAGACTTGGAGGATACGGAGACAGTTGAAGAAGAAAGCCAAGACCGAGAGGAAACTGTCGAAATTGCTGTCGCAGAGAATGAAGATAAAAAAGACAACAAAAAAGCAAGACAGTTAAACGTTGTTGCGGATTCAATACGGGCCGCAGGCAATAGTGTCAGTGGTACAACCTCTGGAACGTCTGCACAGGCCACGGGTACATCTATCTCATCAGGAGGCTCTTACGCTTCTTCTGTGGCTTCTGGTGGTGTTTCTAACCCTACAAGTACCGCAGTGGCTAGTTCAGCGTCAGGAGGCGGTATAAGCACCAGTAATTCGCCTAGTATCTCAGCTCAAGTTGCAAGTTCTGCTATTCAGACTCAACAAGTTTTATCAATGAGCTCTAGCAGTGTTGAAGCAGGTGGCAATAATACTGCTGTTGGCGGAAGTGGATCAAACACCATGGGGGGTAATAATGCCGCAAATGGCGGTTCAACAATTGTTGCCTCTAACGCCTCAACAAATACAAGCGTTTCAAATAATACTACTGGCTCACAAAATGCAACAGTTGGTCAAAGTGATGCAAATACTAGTGGTTCACAAAACACAGCAGTTGGTTCAATGGAGTTAGAAATCGATACGGCTATGTCTGAAATGTCAGCATCTGAAGCCGATTTAATTGCCGATCAAATCGTTGCTCAAAACATAGAAGACCAAAAGGATCAATTGGAACAGCAACAACAAGAAACAGGTGAGTATGGCGACGAAGCACAGTTAATTGCATACATGGGTTATGTCCCAGGGTTTAGCGCGTATGGCCAAGTTGAAGTTCCACAACCTAGCGTTTGGTATGAACCTGAGTTAATATATACTAATGTTAATATTCCAGATAATAACTCAGCCTTTCGTGGGCTATACGGTGAAAATTTAACTGGGATGAATAATTTAATGAATATGCAACCTAATTTATAGAGGAATAATATGGATTGGTTTCAAAACAAAACAACACAACTGATTGCATTGGCTGGTATTGTCAGCACATTGGCTGGTTTCGGCTATACGGGTGCGACGTACGTTAATCGTATAGAAAATCTTGAGTCTAAAATGGCTCGTTACATTAATGAGATAGATGCACTGGCTGATCAAGTTACAGACTTGGATAAGAAAGTAGTCGCAGTTGACGAGCAAATTAAATCGTTAAACATAGAGACACAAGATTTAAGCCCTATTAAGGACGATATTATTTTATTGCAAACAAGCGTTGCGGGCATTAATGCAAGCGTCGATTCTATATACGATGATGTTCAAAGCCTGAAAAACAAAAACGATAACCCATTGGCGAATTGATATGAGTGACGAACAAGATTACCATCCTAGCAGTAGATTTGGTGGAGACATGTCTAGAAACGAAGTTGAAATGGACTTATCCAAGTTTATGGAAATGCTTCAAGAGAACGCTTCGCTTAAAGATCGAATCAGAGAACTTGAAGATGTAAAGAACGACAACCCTTATCAAAAGTTTATTTTTGTAGCACAAGCAATAGACTCTTGGAGAATTATACCCAGAGCTTTTTTAGCGGTGTATATGTATTTACTGTATTTCACAACCTTTTGGTTCATGGACTTAACAGACCCTAGTTTTGAACAATCGGGTTTAATTTCAATTGTTGTGGGTGCTGGTGCAGCCTGGTTTGGACTCTATACCAATAGCCATAAAAAAACATAATGTCTAAAAAGAAAAAAAGAGATTATGCAAGCGAATATAAAAATTATCACTCTAGGCCAGAACAAAAATTAAATAGGGCCGCAAGAAATAAAAGCAGGAATGAATTAAAGAAAAAAGGCAAAGTAAGAAAAGGCGATGGAATGGATGTTCATCATGTAGATGGAAATCCACGGAATGGTAAAACAAGCAATTTAAGAATTGTTCCTAAAAAAAAGAACAGATCATTTAGCAGAGTATAAGGAGGACAATATGCTGTATGCAAAAACAATAGGACTAACAAAATGGTTCAAAACAACATTTCTTGGTTACAAAGAAGAAAAAGTTCGTGCTAGAGATGAAGATGGCAAGTATGTAGGCGATGATAAATCAACGCCAGATGTCAATGAAGCATATACTACCGTTGCAGTAAAACCTAAAAAGTAAACTCAATTATGGGTTTCCCTTTTGAAATTATAACCATGCTCGGTTCTACTTTGTTAAGTAGTTTATTAAGCATTTGGTCGCAAAGCAGAAAGGCTAAAGAAGAACAACAAAAACTTCTTATAACAAGAGGTGAGTTCGAGATGAAAGCCGTTGCTGCCGCAAGAGATGTGAAGGACAAGGGTTTTGCTTGGACCAGAAGAATTATTGCATTGACTGCTATTTTTGCAATTGTGTTATTGCCAAAACTGGTAGCAGTGTTTTATCCAATGGTTGCTGTAACAGTTGGATATACGAACTGGAACCCAGGATTCTGGTTTTTTAGAGAGGGGCGAGAGGTTTTTGAATGGATTACATTTCAAGGTTTGGTCATAACTCAATTAGATACCAATTTAGTATCTGCCATAATTGGTATGTACTTTGGTGGTAGTTTAGTTAAAAAATAAAAGTTATTATATTTAAATGCCGTACAGCAAATACATATTAAAACCCGGGATTAACCGAGAAGGAACCGATTACAGCAATGAAGGTGGTTGGTTTGATGCCAATTTAATAAGGTTTAGGAAAGGATTGCCTGAGAAAATAGGCGGTTGGCAGAAAATAACATCTAACTATGTCTTGGGAATAACAAGAGCATTGCATGGTTGGGTTAATTTAAGCACCACTAAATTTTTAGGCATTGGCACAACATGGAAATATTATGTGGAGTCAGGAAATGTTTTTAATGACATTACTCCTATAAGAGCTACAACTTCAGCGGGTGATGTTACTTTTGCAAAAGTTGCAAATGACGATGCAACAATAACAGTAAGCGACACAGCTCACGGCGCAGTTCAAAATGATTTTGTTACTTTTAGCGGTGCAGCCAGTTTAGGCGGCAACATTGTTGCCAATGTTTTAAACCAAGAATATCAAATAGCAACCATTGTTAATGACAACAGTTATACCATTGAAGCCAAGGACACGGACGGCGACACTGTTTTAGCCAACAGCAGTGATTCGGGCAATGGTGGATCAAGCACGGTTGGTGCTTATCAAATTAACGTGGGCCTCGATGATTATGTCCCTGGTTCAGGGTGGGGTGCATCTTCTTGGGGATCGGGTGGTTTTGGCTCAACGTCTGCCCTTTCAGAAACCAATCAGTTGAGATTATGGAGTCATGACAATTTTGGCGAAGACCTCATCATTAATCCAAGAGCCGGTGGCGTTTATTATTGGGACCAAAGCAGTGGGCTTTCGACCAGAGCTGTTGCTCTGAGTTCTTTATCGGGTGCTAATTTACCGCCTACCAAAGCTTTGCAAGTATTGGTTAGTGACATTGACCGACACGTTATTTGTTTGGGCGCAGATCCTTTAAATGATTCGGGCACGGCAAGGACTGGATCCATTGATCCCATGTTTGTTTGTTGGTCCGATCAAGAAAACGCGACTGAATGGGAGCCAACTTTAAGCAATACGGCTGGTTCTTTTCGTTTATCGGCAGGCTCATCCATCGTTGGTGGGTTAAGAGCAAGACAAGAAACGCTTGTTTGGACAGACATGTCTTTATATTCAATGACATTTATTGGTTCCCCCTATACTTTTAGTACAAATTTAGTCAACGAAGGCGTGGGTCTGATTGGCCCTAAAGCTTCAATCAATGCACCCAACGGTGTTTTTTGGATGGACCTAAAAGGATTCTATTTTTATAACGGCTCAGTCGCTGCATTGCCGTCTTCGGTTCATGATTATGTGTTTAGCGACATTAATTTAGTTCAATCGTATAAGGTGTTTGGGTTTCTAAACAAAGCATTTGATGAAGTCGGTTGGTTTTATTGTTCTGGAAGCAGTACAGAGATTGATCGTTATGTTCTTTATAACTACGTTGAACAAACCTGGTCTATTGGACAATTGGCAAGACACTCATGGTTAGATGAGGGCGTTGAAGATTACCCAAGAGCAACAGGCACAGATACTTATAACTATTTGTATAAACATGAAACAGGCAACGATGCAGATGGATCGCCGATGGATAATGTTTATATTGAGTCCAGTAGTTTAGATATTCAAGAAGGCGATTATTTTACTTTTGTTAATCGCATTATTCCCGATATAAGATTTACAGGCTCAAACAGTAGTGCGGCGATGAATATTGTGCTTAAAAAACGAAACTGGCCAGCAGAAAGTTTAAGCACTGCATCGACCACTTCCGTTACTTCTTCTACAACAAACATCAATACGAGAGCCAGAGCCAGACAAGTTGTTCTTCGTTTTGAGTCAGACGATGACAATTCAGAAGGATTGAGAGAGGGTTTAGGATTTCGTGTAGGAGCTACTCGGATGGAAATTAGACCTAACGGTAAGCGTTAATGGCAAAACTGCTTGAAACGAGGCTTCCTAATGCCCAGGGAGAGGTTTCGCCCGACGTTTATAATCGTTTGGTTCGTGTGTTGGAGTTAAACTTAGGTGGATTCGATCCTACAGCCACTCCTCAATACAATTTAACGACCCTTAATCAAAACAAATTTAACACCGGCGATGTCATTTGGAACATGAATGCTCAAAGTTTACAAGTTTTTGATGGTTCTAAATGGTATGACATTTATACAGGTACAACGAGAGGAGTCAGCGCAACAGGCGGTGTCGGCTCATTATCGGTGAGCACCAATGGAGCAATATCCATTGATTTATAAACTGATTCATAGATATAATGTAGAGATTCTCGGCTCGTGGGATCTTCGCAAACTTATGTGATGCGAAAATGAGAGAAGACATTGCAGAACAATTAGGCGTAACTCCAACACCAGGTGGGTTGGAAGTTCTTTTGCGCCAATCCGAAAACAATAGAATGGCCAGTGGCGGTATTGTGAATATGGCCAATGGTGGCGCTGCACTTAGTGTTTTATCTGGAATGTTAAATCCTGGCGGTTCATCAGGAGGCTCTCAATTTAACCCATCAGGAATGTTAACAGCGGGTGCAAATGCATTGACTGGAGGTGGGTTTGGTGTTGTTAAATATCTTGCTGAGCTTGCTAATAAAAACCGATCTTCTTCTGCTTCTCTTACTGATCCTTTTCTTGATTCAGATTCATCTGTTAGGCCTGTAGACCTTATGTCTGCTGGTCCTTCTTACTATGGTTCTATGATGAGAATGTCTTCAGGGGTAGGAGAATTCCCTGGCGGAAAAGGCAGAGGCAAGGGCGCTGGAGGATTACAGGGTATATATCAACGCAAGATTAGAAAAGAAAATCGTAAATTTGATAGATTAATTGACAGATATGCAGACACGCCTTTTGCACAAACAGTAATGAATTTTGTAAACAGAAAAAAAGAACAAGGTTTTGGATCGGGTGCATACGATGCATTTGATAGAGTGGCTGCAAGCCCTCCAATCAGTTATGCTTCTAGCACAGGCGTGCCTAGAAATTTGCTTAATTTTAAAGAACTGAAAGAATATTATAAAAAACACGGCACTTTTATGAGAGAAGGAGCGCCAAAACCACAATATGGGGATGATTAATGGCTACTGATCAAACAATTGGATTACCGCCTTTAGGAGGAATTTCTGGTACTGACGACGTCAGTGATTCGGCGGTTATGGCCGCAATAATTGAAGCTTACGGAGGAGGTTCGCTTGGTGGCACAGATGACATATATGATTTTGGAAAAGATTTAACAGAAGAAATCATTGCCAAACACAGCAACCCCGAAGACATTGAAAACTATGTAGGAACTAGAGAAGAAGTTATTGATCTTTTAGATTTAGATTCAGCAGTAGATACATTTATAGATACGCCCGATGAATTTCCAGTTCCTTCAACAACTTTACCAAATGATCCTACTGTAGAAGCAGACTCTTTAATGCGAGCACTTGATAAATACAGATCACAGTTGCCTAATGTTCCAACAGATAGAGAATTCATTGAAGATGCTATGACAAATTTGCAAGACATAGCCTTAAACCCAGACATAATAAATGTTCCAGGTGGAGGCATATCTGACATTCATCCTGATGATATATTAAATGCAGGAAATACTGATGAGGTATTTGGCATAGATGTGTTAGATGATTATGGTTATGCCAATCTCGATTCTGATTATGACCCCCCTGGTGAAGGCGGTGAAGGCGGTGAAGGCGGTGAAGGCGGTGGCATTAGAGACATGCTATCCAAGGCTTATGACAAGCTCGGCATACAGGGAATACTAGGAATACTTTCATTGCTCGGTCTTGGAACAGCAGCAGGCGCTTCAGGAAGAGATGACCAGTTTAGTGGCGGTGGCATTGGATCATTTGGTTCTAGTCAAGTTGATCCATATGGATTAGGAGCCACTGCAAACTACGGCGCTATGCCTGGAAGTGGAATCGGACAACCAGTATATCTGCCAAACACAAATGCACCGATTTATTATCCATTTGCATCGGAAGTAACCAAGCAATACAACGCTCAACAGGAAGGTCCCTTCTCATTCACAGCAGGACCACCACCAGAAGCAATGATTCAAAACCTAACATCACAAAGAATCCCTGGGGTTCAATATGTGGCTGAAGGAAAGTTTATAAGGCGCAACGGATTAACCGAAGGTCCAGGCACTGAAACCAGTGATGACATACCGGCCATGTTATCCGATGGTGAGTTTGTGACCAATGCTGAAGCGAACCGAGGCATCGGTGCAATGGCATTGCTCGATCAAGGCATGCCACAAGAGGTCGCAATGGACCCAGAACAACAACGGTTAGCAGGCGCTAGACAAATGTATTTACAGCAAGCCATGGGACAACAGTTGGCTAAACAATTGAGGAACGGATAATGACGAATTTATCAACCACACAAGCAATATATCCACAAGGCATAACCGCACCACAGGCAGGTTATAAATTTTATCAGCCTTGGTATGAAGACTACACAAGAAGATTAGGCTCTGGTGTATTCGGCACACCAGGTGGTGTAAGTGGCTTGATTAACATGCCTCAAGACATTCCATTGCAACAAACGGCAGGAATGACTCCATTGATGATGCAGGCAAGATACGGTTTATCAGGAGCCAGTCCCTATACGCCCGCTTATGACACCTCTTCTCAGTTAATGGGCGAAGCAGCCGGAGGATACAGAGCTTCAACGGGTGGTTTTGATCCGTCAAGAATGATTTCTCCATATTACGATCCATTTGAAAGCCAAGTGGTGGATGACACATTAAGCAGAATGCGTAAGCAATCTCTTCAAGAAGACATTGCAGGCCGTGCACAAGATGTAAGCAGCGGTGCTTTTGGCGGTTCCAGAAGCAGATTGCTGGCAAAAGAAAGACAAAGAGAGTCGGATCGAGGCATCATGCAAGCACTTGCTGGCATCAGAAGTCAAGGATTCCAAGGCGCTAGAGATGCAGCAATGGCTGAAAACGCTAGGCGTATGGCTGCCATGAGTGGTGCTGCTGGAGGTTTGGGCGGTATCGCCGGACAAGTTCTAGGATTAGGCGGTCAACGACAACAAGAAATGATGAATTATCTGAACATGATGAATCAGTACGGAGGACAGGGACGAGACATTTACGAAACAGGTCTAGGTCGAATGTACGACGCATCCATGAGAAAATCACAAGAGCCTTGGGAAAGAATCATGAAAGGCATGGGAATCTTGCAAGGCATGAAGCCGGGTGAGTTGGTTGGCGGATATGGAACCACTGTTCCAAACGTTCCTCCACAAGGCTATCAACAACCGACCGGCCTAGGAAACGTCGTAGATTTAGCTACTGGCATTGGCACCCTTGGCCAAGGCTTTGGCTGGTGGGCTGATGGAGGCTATGTTCAAAAACCTAAAGACTACAATGCTGGAGGTATTGTCAGCGGGATTGTTCCAGTCAATATGAAAGACGGCGGTGATGCCGCACAAGAAATGATGGACGATCTTCCAGATTGGGTTAAGGAAGGAATGGAGTCAGAAAATGAATTTGAAAGAAAAGCAGCAATGGATTACATCGGAATCGTAGGAGCCATAGATTTAGATCCGTTTAGTGACTTAATAGAAGGGGGCATTGAAAAAGCAGGCATGTCAGGCACAGGCCTAGAAGCGTTGCTCTTATCATTACTGGCTGCGGGCAAAGCAAGAAAAGGAAACCCAAAAGTTGTTCAACAAGGAAAAACAGCAGTGCAATCATGGAAATCATTGTTAAACAAAAGACTTAGGGATGCCGCTGAGAAAGCCAATCGAAGAAAACGACAACAAAGAACAACTGGTGGTGGTCCAACACCCATTAGTGGGCCTGGAGGAAAAACGCCTTTACTAACTGGTCCAGGGACTGGTGCAGGAACCGAAGCTGCAAAAAGAACCATCGGTCAAAGGGTGCTTGATCTTATAAAACGAAATAAATGGAAAGCAGGTGGAGCAGGAGCTGCAACAGCTTATATAGGAGGCAGTTATCTTTTTGGCGATGATGACGAAGAAGTTCCAACGGCTGATCCTGAACAGTTTGAAGAGTATTTAAAACTTAGACAAAAAGAAATAGAAGAAGCAAAAACTCAAGCAGAAAAAGAAGAATTGATGGCAGACATCATTAGAACCGGTAATCGATTGTCTGAAGCGATGAGTGCAGAGGGTTTTAAAGAAGTAACTTTGGGCGATGCAGGTAGAATATTTGGCGAAGAAAGAATGGATCTGCCAGCAAAAGAAGCCGCTGAGTTAGCTGCGCTTGAACAAACGGCTAAAGCTTCGGGCATGAGTTTGGAAGAATACTTACAATTGGGACAACAAGATGAATTGGCTCTTAGAGGAGAATCCAAAGAAGCATTGGCTCAGAAAGTTTTAGAAGATGGTTATGCACGATATGGCGTTGATTTTAAAAATCACCCTGATGTATTAAGCGGTAAGAAATCGGGTGCTCAACTTCGATTAGAAATGATGAACTCTTTGATGTCGATGGGTTATGAAGAACTAAAATCTTTCTCTAAAAAATTAAGCGAAGAAATTGATGTCAGTGCCAAAGATTCTTAACAATGGCTGTCAGAGTTAACATAGACGGGCAGATTGTTAATGTCACAGATACCGACGATCCAAAGTTAGCAAAAAAGATTGCAAGACGAGAGCTCAAAAAACGCTCTGGTGATTATTCAGCATTGGGCGAAACCTTTATTAAAGGACCCATGTATGGTTTACAAACAGGTTTAATTCAAGGGCCTGTTGAACTCACCACTACTCTTTTTGATTTGGCAGCAGGCACTGACTACACGTCGGATGTAAACGATTTTTTTCAAAAACACAAAGTTGAAAAACCAATCAGTGCAGCGGGAAATGTTTCTTCTGCTCTGTTTCAGTTTGGTGCTCCTGCCAGTATTGCAACCAAGATGGCAAGAAAAAATTTATTAAAACCAAAGCCAGGTAAACTGTTTGACCAAAGCGGTAAGTATGTTCAAAAACCCAAACTCTTTAAACACACGGTAGCACCAATTGCAACGGCTGATTTTATTGCAGCTACTTCAGACACGCCTGAACTCGGCTTGTTCGATGCGTTGGATCCTGAGTTTTTTGCACCCACGAACCCAGAAGAAGAAGTAAAAGGATTGTATGAAAAGATTACAGCCGCTGATCGCATTGGAAAAAGACTTCGAGTAGGTGCTGAAGGTGCAACATTATTATTAGGCCTACCTTACTTGTGGAGAGGATTAAAAGCTGCTGGCAGTGGAGTTGCTTCTGAGCTGTCGCAAACAAAATCAGTAGTCAGCGCTGCCGACTGGGTTAAAAATAAAAAAGATTATGTCAGAGGCATGATGGATGAAGGCCAGTTTAAAAATAAAAAATTTAAAGTATTGGGCAAAGAATACGATCAATACGACATTATCTCTAAATTTAGAAGCCGTGGTGCATTACCGACAGAAGATGTTGCCAATGTTAAAGCTGCAAAGACAGCAGCTATGAACCAACAAATGACTGTGTTGGAATCAAGTCTTGATAACATTTGGGGTGGGTTTAAGTACCTGGACAAAAACAACAAGATGTCAGGCGATGATCTTACTTCTTTAGCAGACAATATTCGTACAGCACTGTATGGAGAATCAAGAAAAGCACAGAAAAACGCATTAAACACACTAAAACAAGTAGACAATCAGTTTCTTAAAGATCAAAAGTTTTCTTTTTTTGACACAGCAAACCTAACTCGTAATCAAATCGATGATCTGAGTCGATTGTTAATCCAGGAAGACAACTTAAAATACTTGCCCAAAGGTTATGCCCAAGCCGTCGATGCCAATTTAGGAAAATATGGATACACAGCTTATCGTGCATTTATTAAAAATGTTGACCATGTAGCTAACATAAATAGTCCTCAATGGAAAAACGCCAGAGAAGAATTGTTAAAAAACAACATTGCTAAAAATGCAGAAGATGCTGACGATATTTTAAAAAGATTGTTAGAAAAGAAAAACTTTGACAGTTCATACATGGCTCCAGAAATGGCATTGGGTGGTGTAAAAGTTGGCTTGCTTAAAGGAAAACAATTAGACAGTTTACCAAAAATTAGAGAGTTTCTTGGAGAAGTGACTGGCAAAACTGGGACAGCAGCCGAAAGGGTACAGGAAACAATGATGAAGACCAGAGCAACGTTAGAGAACCTAGCTAAACAAACATCTGAGCTTGATTATTTAAGAAATGTTTCAATGATTAACAATCGATTGGCTCAAACAGGAAGCACACAAAGATTTCTTTATGATAGTATTGATGAGATCCCCGATGCTCAGAAAGCAGCTTTTCTTGATGATTACGGCGATGCAGTTAGAATTCCTGATCAAGCAAAGTATGGTGACTTGGCTGGTAAAATCACAACCAAAAGAATTGCAGACTCAATAACCGATGTGCAAACAGGTTTATTAGAAAGATCTCCTGGTTCTGTTTCTAAAACTTGGGCAACTTTCTTAGGTATAAAGGGAGCCATACAAAAAGCCAAAACCGTTTACAGTCCGATCACTCAAGTCAGAAACGCGACCAGTGCGTCTTTGTTTGCAGTAATGAACGGCAACCTTGCCAATGGTAAAACGCTAGAAGATTCTATGTTAGTGGTTCTTGAGTCTCTTAAGAGAACACAAGGAAATAAAATGGCAGATTATTATGCCAATGCTCAAAAAAGAAATGTCGTCCAGTCGGGTGCAAGAATTGGAGAAATAGACAGTTTAA
>Ga0098049_1000815_pt1 | contig 12154 bp, 4 predicted proteins | sample 13BtaG_FD_92582 | JGI IMG/M metagenome (GOLD analysis project Ga0098049, IMG submission 92582) | Marine viral communities from the Subarctic Pacific Ocean - 13B_ETSP_OMZ_AT15268_CsCl metaG | ecosystem: Environmental > Aquatic > Marine > Oceanic | place: Subarctic Pacific Ocean | collected 2015-01-16
AACGGATCGTATACATTTATTAATGATCTAGAAGTTACTATAGATAGTGAAGGACACGTTACTAATACTAATGTTGGAACAAAGACGATAGATTTAACATGGCATTTCTTAGACAGCGACGGTACTGATCATGATGTTATTTTAGATGATACAGCTAATCATGCAATTAAACTTGTTAATACAGGTGGTATTACAGCAAATTGGACACAAACAGCAAATGGATCAACATCGACTCCTGCAACACTTGAATTAAAAATTAATGACACAAAAATCGATTCAGATCTATCATTTAATGATTCATATGGTATAAACTTTGGTACAGGTACTGATGGAGAATTATTCTTTGATGGTACATCTCTAAACTTAGATATGAATGGATCTGAGACTATACTAATTAGAGATGGAGCTAATAGTAATGCTGACAGATTCTCGTTTGATACAGCAACAGGTGACTTTACTGCAACTGGTGATGTTACAGCGTTCTCAGATGCTAGACTTAAAGATAATGTAGAAACAATTGATAATGCATTAGATAAAGTTACAGCAATGCGCGGTGTTACATTTGATAAAGATGGTAAAAAAGGCACCGGTGTTATTGCCCAAGAAATTGAAGAAGTGTTGCCTGAAGTAGTAAATAACAATGGGGAATACAAGTCTGTTGCGTATGGTAACATTGTTGGTACACTAATTGAAGCTATTAAAGAATTGAAAGCAGAAATTGAAGAGTTGAAAAAAGGTAAAGCTTAATGGGAATTGTTAATAGTGGCACAGTATCATTAGGGGATTTACAAACCGAATTTGGCGGTACTCCTCCTACCGAAATGGAAGAATACTATCGCGGCAACGAAGTTCCTAATGCATTAGAAAATCAGAATGTACCTACAGCTGGCACAATCAAGTTAAGTGATTTTTATGGATCACAGAATATTACCTATTTGTTAAGTTTAAGTTTTGATACTACTCCGACAAGTGTTGTAATCGGATCAGTTCAATTACAACAAGGATTTAATTCGTCAGCAAACATTTTTATGCCCAATTATGTAAATAAAGTGTCAGTGGTAGTAGTCGGTGCTGGCGGTGGCGGCGCAGCAGCAAAAGGCAATTCAGGTGGCTACGTAAATTCTAATGCGCCCGGTGGCGGCGGCGGCGCATTAGCATGGGCTAATGATATTTCTGTTAGTAATTCACTACTTTATTCTGTATCAGTAGGCGCCGGCGGCGCAAGAGGAGTTTATAACAGAAACTACGCAGGATCTACTATAGGAAGTCCTGGCGGTTCTTCGTCAATAAACTGGACTGGTCGTGGTACATTAATTGCCAGAGGCGGTGACGGCGGAGGCGCATCAGGTTATACAAATCAGGCTGGCGATGGCGGCACTTTCACAGCACCTGGAACTATTAATACAGCAGGCGGCGGTGAAGGCGGCGATGGCGGATCGTTTACAGCCGGAGGCGGCGGCGGCGCCGGAGGATATAATGGCTACGGCGGCAGCAGCAATCAACCAGGTCAGACCGGCGGCGGCGGCTCAGGCGGCGGCGGCACTCGTTCCGGAACTGGTCCTCCCTTTAGTGGCTATGGAGGACGCGGAGGCAGTACAGGTACTCAGGGCAAAGGTAATGAAGGTGCTGGAGGCAATTACGCAACTGGTAGCACATCAGTTGGTGGCCAAGGTGGCTCGGGCAGCAGCCAAGGCGGTCCTATCGGCGGCGGCGGCGGCCAAGGTGTATTGCGATGTTATAACTGCGGTACTGGTTATGGCGGCGGTAATGGCTCCGATGGCGCCGCTAGGATTATGTATACTGGATTTAACACAAATGTCGATACATCAACAGGTGCTGATTTTACTAACGTACCTGTCCGTAGTTTTCCTAACAATGCAGCAGACGCATATGCAAATATATATAGAGATGGTTACAGCGAAGGCACCACAGTAACTGGCACAGTTACAACAACTAGTATTAATGACGGCACAGTATTAACATGGGATGTAGTATTTGTACAAGGGGTGCAATCTGCAAATGATCTTTCTGCGTATTCTGGCACTCTTACTATAAACAATAACACAGGTAGTTTTACATTCGACATAGGCGAAGACTTTATGTTAGAAACTGCACAAGAAGAAATTAAAGTAAGATTAAAACTTGCTGACGGTACTACTGTAGTAAAACAATCAGAAACATTTGTTATACTTGATACTAGTACACCTGAAATTGAAATCACTAATATGCCAGCAACTGTTGTCGAAGGAACTACTCTTGATGTAGAAGTAACAACACGAGGATTTACAAGCGGAACTGTTATAACTTATGCATTTAGTGGAATAACTACAGATGACGTCTCGTCTGGGAGCTTAACAGGATCAGTGACTCATACAGTTACTGGTTTACAATATGAAAATGTACATACAATATCATTAGGAATTGCACAAGATTGGTCAGTTTCTAATAATAATATCGAAAATGAAACTATTACGTTTTCGATTACTAATAATGTAACTACTGTATTAAATAATAATCAAACTACTACAGTAAACGACCTATACTATAATATTATTATAGATTCTTCTAGTTCTACAGGAGCAGATAATACTTATATTGAAACACATACAACTAGTGGAACATATACAGTTCCATCTGGAGTTAATACTATGTCAGTTGCAATGGTCGGCGGTGGTGGCGGCGGCAGTGCAGGTCGCCAATCTTCCGGCAGCGGATACGGCGGCGCCGGAGGTGGTTTAGTATGGATGAATTCTATACCAGTTACTACTGGTGATACTATAGCATGGACAGTTGGCAGTGGTGGACAGGGTGAAACATTTTCAGGGCCGCAACCTTATAAAACTTATAGTTATGGCGGCACTAACTCAGCTACACCATATAATTCTTATATGTCAGCAGCAACTCAAGCAAACTTATCAGGACCAAATGCCGGCGGCGATACATTTATAACGTTTACGTCGCCCCCTAACTCAGCAGCAACGCATACCTTTACAATTACTGAATCTTCAAACGGTTCTTTTACTTATACTTATTCTGCTAATAGCATTTTTGGATTTGCACCTACAACATTAAGAGTAAAAGAAGTTAAGGCACACGGAGATTTAAGTTCGAATATTGAATATGTCACTTGGACAGCGCTTCCGTCAGCATATCAAAATATTTTTGAAACAGGTGGTACAGATAGTGGCGTTTCGCAAGTATGGTATACTGATGCAACCGGGCATGATATTACTAGTGCAGTACTATCAGGTGATACAGTTACGTTATCATTTACAGTTCCAACATCAGTAAATTTTACACCATCAGGTGCTCAAGGATTTTGGCATTTAGAAATTGAGATAGAAGCTACTTCTAGCAGCAATCAAGAAATTGCAAGAGCCCAGGGAGGAGCTGCTTCTACCGCAGTTGGGTCAGGCGGCTCGTATAATATAACATCTGCATTTCAAAATTTACCACATGGTGGCGGCAAAGGCAAAGATGGAACAGCAAGTAGCGGAAGCGGTAGAAGTGACAGAAAACCTGGCGGCGGCGGCGGCGCAGCCGGTTACTATGGCAATCCAAATGTAGCATCAAATACCGATGTCGGAGGCGGTGGCTACGGCGGTCGTGGAATGGGACAAATATATGTACCTGATGCATATACCTATGTCTATCGTACAGATATACGCGGAAGCGGCGGCGGAGGAGTAAGTACCAAAGGTATTGGCACTACTGGAACGGCCGGCTCACCTGCACCTGGTGGAACTTATGTTTCAGGACAACTTGATGAGGGTAATTTAGTTACTATTTGGAATTCAAGCCAAACTTGGCAAACTGATAGGCAAGCGGGCGGCGGCTCAGGCGGCACAAACGGAAGATTTTCAGGTTACGGGTCTTATTGGGCAGGTAACATTCAAGGTTCTGGAACAGCCGGAGGCGGAGGCGGAGGCGGCATAGGCGGCTTCTCCGGCGGCGATGCTTATATAACTAATTATGGTTGGTTCGGCGTTCAATATTTTGGACAGCAAGCAGGAGGCTCAGGAGGCGCTGGCGAAATAACTATAGCCTTTACTGATGATATCCCAGTGTTTCCTAACGGTGCCGGTGTCGATGATGTAGGAACACATATTGTTAATGAAGGCGACGATATTACAGTGACTTTTGAAGTAGCACCTAGTGTATCTAACGGAACACAGTTTTATTGGAAATTTGACCCAGTACCAGCACCAAACGTAAATGCTGTGTACGATGACTTTCCGTCTACTAATGGTACTATAACAATTGACACACAGAACGCAAACAATTCTTCGGTTACATTTACAATAGGAAGCACTGCTGACTTTTATCCAGAAGGATTTGAAACTTACCAAGTAAAAATTTATGATTCTTCTTCTGAAAATATTTTATATGCCGAAAGCGATACAATTACGTATCTTAATTCTTCTAGCGCAAATATTAATATATCGATTTCAGGAGGGTACCCAACAATTAACGGTATAACGTATATTGCCGAAGGTGATATTACTACGCTTACGTTATCGCAAACAGGAACAGCAGGATTAACATCTGGCTATGAAATTCCCTATCAATTTTTATCACTTAATAATTCAAGCTTAATTGCTGGCACATTAGGATTATCAGGTAACTTTGTTATTGGAACTTCTGAATCTAAAACATTATCATTTACTGCTAATGCAGTCGGAGGTCAATATAGTTGGCAAAGCAATTTTATAGATGACGTGTTTGATGGATATTTATTTGAGGTCATTGATAAAACTACAGTTCTTACTGAATTAAATGCAAAAACGTCAGTATACGAAGGTGAATCAATCACTGTAAGTTTCTACCAGTCGGGTATTTTCGGTAATATCAGCACAATACCGGTTCAAATCTCTGGTAATATTACACCTTCAGATTTTGTAAGCGGAGTAAATGTAGCAGACGGAACATATCCATATACTCATGCAATTATAAATGTAACAGGTGATTATACTGGCAGAGCAGGGTCAATAACTTTAGAAACTTCTTATGACACATTGTCAGCAGAGAATACCGAAACAGTAACATTTGAATTAACAACTGGTGAATCTTTTTCAGTTGATATATTAAAACGTGTATATACACTATCAGCATCATCGACTAATATTAACGAAGGTGATACTCTTACTATTAGTTTAGCAACTGCTGGCGTAGCATCAGGAGAAACAATACCATATAGAATTACAGGAGTTCAGTCATCTGATATTAATAATGTAAGTTTAACTGGTAATTTTGTAGAAGGGTCAGACGTATCGAGAACGTATAATATACTAAATGACTTTACTATTGAAGGTACCGAAACAATGGTATTTGAGATAGGACCAGTTGGCGATCCTCATGATAGTATCAGCATTACAATTAATGATACCAGTATTCCAACATATACTCTAAGTGCTACTGACACAGCTATTACTGAATTTGGAAATACGACTGTAACTTTAACTACTCAAGGTGTACCAAACGGAACTAATCTTCCTTACACGATTACTGGAATACAAAGTGGTGACATTACACAAACGTTGACTGGAAGTTTTACTATTAATAGTAATACCGATGAGTTGCTAATTGAACCTATATTTGATAATAATATTGACGGACCTGAAACATTAACACTATCTTTAGATAACGGTAAAGATTCGATTGATATTACAATAAATGAACCAACATTTAGTTTAACTAGAAGTGCATCAACTATTAACGAAGGTAGCAGTGTAACAATTACTTTAACTACTACCGGAGTACCAGATGGTACTAATATTCCTTATACAGTTTCTGGTGTCACAGCAGATGATTTTTCCTCTGGATCACTTACAGGAAACTTTACAGTTTACTCCAGCACAAGTAGTGCTTCGTGGACACTTGCAAACGATGTAAAATACGAAGGAACTGAAACAATGACTGTTTCAGTTTATCATAACGAATCTATCTCTGTTACAGTGAATGATACAAGTACGCAGATATATACTTTAACAAAAAGTCAAACCGATTGGTATGTTGGAGATACTATTACGTATAGTTTAGAGATGTATGGCCTTCCAGCTGGCGAAACTGTTGGCTATACTATGACGTATGCCGGCATGGGCAGCAATACTCTTACTTCTTCAGACTTTTTAGGATCTCCGCCATTGTCAGGCAACTTTGTATCAAGCGGAACTTCTACTAATACCGATACAGTTTCTTTTACAGCAGTGTTTGATCTACCAGTAGAAGGATCGGACGAGGTTGTTAATTTTTCTGTCGATGCTTATGCATCAGATGGCTCACCAACAAACACTTCCGTAACAAACGATAGAATTTATGGATCACCGATTTCTCTTTATGAAACTAATCTTGATTATATCAAAAACGAAGGCGATCATATAAATATGACGTTAAAAACCAAGAATGTACCTAATGGAACAGCATTTCCTTACACAATTACAGGAGTAAGTAGTACAGATCTTTTTGGAGCAAGTCTTACAGGCAGCTTTATTGTTAGCACTTCAGATTTAACAAATTACTCTTACACAAGTGTAAATTTTATTGTAGCAAATGATGTTACTACTGAAGGTACCGAGATAATGACAATTACACTCGATGACGATACTCGATTCACTAAAAATATAACTATTTATGATACTAGTGTACAAGAGGTTAATTATAACAGCGGCAACATAGTAGATATAAACAACAAATTAGCTAACGCTACGCTTAATTATGATATAACATCTATAGGCTATCCAAACGGTACATATAATTGGTCATTAAGTGGAGTTAGTGGTGCATCTACTACAGGCTGGGCAGCAACTAGTGGTACCTTTACAATTACTAACGGAGCTGGCACTATAAGTTTGCAACATAACTGGAGCCAAGCTAATATGTCTGCTACTGATAGAGATTACACTATCTCTATGGATGAAGACGTGGATAGTGGTTCAGGTACCATACGATTAGAAAAAAATACCTTTTTTCCGACAGTCAACGGCATTCAAAACGAAACTACAAATAAAACTGTTACTATTGGAGTCACTTCACAAAACACTCCAATAGGGGCAACAGTTGACTGGGCTATTACAGCTCCTCAAAGCGACTTTTCTGGGCCTACTAGCGGTACTGTAACTCTTACTACAGTTACCGGCTTCTACCAATACCCGTACGGTAGTGTTACTACGACAATTTCTGAGGACTATGTACTTGAAGGTACAGAAACTAAAACAGTCCAACTTAGTAGCAGTAATGGTATTGGATATGACACCAGTTTCCAAATCTATGATACAAGTATTCCTTCGGTACACACTATTACAGGATCAAGCACAACTATAAATCAAGGTGGAAGTGTAACTATAACTCTTACAGGCAATGGTATACCAAATGGCACTGAGATTTATTTTGAATTAATTGGTAGTACTGCTGAAATCAATACTGATTTTACTGTCACCGGTAACGTAGGTCCAAATTCTATTTTACAAAACGGTCTTACTAGTGCGCCACACTATGGATACATAGTGATGAATAATAATACCGGATCAGTAACTATCAATGCCCAAACCGTAAATACTCAAAGATTATGGGCACTTGACAAAAACAATATTCCAAGAATTCATAGATGGCGGATTAACGACAACTTATCTACCTTTGATTATGAAAGAGTTGAAACCCCTATACAAGGGCTTGGCAACCCTTCTGTTTCAACTTTAAATTTTGGTGATAATGGCGAATATATGTATATTATCAACACTTCAACTGACAGACTATATCGTTTTAGTTTAACAGAAGGATATCACGTAGATACTAGATTGACTAACCCTAATGTAACATATTCTAACAGGGGTACTATTGTTGCAGTTGGATCTCATGTCACTGGAGCTTGGATGAACGTAAACGGCACCCGTTGGTATATAATTGATAGCCAAAATGATCTTTTACATGAGTATAAGTGGCCAAGTAATGGAGTACCGTCAGTTTTCCGACCAAACGTACAATATGCAAATCACAGTGATATTAAGTATGTAACTGGTCAAAATATTGTGTCTATTCAAGACATGGATATAAAAAGTAATGCTACAAAGATGTGGGTATTATGCTTTTGTAATCCTAGTGCGCCTAACGGATCAGGACAGTATATACAAGAATGGTCAGGTACCGGGTATGACCCTAGTACATGGACATTTCAGAATACTTATAAGATTCCTGTAGCTAACAATATGTGGGAAGGTCTAATAGTGAATTCCGCCGGAACTAGATTTTATCTTTCAGGATACGGAAAAATAGCAGCGTTTTCATGTTCAACAGCTTGGAATATTACAACAGCATCGCATATAACTACAAAAAATGCGGGAAATACTTCTGAATGGCATCCTGGTATTGCTCTTGGTGATCCACCTACCTGTACAGTAAAATTTGTTATTAAAGGTGGCACTTCGAGTAACGTTAACAGTAGTGTAAATGACAATGGTGATTGGCAAATTAATACCGATACGGAAATTAATATTACTATTAATAATTAAAATAAATCAGCTATTTCAAAAATTGTTTCTAACTTAGTTCTATTTGTTTTAGAGTTAAGAGTATTACGCAGTCCTTGATGTAACGGCTTTGGCCAATTATTATAACCAACCCATGCATATCCGTCATGTTCGCTATTTAATTGTGGAATAAATTCTTCGTTAATTAAACACAAATATGTGTGGAATTGAAATTTCTCATCTGATGATATAAAAGTTTCTAATGGAATAGTTTTTATAATTTCAGGTAGTGCGCCTACTTCTTCGATAATTTCTCTTTGTAAGCCTTCCCATGGCGTTTCTTTATTTTCGTTAGTACCTCCTACAATACCCCATTGGTTATTGCGTTTACCATTTTTTCTATAAAGCAGTAAAAATCGTTTTGTGTTTAACGTATAAAAAAGAGCACCACTACAAATTATCTCGGACATAAAAGTAATTAGTCTTCCAGCTGTATTCTCCAAGTGCCTACTGGATATTCACCGTCAATGCTTAGTAACCAATTACTGTCGCTATATCTATATTGCACACTTGTATTTAGATTTGTAGTATATGTAGTTGTAGTTGCTTCGCTTGCGTCAAACACAATATGCCATTTAGCACCATCCCATTCAACAATGTCATTTGCACTTGCTACGAAGTTAGTATTATCAGTATTACGCCAAGCAGCTGGTCCTTCAACTGAGTCAGCATTTCCGACATCATCTAAAAGCAATAGGCGTGTGCCTGCAATTTTAATTGTAGTAGGATTAAAAGTTAACGGATCAATAATGTAATCTATACTCGTTCTGTCACCTGTAGGACCTGTAATAATTGTATCTTGCGGGAAACTATCCATGTCCCAATTAATTGATATCATACTATCATCTAGTGGATTTAAACTAAATGTACCAGTAACAATAGATGATGAGTTTTTGTTATTAACAAATACTTTGCTTAGACCTGCTTGGAACACACCAGGAGATGACTCAATAATATCTCTCCAACTTATGCCACCTACAACTCCGCGTCTAATAATTTTAGCAGATGCACCTTCAACATATACAGGATAGTTTAGATAGTTAACGTTTGCCATTTGATCTGTTGATTCTGTTACAGCCTTACGTCCGTGTTCATTTTCTGTAACACCGGCAGTGATACTATCATCGTATGCATTAGTTTGTGGACGGGTAATACCTTCTTCGATGTTACCTGATTCTTCGTCAAATAAACTAGTAATAATATTTTGTATTACACCTAAGCGTTTTACTTTAGTAGGAGGTGAGATATAAATTGGAATCTTAAACCCTAAAGTTGCAATATCAACTTCTGATTCTAAACCCATTGGTACAGTTCTATTTGTCCAATTAATGTTTTCTAATTCAAGTGTAGTAATACTTGTCCAGTCTACAAAGTTATCTGTTGTTTGCAATTCAAGAGTAGGATTAAACCAAACACCAACTTGCTCAATAATTTGTAATTTTTGATCTGTATTTGATGTCCACACATCTACGTTTGCTCTTAACATATACGGAGCAGGCATAAGGCGTTCTACTGTGTAATTTTTACCCTGTGTGTTAAGATAGCTACCAGTATCAGTATCATACTCACGTTCTTTTAAATTTAGTTTATCAATAAACGTAGCATCTTGTGTACGATCTCTATCTTGTTCTAATCCAGTAATGTACACACTCATTCTAGGCGCACTTGGTAATTTATTCTCTGAATTATCTTTGATAAGATGTGCAACTTGTCTTGATAAATCACCATACATAACTGGGACTGTTTTAATTGTACCGTCGCCGTACTTAACAGGAAAATTACTCATTAGGCGCATTAATTGCGTTACGTAACGTCTTATCTGTCCATCATAAAAAAATTGCATTAATTATCCGCCTTTGGTCTAAGTGCTTTAGATAAGCTTTGTCTTTCTTCAACTGCTTCGCCGCCGATCTGACTTTGCTTTGTATTGTTAATAAACCCTGCTTTTTGCGTTTGTCTGTTGTTGTTATTCGTTAGTGTCTCACGTAAATTGTCTTCTACCTTAAGCCAGCGTGATCCGTCATATCTGAATAATCTATTAGGTAAAAAGTCAGTACGTAAAAAGTAATCACCAATTTCGTTTGTTGTAGGAAACTGTATACCATTACCAAATACATTACCCACTGGAGGCTCACCGTCACCGTAGTTAACAAGATAACCACTGTATCCTTCTCTACCTTCGACACTGTTTATAATTTCGCTAGTGAGGTTTTCTCCGTCAATTTCTTCCAGGGCAACTGTTCCGTCTTCTTTGCGCTCTACAGTATAAAAGTGACTGGTTTCGTATCCAGACAAAGGAGCATCAACTTCTGCTTGCGCAATCACAGCATTATTAATTTGCATTTCTTTATCGTAGGTACTAAGTACATCACGTAATGTAGTATCAGATTCTTCATCAGCTGGTAAGTCTAAAATATCTTTATATTCTTGACCATCGTAAATTTGTTTTAGTTTTAGCCTGTATAAATGCGGATACCAAGTATGGCTAAATCCTTCACTTGCACGACTCACATCTTCGATAACATAAAAGCGTTTAAGAGCAACTGATGCATCATTTAGTGCATGTTCATCTTTAAGATGCGGTAATTCAACTACATCACCTGCCAATGGTTTACGTCCAATAGTCTTCACAATGCTATTAATATGTACAGTCATAAACAATGTATCGTTCGATAAAAACAATCCAAATTGACTTAGATCAAAGTCTATATCTTGTACATTATAGATAGCTCTATGCGTATATACATCTACGTCATACTTTCTATCTCTATTTTCTAAAAATAGTAAGTCCTGTATGTTAGTAGGATTTAATTCATCGTACTGTGGTTGCACAGCATCAGCTTCACCTTCTGGTAAATTACCAGATCCTAAGTATTTGTGGATGTGTATATCAGTACCACCTACAGTAAACATCTCCGCGATTTGTTTGTCAAGGAAATGGAAATCATTTGTTTTTTCGGGTTTATATAAAGACAGTCTTGGCATATACATATTTATCCGTAGGATAAATACTATTGGAGAACTGAAATGTCTAATTTATCAACACAAAAACAAGAAGTCTTTGACTATGTAGCTGCTTTCTTAGGAGGCGGTATGGTTGACGTAGAGCTCGATCCTATACACTACGAAACAGCACTTACAAAGGCGTTGACAAGATTTAGACAGCGTTCAGATAATTCAGTTGAAGAATCATATATGTTTATGCCTACAATTGTAGATCAAAACGTTTATACACTACCACAAGAAGTTATTGAAGTAAGACAGATATTTCGCAGAACTGTAGGTGCTAGAACACAAGGCGGAACTGGTGGATCAATGTACGAACCGTTTAATTTAGCATACACAAATGCTTACTTGTTGTCAGCAAGTAAAATGGGCGGACTAGCAACATATGATATGTTTAGTCAGTACCAAGAATTAGTAGGCAGAATGTTTGGATCACATATTGAATTTAAATGGAACACAGCAACAAAAAAATTAACTATTTTACAAAGACCACATGCTGAAGAAAACTTAATGTTATTTTGTTATAATTATAGACCAGACGAAGAATTATTAAACGATTATCTTACAAAGCAGTGGATTAAAGATTATACTTTAGCTAACTGTAAATATATGCTAGGCGAAGCACG
>Ga0098049_1000816_pt1 | contig 12153 bp, 15 predicted proteins | sample 13BtaG_FD_92582 | JGI IMG/M metagenome (GOLD analysis project Ga0098049, IMG submission 92582) | Marine viral communities from the Subarctic Pacific Ocean - 13B_ETSP_OMZ_AT15268_CsCl metaG | ecosystem: Environmental > Aquatic > Marine > Oceanic | place: Subarctic Pacific Ocean | collected...
ACGGAATAAACTTTGAGAGCAGCAGCTACAATAACCTGTGGCATTCTATAAACTCCATCCTGCGACTAAGTATCGGTCTGGAATCTGCGTCATACCTTTTTTGGTCAAGCAAACCACCTTGTCTGACAGCTTTATTCCGCACACCTGACCGATCATCGGCACATCAACAATGCAAGGGTCGCCGTCTTTTATGTCAGAACTGACATCACCCAAAATGCTGCCGATAAAATCCACAAGCTCACCCTCTCGCCCCACTAAAACTTCAGCCTGCGCCTCTGAATCGTATTTGAACTGCGCAGAGTAATCCTCGCCGGTAAGCTCTTTGACGATGAAAGCCGCGAACTGGCAGCAGTCGGCATCGCCATAGCTAAATTCTCGGCGCTTCCACTTGTTCAGTGCGTTGTGAACTCTCATCCGTTACCCGGATTAACGTCAAGCGCACTGTAAAAGGCAGAAGAACCAGTAACGCCAATAATAGCGTCGGAATCTGGATCGCCCCACCGCAACTTCGCGCCCTCTATGTCGGCAAGTAGGCTGAAACCCAAGTCGCCCGAGAAATCGGACTGCAACTGAACGTCTGTATACTTAAGGTTTGAAGCGTTGGTGAATCTCGCAAGCTCAGATTCGGCCGTTAAAGATATGGAGTCTCCGCCAGACGCGGCAACAGAAACAATCATCTGATCCATAGCGCCTTCCCAGATTACTGTGGGGTCAGCAATCAAGTCATCGCTAGAGTCCAGAGCGCCCAGATAAACTGTTACCGGCTGTAGGTAATAGTCTTCAGTCAGTGCGGCGCCGCTAATCGTAGGGTCTAAGCCGCTCAATGTCAGGGTTATCTTATAAGGACTTATGTCAGAACCTTCTTCGATTTGACTTATCTCGCCCAGATCACCAGTGCCTAGCCAGTCCTCACCACCCCAAGTATAGGTGCCGATAGAGTTGTGCAAGTACAAAGTCCCACTAGGAAACTCCAACTTGGCAAACGTAACCAATGCGACATGTTGTGCCGATAAAGCATCAAGAACTGCTGAAGGAAAACCTCTACTCATGTCGCTAGAACATCCTGCGCTGCTTCGAGTGTAAAATTAGAAACTATGCCTAGCTGCGTATCCCAAGATGCTGAGCCTGCCAACATGAACACGCCTTCCACATCACCCGAATATGTGACAATCCTGTTGTTGACAGGTGAAAACCTCAAAGGGGGAGCTATTGATAGCGTCACTTGCCTAGAGGCATCGCTGTTGGCGTCAGCGACAACCATATAAAGTTGGCCGTCAAAACTTATGTAATCACCGGCTCTCAAATAATTGTTAACGCTGGCAGTCGCGCCGTCACAAAGAAGAGTGGTACCCGATTGACTACCACCGTTGACGCGCAAAGTTCCGCCACCAGCGCCCCTTCTGGTGTATGAGTGATCTTTGAGCGTGAATCTATGCTGCTGCCCGTTCAGCTTCACTAGAAACGCCTGCATCTCTGCTCGCTCATCACCTGTTAGGTTGCTGAACTGCAAGGTAGCTCTCCACATCGAACCTTTGCGGGAAGTTGTTTGGATAGCGTTCGTTAGCGGTGATTGGAATACCCGAGTATTGGATACAAGCTCAAACGTGCTACTGGTAGGGGTGATGTCAGGGAAAGAGAATGTAGTCATTTAGAATCTGCCCCGTCTCTTCAGGTCTTGTATCGTCATTATAGTCTGTTGTGATGTCTGGGCCATAGCAGATTTGATCCTTTGATCTACGTCAGCACCAGAGCCTCTAGCGTCCACGTTATTGATGACGGTAACGCCACTAGCCCCGCCCTTGCTATGGTCAATCACCGTTTCATTAGGGTGGATCATAGCCATACGGCCACCCTTACCATCTAAACCGCCAGCCCTAGCGCCATGCCCAGTGAAGCCACCACCCTCGAAACTCTGGGCTTTGATTTGAGCGACGTTAGCCATACCCAGCGCAAATGTAGTGGCACCAAGAATCTGACCTAACGGGGGAGGGAACGCGCCAATAGCTTGGTTGTAACCTTGAAAGGCAGCCATTGTTGCTTCGGCCATGCGAAACGCCTTTTGCGCCGCAAAAACTTTCTTATTATTAGAATCCAGAGCCATAAGGTTGTCTTCAAGATTCCCGATAGCCGTGTCTTTACGCTTCTTTTCTTCAGATGCAGCCTTAGTCCTGCGCCTCTCATCATCAGAGAATCTTTTGTTTTGAGCATCGGTTACAACCTTAAACGCCGCAGCTTCAGCGTCAGCAAGGTCTTCAGCGGCCTTTATGTCTTCTTCGCGCTTCTTTCTGGATTCATTCTTGGCTTCTTCAACCGCTTTAAGAGTTTCAAGCTGACTCAACAACTCTAGTTGATAACGCTCCTCGGCGGTTATAACACCATCTAACTGAGCCTTGTATGCGGCGGCAGCTAGCTCGTTCATGCCGTAAGTGGCAACCTGAAGCTCCAGAGCTTCATTAGATGCGACCAATGATTGATCTACGCCCGACAAAGATGTTTGTACATTCTCTAGTTCAGCTTCCGCCAAGCCTAGCTGTCTTGTATATTTTTTTACAGCCTCACCCGCTTGTTCAAAAGCATTCGCATTTTGATTCACACCGCCGCGAGTCTTGGTGACAGACTTTGATAGTTGATCTTCTTCAGCTTCCGCAAGGTTTTTTCTTGCTTGAGTTATAGCCTCAAGAAGCTCTCTCTCTCGCTCAAGCAACATTTCTTTTGCGATAGCTTTTTGAGCACCACTAAGATCATTGAGAGAAGCTGTGCTTTCCCTTGCATTCTTTTCTAGTTCTTCAAGAAGATCATTGGATTGGGTCAAAGATTTGATAAGAGGCCCGGCTATAGCTGCCCCAACAGCGAGCAAGCCACCTAACATTGCACCTTTAGGGCCAAACAAAGAAGCAACCTGAGAACCCTGCTGACCAAACACAATCATTGCGTCGGTGCCCATCTGAAGCTGAACTGCAACGTCCTGAATCTGATGACCTAACTGCCCCGCTCCACCACGCATCAAACGCATCTGACCACTCAAGTCCTTACCGGCCTTGGTAGTCTGATTCATCTTGGTGTTGATCTGTTGAAGAGGCTTGGAGACTTTATCGTCTACTCTTGCTCTTAATAGAATGTCAGCGGGTGTCGCCATTCACCATCTCCTGCTTGATGCGGTAATAAGTGAACCAGTGGTTAAACTCGTTCACAGTCATGTCCATAATCACCGAGAGAGGTTGACCAAGGCGACTGGCAAGCTCGAACATTAAGAACAAGTCAGTCGGCTCCCCTTGATCGTCAATCAGTTTTTTTCACGTTCCTCTTCGTCATCACCGTCTACACCCAAAGCAAAATTGCCAAGGCGAATAACGATGTCTGGGTCAACGCTCGTCTTGAGCTTAACCTTATCCTCTAACGTAAAAACCGCCTCTCCCTGCTCATCGGTTAATCCGAAGACGCAGGCATACACCAAGTAATCATAGGTATCTCCATCGGATCGTTTCGCTAAACGAGCCTTACCATCAAGAGACATATTCTTGGCGTAAACAGTGGTTTCCCACTCAGGAACATTCATGCTTCTTATTTCGCGGTTACTAAAATGAGCAACCGCTTGGTCTATTAATCCTGCCATTACACAGTGTCCGTACTCAGCGCACCATTACCTTCGACGGTGATAGACATCTCAATCATGCCGTCAAACGTTACATTTCGGCTTACGCCAGTAACAATGCAAGCACCATAATAATAAGTGTCACCTGAAGCCGTTCCTTCTGGGTATAACCGAAGTTCGGCGACTTCTGTGCCAACACCCAAAGCAACCTGACCAGCGGTATCATTTTCATCCCAGTAGCACTCTATCGCTCCATCCCAAGATGTCAGGGTGGCTTTCCGCGTTCTAGCGGTATCGCCCATAGTAGTGTCTTCCACCGTGTCTGCGGATTCGTTGATGTTGAAAGACCTCAACTCACCAACGGGATCGGTAGCACCAACCCGGATAGTTCCGTCTTTTCCAGTATGCGTAGCCATATTTAATCCTCCAAGGATTCGTCAGTTTCTTCCGCTTCTGCGGGGGTTTCATCATCAGCAGCGTCCACCCGAACCCAGCCTTTTGATTCCAAGTAAGCAACTCGATCTTGAGTAACTCTGATAAGCGCTTCGTTATATTTCATGTCAATCATGCTAAACCGCCGTTGTAGGGTCGTTTTCTTTAGTCGCATATACCACTTCAACACGCAGCGTGGCTCTTGCTACAGGTTGATCCCCGTCGCCAGAGAACTCCGAGTCCATAGAAGTGACCTTCGTATCCTTTGCGTACCCACCCCTCGTTAAGTCAGTGTAAAGGGCTACCTCAACCTCTGAACAGATAGTATCCAAGGAGTCATCGTAATTCGTGTTGCCTCGCACATACGCTTCAACATTTACTGAAAGCTGGCGCATGATCGTTCTAGGCAGACCTGTTGTCGTGTACTCAGAACTCTCGTCCATCGTGTATAACGCCAACCCCGGCAAGTTGTCTGCTGCTATCGGATAAACCCGGCTAACAAACACGCGAGAACCAGTCGTAGTCAAACCAGTGAGTGTGGTTTCGATGTTCTCTCTAATCAACTGCCGTACATGCGCCATTAGTTTTTACTCACCATTAGCTCTGTCATCCCAGTACCATCAGCCATAACAATGTTGACTGTATAGGTATTACCTTCGTAAGCGACAGAATCCCCCTCCGCTGCCGTTGATATGTCTGCCGTTCTCATAAGCAACCGGGGACGGCTAACAGCAAACGCAACCGTACCCCCCGCCTCAACGCCTTCATAATCGTTATCAACGATAGCTTTATATGTGACCGCAGAACCGCCTTGGAGCGTGTAAGACACGTCTATTCCAAAGTCGGTCAGCATTAACAACCTGTCATCCGCAGTCTCTACAGCCATTAGTCAGACTTCTTCCGATACCGTCTTCGAGGCTTGTCATCCCCTAGACCAATAGAGCGATCCTCTGTCTTTTCAGGCTCGGCATACGGAACAATCCGCTCAATGCCCAATAATCCTTTTACGTCTGCCTCGTCGAAATCTTTACCAGTCTCGACGATGTCACCAACGTTCCATGTGGAACCTTTGATGACGCAACGCTTCTTCACTTCGTACTTCATACCACCTCCAAGGAAGACCCCCCACCCGAAGGTGAGGGGCTTCGTCAGCTTTATGCGCCGTCGTTACCGAATGCGAAGCTCACTGCGTGACGTACTGCTACGTCTACAGACTGCAATGCAACGACTCGGACTGTGCCGCTGGTGCTGTTGCTGTATGGGTCAACAACGATGTCCAATCCACCGAACATGCCGATGAGTAGGTCACTGAAGTTACCGAAGTACAGGTTTCCAGCAGTAGCTTGGTTAGACACGATGCCTTGATAACCGTTGATGGTGCCGCCCGGCTCAACTACGAATTGAGCAGTGTTGGTGGCCTTCTCGGTGGTCTTCAACGCGCCATACATGCTTGCAGGCAAGATGTAGGACAGGTTGCCCATCAGAGCGTTGTCTTCTGCTACAGCAGTTTCCAGCGTTACTACTTCAGCAAACGTTGGGTTAGCGCCAGCAAAGTTGGTCACTTGGTTAACACCAGTGGTATTCAAGATACCTTCTGGGTTGCCAGCAGAGCCAGAACCTTCCAAGCCAGCCTTGTCAATCGCGGTAGCGATAGATTGAGCCAGATCGTCACGGATCAGAGCTTCAACGTCCAAAGAGCTTTGGATGAGCAACTGACGAGTTACGTCGGTGAATGCACCCAGAGTCTTAGGAGCCATGCTTACGTTACCGATGGTCATTTCTGACTCAGCAGCAGCCGTACCTTCACCGTTAACAAAAGCAGCGGTAGAAGCAGCAGTCTTCTTGGGGATCTTAACGTCTCCAGACAGACCACCCAGCATACGAGCACCGGCTTGCATTACCGCAGAAGAGTTACGCAGAGCGTCGATGAACTCTTCGCCCTTGAAGTCTTCAGCAACCAAGTCGCCGTCAGAGCCAGCAGACATGTCACGCTTCCAGTTACGCAGAACTTCAGCAGGCAACATGATGCCTTGAGCGGTCACACCGTACTGCTGTGCAGCAGATCGTGATGCCTCAAACTCAAAAGCAGCAGCTTCTTGAGCGCGTCGGTCAGTCGGGTTAGCCAAAGCATGAATAGCTCGCATCAAGCTGAACTTCTGAATCTCTTTTGGAGTCAGTCCAACTTCTTGGTCTTCCAGAGCGCGGGTGCTGCCGATTTCTTCTAGCAACCGACCTCGGAATTCTTCGATGCTTACGCCATCAGCGATAGCGCGTTGAGCCATTTCTGACTTGTTGTGGTGGGCACCAAGCTCTACGATGAGAGCGGCGTTCTTTTGAGCGGCTTGACGGGCTTGTGCCTCAACCGCTTGTACATCAACTTCTGACATAGTTTTCTCCATATTGTCAGTTACGATCACTGGTTGTTGCGAAGGCTCGCTAGACCGCCCCACGCCAACTGTCACATCAGCGGGGATTGATACTAAACTTGCTTCGTGGATACGGAACTTCTTGACCACATAAGTGTCCTTGTCCTTCCGCTCCATTTTTTGTACCGAATAACCAATGCTGACATTAGCTTTGATACCATCGGTAACATCATCGAAAGCCTCTCTAGCAAGTGCGCCTTTTCCAAAACGCACAGTCGCCCGGAGTCGCCGGGCCGAGCCATCAAGGCTTACAGATTCAATAACGCCCACCTGCTTCTCAGGATCGTGGTCTAACAACAGTGGGGCGCGTCCAGACTTCAGGAATGACAAGTCAATCGCTTCGTCTGAATGTTCTAATACTTCCATGCCGAATGAGCGCATAACCGGCTCTTCGCTTGAGATAGCCATGCGAACAGTTCGCTTATCGTCGTCTATAGGCGACATCTCCATCGCCATTGCGCGAGTCATATTTGACTCGGCAGCGCGGTCTTCCTCGCTATAAGCGTTCTCTTCGACTACCTCTTCAACCTCTTCAACGACTTCCTCAGTCGCCTCATCAAGCTCTTCCATCTCATCTTTGGCGAACTCAACGATGTAGGAATCATCGGTTTCTTCGACGTTCTTAATGTGTCTTTCTGAATCCATAGTAATTTCTTCAGTTTCATCTGTAAGGTGTTGATTTTCCAAGATTTTGTCCATCGTGTCACTCCATTTCTTGTCACTTTCTGAATCAAAACCTCTGTCATCAGAACTTAGTGGATGGCCTTTGGGTAGTAGGTCAGTGTCATGCTTCCCGCCACGGAACTTGCCGTTACGCAAAACGTATAAAAATGAATTAACGCGAGCGTAAGCCCACTGCTCAGGACTCTTTACCGTCGGTCGAACAGACCCCGGATTAGTCTTATAAGCTCCCACACCACGTCTAAAAACTGCTGATAAAGTTCGTAGATTAGTTCGCTTAGTTTCGACATCCCCAACCTCCTCGTTGTGATCCTCGACCTTCTTCTGCAAGCCTTTCTTCACTGAACCAGAAATTGCTGCTCGATCTTCAGCCTCATCAGCCGCTTCAACCTGCCTCCTGACTCGTCTGGCTACTGCAAATCCGGCACTCCCACCCCATAGCGCCCAAGCGATTCGCCCTGCTGATGGATAACCCTCCTCTCCCGGACGGAACCCTTCAGCCTTCTTATCGACCTCGTGTCGAGAGAAGAACGAATACATGCGCTTCATCGTGTCGATAGATAGCTCTTTGCGGTTAGATATATCCCGCGCCCTAGCAACACCAACCTCTGTCCCGCCCCTGCCGAATTCTTTGCGCCATTCAAGCCCACGCTTGGCTTCTCGAACCATCGCCTCGGTTGGCTTGGTGTTTATGTCTCTGCCCTTATAAGTCGCCATCAGAGTCTCCAGAGATGTCAGCTTCTACCGGCAGGATTTGACCTGCATACGGCTCTAGCGCGTATTGAACGCCAAACTGCTCCATCAGCGCTTTATCACGCTGAATCTGAGCAAGCAGTTCTTCAGTGTCCTTGCCATAGTTGCTGGCAACATCTTGCAGGCTCAGGATGCCGTTCTTTAGACCAAGAACAGCCGCAGTCATCTCTTTCTGTGGGTCAACCCAACTCCAAGCCCTACCACGGAACTCGCTCTTACTAGCGAACCTGTCGTATTCACGCAGAGGGACGATAATCGCGCCCATTCCCATACTAGAAGCAAGCCAAGCCTCATAAACGCGACGGATAAAGCTGTCGATCATGAAAGTCTGAAGGTTTTTATATGCGTCACGCTCCTCTAATGCACCTTGCCGAATGCTTGAGTAGCTGGTTGCCTCCAAATCATTCGATAGGGACGTGTAGGAGGCTCCCTCGAGGCCGCTTGCGATACCCTTCAGGATTGCCTTATGGAAGCTATCAAACTCGCTAGAGGGGTACTGAGGGTCAAATGCGGTGAAGTCCACGCCATTTGGTAACTGGTGGAATGTGCCCGGCTCCGCATCCATGATTGGAACATTGCCATCGAGGTCATCAGCAACAAATCCATCACCAGCGGGAGAGGTGAAGAAGCCCATCTTAGAGGCTCCAACACGAGCATTCACGACAGCAGCTTCCCGCAACGCGCCTAATTGCTTCAATCCAGCCATTGAAGGGGCCATCCAAGGCTCCCCTCTCGTCTGTCCTGCTCGTAACTGCTTGAAAATATGCAACATTTTCTCAGCAGGGATACGAATATGCTTTGGACTCTTCGACATCGAGGTGAAGTCATAGTCACCCGGATGGTAGGAAAGCATGTGGTAAGCGACTGGACGCTTAAACTTGTCAATCTCAACACCCATACGGACTTCATTGCCGTTCTTTAGGTATTCAGAGAACTCTACGTCGATTCGATCAGGCTCAATCAACTGAAGGCTGAATGAGTCCTTGAACTCTGCACTGCGATGCAAGATGACAAACGCTTCGCCGTCACGAGCGATTGATTCAATGACCATCTTTTGCACATCAACCCAAGATAGCTTGCCATCTACGGTGCAATTGCCGTATTTGCCCCAATTTCTCCATTGGTCTTCAACAGCTTGGTTGCCAGACTCATCCAGCTTGCCGCCAGACGCTAAGGCTTTGACTTGAAGGGTGAAACCACGATCCCCGACCACATTGTTCTTCAGTAGGGTGAGGTATCGCTTCGCATATTCGTTATTTCTGGCTAAGTCACGAGAGCGAGAGCGTAAACGGGTCAAGGCAGGCTTTAGTTCGCTGTCAGCACTCCGCTCGGAGGATCTGAAGTCATCAAACAGCCTCGATGTGCTTGCTCCAGCGTAAGAACGCTTAAAAGGCACAACTTTCTTGGGTTTGGCTCTAAATCTGTCAAAAATCCCCATCAGAACCTCACCTTGATAGTCTGTGAGCCGGTTTTACCGTGTTTGGCAAGCTCTTTTGCCTCGTGCTGCACGATCTCACCGCGATAAAAGTCTCTAGCATCAATCAATTCTTGGAATGACATCTTGGTCAGGGAGCGACCAGCGATAGAGTAGGAAGAAACGTCTGAATCAGCCTTGCCCGACAGCAAGGACTCGATCTTGCCGACCATGATTTCCGCAAATATGCGCGGATCTGCTTGGTTGTTATCCAGATCGACAATGATATTGAAGTCGCCATCATCAATGACAACTCGGTTGCCGCTGGATGTTTGTGTGATTTCTAACTGCCAGTGATACTTGCCAGCCGTATACGAATCGCTCTCAGAAGATGTAATGGTGAATAAATACCCATCACTTACTTCTGTAGCGTCAACTGTGAATTCTGCGTTTCCGCCTTGATGAATACGAGCAACGTATTGCGCCGAATATAACGCTGTGGGGTAGTCAGAAACGAAGTCTGTACGCTTCCACTGAACGTAATCCCCGACCGTAAAGCTCTCTGGCTCCGTTAATGGAGCATTGGCTGGGTCAAACAGGTTCGCCATAAATTACCGCCATGAGTTAGCAAAACTGCGCCCCGTTCTAGGTACAAATGGACGCTTGTTTGGGGTTACGGGAACTTCTTTCGCCTGCGTATTCTCCAATATATCAGGAGATTCGTCAAGTTTATCCGCTAACCCATTGATATTTATGCCAATAATAGCATAAGCAGCGTAGGCGTAGACCATACAATCTAACGCCTCATTTCTAGCTCGAATCTTCTCAAAGACACGTTTCTTATAACCTTTGTGGTACTTGGTAACGATCTTTTCCGCTGTTAGCTGGCGGAAATACTCATCATTCAGCTTGTCAGAGAAGTGGATGTATCCCGGCCCCATTTCTTGTATTCGCATACGAGCGAACATCAGGTCTTTGACCGTATCTACACCAATCGGGAATAATGGGCATCGACCAACATTGTTCTTGCTGGGACGGCCTGCAACTGGCTTTCCCTCACCCCCAACACCCTTGATTGCAAACACTTTGCGTCCAGCATTCTTCTTGCAGTAAGCGTACACGGAGTTGGTGAAGTGGCCTCCAGAGTCGATACAAGCGGCTCGGATGGCAATTTGCCTTCCACTTTCTGTTTCGTACTGGGCGAACAGGTAGGAGTCGAGAGCAGTCCATAGCTGCGGAGTAGATGGATCTCCATAAAGGGTGATGTGGTCAACAACCCAAGACTCATCATCTCTCCCGAAACCGATAATGGATATTTCAAGCCGGTTATCCTGAACATCGACCCCAGCAACCAAAACTAAAGCGTCATCAGGGATGCTCGGCATTTCCTCCCGGCGCTCAGACAGCATGTAGTCATCGACTGTTTCTCCGATATCGCTCCAAGTCTGTCCTAAATAGGTATTCGTCCACACCCGAAGCTGCTCCGGGTTCTTCTTAACCGCTAAAAACTCCTTTACAGCGTCAGGGAGGGGAGTCCAAGGGGAGTAAAGGCCGGATATTGCGTACCCCGCAACACCTCGAAACGGTTTGTTAGCGATCCATGTGCCATTCCGTACAGACCACACCCTATCAGCGTCCGTCCACAGCACTCCGCAGTGGTCGCAGACGTATTGAGCGGTGTCTGGGTCATTATCCTGCCATTTCACGTTAGACCACTTCAAAACTTGGTCTGATTCACAATGTTTGCAGGGAACATGGTAGTAACGCTGATCAGACTTATCGAAGGCGTCTTGGATTCTGCTGTTATCTGTATTCGTGGGAGTGGATACGAGGATTAACTTGCGATTCCAGAACGTAGCAGAGCGCTTCTTAGCCAACTGTATAGGGTCGCCCTCGCTCCCTGCGGAGGGTGGGTATCTATCTACCTCATCACACAGAACTATCCTGATGGGGCGTGAGGCGAGTCCTGATGGGCTGTTAGCGCCAACCATCGTTAATGCACCGCCGGGGAACACCTTATGGAGTGTTGTGTTGCCAGAATCCCTCGATCTGGGGTCTTTTACCTTCCCGCGAAGAGCCGGTGTACTTTTGATAAGACCCGCTGCCACACGGTCTTTACTGAATGCTTGAGCCATTTCAAGAGTAGGTTGGAGCACCAAAATAGGAGAAGGGTCATTGTCAATGTGATAGCCCACAATGTTGAGAATAACCTCGGTTTTCCCAAGCTGCGCTCCAGCCATAACAACAACTTCTTGAATAGACGGATCAGAACACGCATCCATGATTCCCCGTTGGTATTCAGCACGACTTGTATACCATCTTCCCGGCTCCGCGCTACTTTGTGAGTCTAGCCGTCTTTCTTGGTCGGCCCACTGGCTTACGTTTAGGCGCGGCGGAGGGCGGAAGGTCATCATCGCCTTCTTCAAGTGATCCCGAAGATGTGGTGGTTGGGCTTGTTTCTGGGTCATAATTCGATAGTTCTTCCAATGATTCGTTAATTAGGTCTTCAAGTATAATTTGACAGGTTCCAGCAGAGTCAGAGTTAGCCATTAGCGGCGCAGCCTTAGTAGGAATTGATAATAGCTTCGCTTTAATCGCTCCCACCACATCTGTCCATGCCGTGACAACCTCTTCAGCCGGTACAAGCCTCCCCTCTACTGTAGCAAGCTCGATTTCAGCTATCCTCGCGTCAGCCGCCATCTTCCTTGTTCGCTCTTGATCGTAAGTGCTCCCCAATTTCACGCCACCAGTGCTCGCCATTCAATTCTCCTGTAGTAAATGAAGACCTCACTCTAAGTCATTGATTAGTTTAAGTAAATTCCATTTCTGCGCAAAAGCGGCGGCGCGCGAACACC
>Ga0098049_1000829_pt1 | contig 12053 bp, 7 predicted proteins | sample 13BtaG_FD_92582 | JGI IMG/M metagenome (GOLD analysis project Ga0098049, IMG submission 92582) | Marine viral communities from the Subarctic Pacific Ocean - 13B_ETSP_OMZ_AT15268_CsCl metaG | ecosystem: Environmental > Aquatic > Marine > Oceanic | place: Subarctic Pacific Ocean | collected 2015-01-16
GAATACCGTTCCCGCCGGAGACATAGAGTTTGAACTGACGAACACATCAAGCGGTGCTTCTGCTATCGTATTCAGTCCTCATAGTAGTGGTGGAACTAAGACGGAAGCCATGCGAATTGCCTCTGATGGCAATGTCGGAATAGGCACTTCAAGCCCCGGTTCAACGCTTCATCTGACAAGCGGTTCGGGCTATCTCAAGTTCGATACTAGCGGTTCCGTTGGTTCCATCAAGTCGGACTTCAACCTAGATTTGTATGCTGATGATACTGCCGGAAACTCATCAGGCTATCAGAACATACGGTTCTTCCCTGCGGGAACAGAGGCAATGAGAATTTCTTCTGATGGTTATTTGGGAGTAGGCACGACAGATCCATACACTCCAATCCATATTACCCATGCCGTGACTGATCCTACAACGTCAGGAGTTTCTTCAACTGCCGATGCTTATGCCCTGTATATTGATAACAATCTGTCAGGAAGCGGTGCTACTGGCGGGGATAGGCATCAAGGCGGAATATTCGTTGATGTCGATACAACCACCACAGGTGGCGACACGGGCGACGAGCATAGGGTCTATGGAATATATTCAGATGTGAGGCAGAATACTGCGGGCGATTCCGACCTTCTGTATGGTGTCTATTCCTATGTGGAGTCACAGAGAAGCGGAAGCCCCACTACTACAACGACAAATGTGAGGGCAATATATGGGGCTGCGGCTTCTGATGAGAATGCCAATTGCACCATAGGTTCTATGCATGGAGTGTATGGGTATTCCTCGATTCAGGATGCCGGAACAGTCTCGGCAACGTATGGTGGTTTCTCATACGTCAATGTTAATGCAAACAGATCTGTCGATACGAACAACATAAGAGGTCACGGAGTCGAAGTGGACTTTAGTGGAGGAAGAACTGGCGGCAATATCGACATCAATTTCGTCAGGCTATACGAAGCAATATTCGATCACAACGTCACTTCAGGACAGTCCACCGCTACTGTCGCTGATGGATACCTGTTTTACGGCGATTACAATATGAGCCTATCCTCCGAAGTGACTACCAAGTGGGGTATCTATACGGTTGATGAGGACAAGAACTACTTCTCAGGCAAGATGGGAATAGGCACTACGACACCTGATGCTAGGTTAGAAGTCGAATCAGAAGATGGTTCCATACCCGCACTAAAGGTGTATAGGAATGACTCATCCACAAGTGCCGCATTAGTCTATCTCCATGATGACAGCGTATATGTGGACAATCCTGTTCTCCATGTAAAGAACGATAGAACAGACGCATCAGGGTTTTCGGCTGTCTTTGAGGGGAATGTCGGCATAAACGAAACTGCGCCCGATGTGGCATTGGAAGTGCAGGGTGCGGGCGTATTAACGAGAACTGATATAGTTGATATATCCGCCAACACGAGTCTATCGGGTGTCACTCATGCAGGTAGGTTATTGCGTTGCACTTCTGCTTGCACATTGAGTCTCCAAGCAACACCTACTGCTGGTGAACAACAAATCATTTACAATGATTCAAGCGGAACGATTACAATTTCCGCCAATGGAAGCGATACGATAAATGGAAGTACGAATGATATTACAATCACCAGTCGATACAAGGCGATAACTGTCATCGCTGTTAGTGCTAGTGCTTGGTTGGCAATAGGGGCTTGAAGATGGTTTTACCTGTTGTCTTGGGAACTATTGCCGGTCAAAGTACGGTTAGCGCACCTACGAGTGTTTCCGTTGCTACGAGTTCTAGCGGAAACTATGATTGCTCAGTATTGCTTGATTGGCAAAATAGCCCCAATACTAGCAATGCCTATCCTGACTACGATGGAAGCAATGGAAATTGTAATGGATCCACTCTTGCTATTCCTGTGACAGCAGGTGCAGAAGGCGGATATGATGACTACTACGGGGGTGACTTAACCGCCGTTGCCCATGTCAAGTGCTACATGAGAGCGACAGATGCAACAAGTTATGCTTGGACTGGTGCTATTACTGGTACTAACCTATCCAATAGTTGTTCTGCGGCTATCGCTAATGGTGCTATGGTGAATGCCCAAAACGCAACTGTTGATCCATGTTTGGTTATCACAATAACTCATGGCACAACTAGACCTTCACATCCCGAAGCAGGTGACTATGTAGTATTCACCGTGACAGGAACCGCTACCAATTCCGGCGGTAGCACCGCCGCTACTGTGACTCACAAAATTACATTTAGTTAGAGTGTTAGGGCTGACAACTTTATGAACCACTTACGTCTGAGCGATGATAATGACCGACCAGCCGCAACCGAATAGCATATCAGCAGAAGAAGCAGTAAGATTACTGCAAGTGGACAATGCTGACAAAGTAGGATACCTGAACATTCTGCAAAACTTCGTTGCAGGTGTCGAATCTTCATTGACTTCACTAAAGCGAGACATCGCTCAATTCAATGCAGGGATAGCGGCTAGAAACGCACCACAGCCTAGCGTTATACCGTCAGAGGAGTCCGAAGACGACTCTGATGAGTCCGAAGACTCTGACGAATAGAACTGCTTAAGGACGATTGGCCGTCTAGTTCGGTTCGATACCAATGGCAAATGCGTTATTCAAGGGTGACTTGGCCGAAGTCTCCTTCGGCAAAGAAACAGGACTACGGTGCGATGGGGCTACTTGGACGCTAACGTCCACGACAGGCAGTACGAGTTTGATTACCGTGGGAACGGGTGCATACTGGCACACGGGTTCTGGTACAGATGTGGAATTACCAGACAATGTTCTAGTTGGGTGCGTTCTGAGAGTGGAGGGTGGTTCAAACTTCACAGCAGACGATTTTGCCACTACACGCAGAACCTACTACATCACGGCAAATGATACGACAGCAGGGACAATCACAGTCCAACCGGCTCTCGCTACGAGCGCATCACAAGCAGCAGGTGCTTCTGACAACCTGACGATCGACACATACAGATGCCCGACATTCGATGCGGGAATGACTGATGCTGCTCAGAAGGTGAAGTCAGATCAGTTCATTGGTCTGCTTGAAGGATTCGCACTACCAGAACCAGTAATTGATGTTCGGAAGCAACACGTTATCGGCATGGGCAGGGATGTCAACGTGATAACGAGCGGGAGAGAGACTCTCGATGGGGGGAGCATGACTCTGAACGCTCACAGTCTGCGATGGTTGAAGTATGCTCTAGGGGGGCATACTGCAAAGGGTCAAGGTGAACTAGCCACTAAGACTAGCACATCCAACACCGTTAGTGCGAAGCCATTCAACATCGTTGATGCTGTCAGCGCGGCGACATACAAGGCAGAGAAGGTTTCCAATGGGAACGACGTGGACATAGCGTCGTCAGCAACTAGCGGGACTGTGTTCTCCGGGCTTGACAGCCTTAGTGGCATTGCTACCGGGGACAACGTGTTGATTGGGGCAAAATCGACCTCGACATCAAGCGATGACACGGTGCTTGTGACGAACTCCAAGGACATCTTCGTATCGACTAACGCGAGTGGCGGAGTCCTCAAGGTAGTTAGCGGTGGTGGGATCAAGTATGCCTCATACGGTGCAATCTCATCTCACACGATCCAGACGATTGCTGACATAGACTCAGGAGCGGCTACTGCGGCCTTGGCGGCAGACAAGACAATCTTCCTTCTCCCTCCATTGACAGCAGCGTGTTCGATAGGAGACACTAGGTTGAATGTCGGTGCTACCCTCAGAGCATTGTTCTCAGTAGGGGATTATGTCCAGATAATCGACTCCGAGACACACCAGATACCCGGTCAGGACGCGGTTCCTGCCACCATATACAAGCATGAGATAAGGAGGATAGTCGCCACAGGCGGGAATTACATCCATGTGGAGGAGCCATTCACCTTCGCTCACGCAATCAACAAGTGTGGTATCGACAGATTGGTCTATTCCTCTGATGATGGGCGAGGCAGCCCCAACATTAACGGGACTACCAAGGCACTAGCCAATGGCGTCGAACACACCTACTTCGGTCACACCACCCTCCCCTCCTTCATGATTGAGCAATCATACCGTAATAGCGATGCCACTCCCGGTGGAGAGCAATTGCTACGCCTGTATAGCGGGTGCAAAATGGCAGAGGCAACCCTGTCGGCTAACACAGAAGGTGAGTTGAAACTAGAGGCGTCTTATCAGGCTGCTAGGCATTACACAGATACGGCAGGGACATTCACTCCTCATAGGATGTTTGAGAATACCGCCAATACTACTGCGAACAGGAAGGTTAGTGGGATAGCGACCAACGGAGAGAAGCCATACCTCTTCCAAGACATCAGCATCGAGGTATTCGGTCGCCCGGTCTTGAGGGCAACGGAGTTCAGCGTATCGGTTTCCAACAGCACCGAACCGAGATGGTTCATCAGAGGATACGAAGGCGCGTCGGCATCGACGGATCAGGTTCAGCACGGAGGGACACAGACTCCCTTGGACATCACAGAGGCAAAGAGGGAATACACCTTCACATTCAAGGCCCTTGTCGAGGACAACAGGTTCTGGGAGGAGATGAGGCAACGAAAGCATCACACCAATTCCAACGACATAACCTTCACCCTGACAAAGCCCGGAAGCGGCACGACAAGGGAGAATGCAACCATTACCATAGAGGACTACACCATAACCAAGGCGGATCATCAATTACCAGATGACAAAGGCCCAATATTCGCTGATGTCGAGTTGGTTGTTAGGCATATGAAGGTCACAGAAAACAACCCATACTACATCGCTTAAGGAAATCTTGAATAACCATTGACAGGAACGGTATAACGATGAGGTTGAGTGGATTCGTCACCGTAAATGGCTCAAAAGAGAGAATTGACTGGACAATTGATGGTGATTCCATCAATGAAGGCCCCGGTTTGAGCGCACATGAAATCACCATAGAGGGTGCTGTCGTGGTCGCAGAGCCAGAAGTAGTGGAATACACAGATGGCTACGAGAATATGACAGTCACCGATCTCAAGGTGCAATGCACCCAAAGGGAGTTGCCAATCTATGGAAACAAGCAACAGTTGATTGATAGATTGAGGGGGTGGGATGCCAACAACGACCCAATTAGCGAGGTAGCAGTTGCTCCTCCTGTTGAAGAAGTGCCAGAGGAAGTGCCAGAGGGGACATTTGATGACCTACCGGGAGAACCGGAACCATTGGAAGAAGGAGATGTAGTGGATGGCTCTGAAAGCGAGTGATTTCCTTGCGGGTAAGACCGCAGAGAGGCATGAGGTCGAAACACCTGTGGGGAACCTCGTAATCTATGTCAAGCCAATGACATGGATACAGCAGCAAGAGGCAATATCCAAGTTCGTGGATTTCGTCATAGATGGCGAGGATATGAGGCCAAGGATTGACTTCGGTGGCTATTGGCAGTATGTTCTGCGTAATTGCATTGCAGACACCGAGCCGAAGATCTCCAAGAACGAATTGATGCATCTGAGTCCAGAGGTCGGTGCAGCCATTGTCGATGTCCTCCCCGGAATAGACTCCCTAGTAGCATCCATGACTGGCGGTGAGCCAAGCCCTTTGGAATAACCCACTCGGATCTTCGTTCATACATTACTTCGGGTGGGGTAATCAACCCATTCAATCCAAAGCAGCAAGCGGTGCTGTCATTCCACACGATGACCTTCGTCCTCGGTTCCCACTTCAACTGCCCTCCACACTCGTGGGACGACCAACCGATTGATCGAGTTTATCTCGATTATCTGCTTGTCCGAGTGAATCAGGAACAGCAGACAGAGGAGATGAAGAAAGCACGGAAAAACGCCGAGCGTTATAATGCCGGAGGAAACCGACATAAGGGGATGCCCATACGGACAACAAGTGATAGTGCCAACCTTGACGATTTCTTTGAGAGATTCAACAAACAATTAGAGGAACAGGACGGCAGATAATCATGGGAAGTAGCATAGTCGATACAGAGAGGGAACTATACCTTCTTGGCAAGTCGATGAAAGGGACTATCCCTGTCGGTAAAGCGGCTATTGCAGTAAATCTGACTCTCAGCAAGACTCTTGGGCCATTTTACAAATTGTATCGAAACCTGTCAGCCGCCGTCACCACTCTAGGGGAAGTCATGAAACACGCTTTGAATCCGATCAAGGCCGTTGGCGTGATATTCGGTGGGATGAGGGATAACATCTTCTTCCTGATCGGGATAATTGCCCTCGCAGCAGCAGGTTTCGCGGCCTTAGCGGGTGAGTTCGGGGGCGTGACTGGACTCGCTGATGGGTTCAAGGAGTCGTTGTCATCGTTGGGTATAACGTCGGATTCCATCAAAGAATCCTTCGATCTGTTTGTCGAGGGGCTGAAGATAGGTTTCGATGCTCTCGTCATGGCATGGGGCGCACTTGTCACCAATATGTCTGAAACGGGATTCATCGACTCGTTGATTGGTATCTTTGAGGGCTTCAAAGCCGGTGCGGAGGCCGCTTTCGCGGGCATCTCAGAGGCAATGGGGATACTAGGGGTGGATGGTGGCAACCTCGGAGAGACATTGACGGGAATCATAGATGGGCTGTTTGCCTTCTTGGATTCTATCGGTTTCATTGAGTATTTCAACGAGTTAATGGCTACCGTTGCCCTCTTTGGCGAGGCATTCGGAGTGGTCTTTGGTGCATTGATGGTTTGGATTGCCAAGGTGATAAAGAAAGCGACCACAGAGGGGACGATGCTGAATAAATTCGTCAAAGCCATCATGGGGGGAATCACAATTGTCTTCAAGATATGGTTTGGCTTCGTGAAACTTGTCCTCAAGGGCATCCAAGCATACTTCAAGGCAGTTATCTGGTTCGCAGAGAATGGCTTTAGTGGCCTGAAGGATGCAATCGTCGGTAAATTCAAAGACATCCTAGACAAAGCCGGTGAGTGGAAGAATAAAATAAGTGACAAATTAGGAGGTATGTGGGACTTCATAATGTCCCCCATCGAATGGATTCTCGACAAGATTGAAGAGTTGAAGAATATTGATCTGGGCAGTTTGGTTCCTGACTTAGGAGATATAACAGGTGGTTTGTCTAGTCTGAACCCATTCGCATCGGGCGGTATATCGAAAGGCCCTCAGTCGGGCTATCCGGTAGCACTACACGGAACAGAGGCTGTCGTCCCACTTCCAGATGGTCGCTCAATACCCGTCACGATGCAAGGTGGTGGGGGTGGGGGTGACTTCACCGCCAACATCACCATCAACGGCGGAGGAGGGGATGCTAGTGCCATAGCGAGAGCCGTGGGTCAAGAGGTTCAGAGGGCATTCCGCTCCCGATCAAGGTCTGGTGGCTACGGGAGGGGTGTCTGATGCCGAGGATACAGATGATCCATAGAGATAGCAGCGTCACCGAGTTAGACTCAGATAGCGTGAATTTCGACTTCACTAGAATGGTGACTTCCTTCCCGATTGCCGTGATAAACACCCGTCTTGGCCTCGATCTGAATCAAACTCAGATAAGCATCACCGTCGATGGCATATTCACGGATGATGTCGAGGCGACTGGTGGCAATGGCTCCTCCATGACGATAGACACGTCCCTCAATGGGAGTCAGACGCTGATTTCCACATGGTACGAGTTGTTCGCCAGTTGGAATGCCATCAAGACGGAGTTGGATGGAGTCATGATAAGATTCCAGACCACAGGGCAGATAAATGCAGGTCTAGGGGAGGACATCACACTTCAGTTGAAGAACGCAAGTGGTTCTTCGACCGTGGCGACCAGTAGCATCGTCATCATTGACATCTCTTCAACTACCTCGTCGGACAGCCTCGCTGATACCATCGTGAGCGGCATAAACGGGGCCTCAATCAAGATAAACACCGCCACGGTAGCGTGTTCCTCCGTCTTAACCGTCAGTCAGTCATCCGGGCAGCACCAGACCCTCTCCATGGATGCTCAAAGCGGCTCAGGGTTCGATGGTGAGAAGATTACCATCAAGAATACAGTCATTGGCCCCAACGGGAATCACACTACGACCGTATCTAAGGACGAAGCGGGTGCTACATGGACTAAGCAGTTCGTCGTCACCAATATGACGGGTGGTTCTGCTAGTCAGAAGAAGACCATGGAGGACAAGGTTCAGGATCTGCTGAATCTATCCAACATGAGTGCAGGTGGGGCATTGGTTTCGCCTAACGCTATTGCTGGTTCGGTCATAGACATACCAGATGGGGTTTCTTCCACCGATGCTTCTCGTTTCTTGCGGATAGACGGCATGAAGACCGTACAGAAATACGTCGTGGGTCTGAGGATTCCCTATGAGTCGTTGGCATCCTCACCTGATGGCAACAAGACTCTGAGGCAATTCCTCATCCCTTCTGGAATCGGCACGAATTACTCTTCTTACGAGAATGACAAAGCCTTCGATCCAACGACGATAGTGAACAACGAGATAATCAGACCGAATCCTTACCTTGAGCAAGGCGTGGCAATCCCTGTTTTCCTGAAAAATTTCAAACCGACATACAATGCTGGTGAGGGTTTCTGGGCATATCAACTGATATTTGAAGCGTGTGAGCAACTGGTGGGAATATGACATGGGTATCGTAAGGTTCCATGGCAAGGCCCTTCGTTTCAATGGGTTCACAGACGGGCTAGTAGTCCCCACGGGCAAGTATCGGGAATCCGGTGTCGATCTGAGGGCAAATGAGTTCGCTGGTACGGTCAAGGCCACCAAGAGCCACGCGACGAAGATAGGACGGGTACACATGGACTCAAAATCACACCCCCTCAACTCATTACGAGGCTCATTCACCATTGATGCGTATATTGTCCCAGACTATGGGGGCGTCATAGTCCACAAGCCCGATGCATTCACTCTGAAGTATGGAAAACCGCATTCAGAGGCCAAGATTGTCTTTGAGGTGCATACCGAAGACAGGCCCTATGTCATCTCGACCCCATTCAACGCACCAGTCAAGACGAATAGCAACTCAGGGGTGTATTCCTCGTCATCAAACGCCCACAGGCCACAGGACATGACTCTGGGCGCACAGGGCCTAGTCCTAGTGACGGCGCAATACACCCAGAAGGAGATACGGGTCTTCGTCAATGGGGATATAGTCGCTGAGATGAATCTAGGTGGTGATGGCGGCATCATGAAGGAGACATCCTCAGACCTATTCATCGGTGGACAGGGCGGGGAGTTCCGTGGCCTGATAGAGAGCGTGAGGATCTGTCAGGGCATCCACCCCCCCACCCTCCAACCCCTCACCAAGACCGACAACACCTTCGGACTCTGGACTTTTGATGACGAACAGGACGTACCGGAGATATACTTCTTCGATCATGCTCGTTCCGGTTCGCCTCAACAAGGCAGAGATGGCCCGGATACCCACGATGGCCTGATGGATACACCCATGGTTGGGATAGGCTATGACTTCAACACGACACATTTCAAGATTAGGGATTACCCTGCTAATCCGGGGGGCGCGATTGACAGATACACCGCTCTTGAGAAACTAGCAGCCCTGACTCAAGGAATAGAATTAGAAGAAGTGAAGGATCAGTCATGGTATTCATCCTCATTAGACCTAACTGACCAAGCATACTTCACAGGAGTCAGTCAAACTGTTCTGAATGCGGTAATCAATCACTCTTGCACGAGTCCAAATACCGGAGTCATAACTCCTCCAGATTCTCAAAAGGTCAGGTTCGCAGACAACTCCGTCTTAGCCACATCATCCACTTCGACTCTGAATCCTTCCATAAACAGGGTCGAAAGAGTCCGTATAACGGGGCTTGACTTCGCCAATAACCGAATAAACTGCACCTCTGTGATACTGGCGAATGATGCTGCAAATGGGACGATAGACAACCTACCAGAGACACAAGGACACCTTTTTGCCCACACGGATAACACACCAGTATGGTTCACACTAGGTACTGCCGATTTACTCATAGATCCGGGCAACGAGGAGACAGATGCATCGGTCAGCAACCAAAGGGAGAGGAGAAAGGACACCTTTACCCTCGCCCAATTCGTTCAAGGACAGCGATTCACCGATATGTCGGGTTATTCCAATGATGCTTTCTTTGTCTCTCTGAAAAGCAGAAGCACGGCCTCGACAGATGCAAACACATTGTATGAACCAAGCACCACATACCCTGCTATGGGTGCTGCTACTGCATATTCTATGTTTGAAGGGGACTTCTTCCTACGGATGCTCCCGCAACCCGATCAACAAGTGGTAAAGCAAACAGTCCAAGGGATAGCGAACACCTTCAAGTATGTCTCTGAGGATGTCTCCACGCAATCCTTAGTTCATGAGAACCAGAGGGTCAGAGTGACTGAACCCGTGTATCATGGGGAAATCTCCAAGATAATCAACAAGGCCAAGACTGTTGCTGCTACGGATTCGGGAAGTAGCAGCAGTAATACCTTCAATCGAATAGTGATAGAGAGTGGAATTGGTTATTATGACGCCAGCCTCAGTCAGAACCTCTATGCCTCGACAAGGGATGAGATTGTCGCTATCGCGGTTTCTGATCCGAAACCATTCATGCTGAAGGGCCTTGATACAGAGCATACTGCTTCTCTATCCGATGGCGTACCAACGAATGATGCGTATGTACGTCACCTTACGCCAGAAAAGAAGACTAGGATTGCGTCAATAGAGTCACCTGCTGTATTGGTTTCCGCAGGAGGGCCAAAGCAGATACTCGTTCACTACGATGCCGTCGATCTGACTGGTGAGGTTGTTGCTGGAACAAGTCTAGCGAGTGGAGAGGTTAGTGCGAAGTTCCGAGCCGATCATGCTACCGGAAATGCCGCCTATCTCGTCGTGTCTAAGACCGTTCCCTGTGGTAGTGCCGTCTTTGGTAGCCGGACTGTCTCAGATTGGCTTAGACGGCCTTATTCGGGCAATAATACAAGCCTTACTAACATACTCTTGACCGTCACGGCTCCGGGTGGACTCGTTAGCCTCCCTACTGCTACGTTCAATGACAAGCCTACCTCTCATACCCTGTCATCCAACCCCACAGGCGACATAACTCCCTCTCCCTTCATTAATATCGAAGATACGGTATATGGGGTTGGGACAGAAGTCCAAGGATACGGTCGTCCCAAGGCGGTTGCGTCAATAAACACCCCAGATGCCACTAGCAACTCTGATTACCACGTTTTCTATATCTCTTCGGGTGGTTTGAAGAACCACAAGGATTACTCTTCCTCCAACCTGACACCATCTGCGTTGAGAAGGAGTAATCTAGCAGGTTTTGACGTTATTGACAACGAATTGACTGGTAATGAGAATCTGGTTCTCGTTCACCCCGCCAATAGAACACGAAACTCCATGCTAGAGGACGTTTCAACCGCATCAAACTCTCCTTTGGACACTTCAGTAGCAACCTTGGAGAAGACTTTGATGAGAGGTAGGATAGAGGAGATCACACCAACCGCAGGTCAGGAAGGAGACTCAAAGACGGTCATCAATGGACGTTCGGTCTTGATGGACATACTAGATCATCGTTCACAGAGGGATTTCAATCTAGGACAGGGTTCTCCTGTGAAGGAGATAGGGGATTTGGGGACGCCTACCGTTTCAATGACTCTTGGGGGTCTGGGACAGGGTGGCGTGGATATACAACCAGTATATGCCGAGCATCCATTCCTACCCGGTTGGAAGGATAAGATCGTAGGCACAGGAAACGCATCTGTCCGTAATGACAAGCAGACATCCACTTACTACGCATCCACGAGAGCCGTGACTGAAATCCCCCTATTCCCTTCGATGTTCTTCGATGTGAATGCATTGGTCGCGGCAGACAACGATGCGAGAACCCCCCTGCCATCCGATAAGAGATTCAAGATGACTGTGGATTGTACGATGGCTACCAACAGGCCGGAGATGAGGGAGAACGAGTCAAGGTTCGTTGCAGATTGGGGGCAGATAAGCCCGGTGTCTGCCTTTGAAGTGACTGATCAACTTGAGTCTTGGGCAACAGGAACAGGTAGGTGGTTAATCAGGTGTCAGCGACCATCCGTTCAAGCAGTAGTGGCTTCCTACAATAGTGGCACATTGACGGTCGATGATGCATCTGC
>Ga0098049_1000831_pt1 | contig 12031 bp, 21 predicted proteins | sample 13BtaG_FD_92582 | JGI IMG/M metagenome (GOLD analysis project Ga0098049, IMG submission 92582) | Marine viral communities from the Subarctic Pacific Ocean - 13B_ETSP_OMZ_AT15268_CsCl metaG | ecosystem: Environmental > Aquatic > Marine > Oceanic | place: Subarctic Pacific Ocean | collected...
AGTACCAAATTATTAAATGAATATTTACGATTATATTACCGATGATGATTTAATAAAAGACCCGTTAATAACTAAAAAGATATTAGATGGGTTAACTCCTCGTCAAAACAAAATGTTAGATGAAGGTAGGTTATTAATTAATCCAGTCAATGGTGATATGGTTGTACCTATTATGAGACAAGATGGAATTGCAAAAATAATAGTTAACATATATTAGATATGGTAAAGAAAGAATGGGCTTGGATGTATTTCAATGATGAGTGGAACGAACCCTCCACCGATAATGATGGTGGGGATGAGGACCATATAGATGGTGTAGATGAATATTATCCACCAAGTGATTACAAAAAGAATACTCACGAATACGATGATTACGAGGAATACGGCAACTAATTCCCTTTACATCTTTTATGGTGGGGGGTGAGTCGGAACCTTGATTTTTTTTGATAGTATTTTTTTGTTATATTTATATACAATAATGAAAACATCATACTTTATATACATTATTCTACATAATTTCGGTATTCAGCCCAAATGGGAAAAGGAATTAATCGAAAAGGATACTCATCTAAAAACCTACAAGCTTTGGATGAAGAAGAATATATGTAAAAGAAAATGTGATGAACTTTATCATAATCGTATAAACTACTTAAAGGGATGGCTAAGATAAAGAAGTTCATTTTGGAAGTAGGAGAAAATATATGGAAAGCGTATGAGATGGGGTTTCTCCCTCCATACTATTAAAAATCAAAATAAATGGATAAAACAATGAAACACATAATTTATGTACTATGGGTATTACTTTTAACTTCTTGTTCAGTTGATGCACAAGAGATTGTGGAACCTGAGAGAAGGGATGAAGTAATTATAGAGAATAACGTATTTAAAGTTTGGTACTCTGAAGTGAAGGAACAACCCACAAAGTTGATATACACTTCTACAAATAGAGTAAAGAACGTAGATAGAGGTTCTATGAACTTTTATACGGAGGATGATGTTTATACCTCAAATAATGCGGATTACTATAATAACGTATGGGATAAGGGACATCTTGCACCTGCGGCAACGTATTCGGATTCAATGGTGAATTTGAAACAAACATTTTCTTTTTTAAACTGCGCACTCCAAAACCAATATCTGAATAGAGGGGAATGGAGATTGTTGGAAGAAGAGGAAAGAGAGTGGGATGATATCGAAAATCTAACCATCACCGTTGAATTAGAATGGATTGGAGATTATGAGGTACTTCCAACCGGTGGACATGTTCCAACTCATATGATAAAAACAATTTACTTTGAAACAAGTGGGACTTGTAGAAAGTTTCGATTCCCAAATGAACAACCTACAATGGGTTGGGAAGAATACGAAGTAGATTGCGATAGTTAAAAAATTTAAATAAAGGTTATGATAACACCATTTTCGGTATTGGATACTCGAACCAAAGAATGGAGAAAAAGAAAAGATTATTGGATTACCACTTATGGGATTCAATCTGAGTTAGGTAGGGAGGATACCCAAAGTAAAACACAATTTTGGGAATCCACATCTAACGTTTCTATTTTTGACCCGGTTCTTTGTGAGTTAATGTACGATTGGTTTGTACCGAAAGGTGGAAAGATATTAGACCCATTCGCTGGAGGTTCCGTAAGAGGGATTGTAGCAGAGGAAATGGGTTTTTCTTATTTAGGGATAGATTTATCTGAAAAACAAATCCTAGCAAATCAAAAACAATCAAATAAACCTCAATGGAAAATTGGAGATGCTGATAAAGAGATATTCGGATTAGATTCCCACTTTGATTTTGTATTTACTTGTCCTCCTTATTATGATTTAGAAGTTTATTCTGATTCTCCTTATGATTTATCGAATATGAAAGAAAAACAATTCGATGATAAGTTAGAACGAATCATTTACAAATCATCTACTAAGTTAAAGAACAACCGATTTTTTGGAATCGTAGTAAGTGAAGTAAGAAATCCATCTACAACTGAAAAATATTCAATTGGTAATTATAGAGGATTGGTACACAAAACTATTAATATGTGTGAACGACATGGATTAAAGTTTTACAATGATATGGTACTATTCAATTCTCAACACCAAGCATCAAGAGTAGGTAAAACGTATTTCGATAGAAATCGAAAGATACCATCCGTACATCAAAACGTACTGATATTTGTTAAAGGAAATCCTGATATTGCTACTGAAGAAATCAAAGGTGGTGAGTTTCAATGTGAAGTAGAAGGTAAAAAATATTTTACTTTCAGACATGCAGCTGTTTCAATTAATCCAAATAAGTTGGTAGCTTCTGAAGTTAAGAGAAGATGTGTAAGTAGGAAATCAAAATATAAGGATTGGCAGATAATTGGTGAGGAGACTCGACCAGAGATAAAATATGTTATAGGAGATATTCCATTTGAATCACCTTTACAAGTATGTGATGTGATTGATGATGTGAGTGAACAACAATGTAGAAATATGTTTGAATCAAATAATCCCAAATTCAGACATTGGAAACGAGTGGAACCAAAAGATTGGAATATCTCTTATAAAGATATGGAAGATTTATGGAACCTATCGGATAAAGCAGGTGGGATTAGTATTTTCTCCGAAACAATTCAATGTGGTGATAAAAAATTCATTTCGGTGAATGAAGCTGCTAAGGAATTTGGAGTAAGTGGAGAACGAATTAGACAGAAGTTAAAATCAGAAAAATATAAAGATTGGAAACATTTGGATAATTCAAATTAATTTCGTATATTAGTTAAGTTAAAAATAAAGTAAAATGAGAAAACTATTAGTTGTATTAAGTGTTTTATTAAGCACTCAAATTAATGCCCAAACAACTGATACTACAATCGTATTAGATGATGTAGTAATATCAGCAACTCGAAGTGAGATAAGTTTGGAAGATTCACCAGTACCTACTGAGGTAATTGGTAAAAAAGAGATTGAAGAACTCAATCTTATAACAATGCAAGATTTACTTAATCTAAAAGGATTTGTTGCACCAATTAAAAGTGGAGGATTTCAATTAAGAGGTCTTTCATCTGAGTATGTGTTAGTAATGATTGATGGTGTACCAATCGCAGGTAGAGAAAGTGGAGCATTAGATTTATCCAATATCAACCTTGCGAATGTAGAAAGAGTTGAAATCGTAAAAGGTTCAATGTCATCCCTTTGGGGTAATCATGCAATTGGTGGTGTAATTAATATTATTACTAAGAAAGGTGGAGAACCTTCTCTAATGTTAAACGCACAATATGGAACTAACAATTCATCTTTAGTTGGGTTAACTACAACATTGGGTAAAGATAAATTTAAAAACGTATCTAAGATTACTTATGGTAAATCTGATGGATTTGATATTGACCCTCTAACTTATGGGCAAAACGTTTTACCATTCTCCTTAACCAACATAACCAATAGAAGTACTTATGATGATGGAGTAAACCAATATTCAATAGGAATTAGTTTGTTTGATAAAACATCTGAAGGTCAAACTGTAACTGAAACAAATACGCAAGGACAATTAGTTGAAGTAGATGAGAAAAACGAATCAGAAAATCTTATTATAGATTTGAACTATAAAAGAATATTTGGTAAATATGTAAGTGAGATTAAATTATCGAACTCACATTTTCAAAACTCAAATAAATCTTCATTTGAATACTTTGGACAACCAGTTGAACAATTAGATGAGAGTGACCAAAACATTTTTCAACCTGAGATGATTAATTCTTATAATTGGAATGAAAACAATCAAACTACATTTGGATTTGGATATAGAGGACACGAATATAATACCGAAAGATATGGTGGTAACAAATCACTTAATTCATCTTTTGGATATGTACAACATTATCTAAAGTTAAAAGACTTAAACATTGTAGCTGGTGGTAGATATGATAACTATTCAGATTTCGGTTCGAACTTTTCACCAAAGGTATCTGCAACTTACAATTTAGGTAAGTTTAGATTAAGTTCATCAGTTGGGTATGGATTCAGAGTACCTGATTTCAGAACTCTATATATTAATTATGGTTCGTTTACTTCTGGTTTTTATGTATTGGGTGCATATAACATCGAAGAACAAATCAACTTTTATTCTGACCAAAACCTAATTGCTTTCCTATCATATGGAATGGATGAGATTACACAACTAAAATCTGAAACTTCTATCTCTTATGATTTCGGAATATCTTATAAATTAGATAGTAAGAGTAAGATTGGTGTAAATTTCTTCCAAACTAACACAACTGATTTAATTGAATCAGTATTAGCAGGAATGTTTGTCAACCAAACTTTACTTTTTGGATACACAAATATATCAGAAGCAACATTTAAAGGTGTGGAATTAGAAACTCTTATCCAAAAGGATAGATTCAGATTTGATGGTTCGTATCAGTATTTAGAAACTGAAGCAAATCAAGCAGATGGAACTGAGTTCTTCCTTTCTGAAAGACCTACACACTTAATCAATCTAGCAACAACTTATACATTAAAGAATGGATTGAGTGTAACTCTTAACGGAGTTCACAAATCAGAATACTTCTTTAGAGATGTTGATAGAAGTGGAACACAAGACCCAAATGAATTTGTACCATCTCACACATTACTAAATACATTAGTAAGTTCACCTGAGATTAAAGGAATGAGATTGGGTATTGGTGTTAATAATATTTTAGATTTTACTAATGTGGATTATCTAAAGCAACAAAATGGAAGAACCATTTTTGGAAAACTAACTTATAAATTTTAAAATTGTATGAAAATTTTAGTGACTGGCGGGAACGGCTTTATCGGTTCTAACTTAATCAAAAAACTCTTGAAGGAGGGACACGAAGTTGTTTCTCTGGATGACCTTTCAACTGGACTTAAGGAATATGAAGTGGAAGGATGTACATATGTTTATGGAGATATTGAAAATCTCTTGTATTGGAAAGGTGAATCATTTGATTTATGTTATCATCTCGCTGCGTTAGCTAGAATTCAACCTTCATTCGATGACCCAATGGAAACATTTAGAGTAGATACTCAAGGTGTATTGGTAGTTGCTGAATGGGCTAGACAAAATAATATTAAGGTTGTATATAGTGGTTCATCATCTAAATGGTGTAACCCAGAAACTTCACCTTATGCAACTTGTAAAAAGTTAGGTGAGGATGTTCTTAAAATGTATAGAACTGCGTATGGATGTGATTTCGAAATTGCAAGATTCTATAATGTATATGGCCCGAATGAATTGGTAGATGGTAAATGGGCAGCTGTGATTGGTATTTGGAGAAAACAAATCGAAGAAGGTAAACCAATTACAATTATATCAGATGGTGAACAAAGAAGAGATTTCACTTATGTAGATGATATTTGTGATGCACTTTACAAAATCGGAATGGAAGATAAGAAACATGAAGATGCATGGGAGTTAGGAACGGGTATGAATTACTCAATTAATGAAGTATTTGGATTCTTCCAAGAGGCATTCGGTGATTTAGAAAAAGTACACCTACCAGATGTACCAGGAAATTATCGTAAGACTCTAAGAGAAAATGATGACACTCTTGAAAGATTAGGATGGGCTCCATCAGATAGATTAAGAGACTATATTTTATCTCTTAACTCGTAAAAATGAGTACAACGGATAAAAAGTTATCATTTAAAGAGGCGTTGTACAAGTACGGAGTTATATACTTCGGAACTGGATTGATGATGGTATCACCATTCTTTATAGATTCAGTTTATGGGAAAGTAGGAATGTTAGTTGCACTTTCATTGATTACTGTCCAAACACAAAAAACAAAACAATATAACCTATCCCTACTAAATGCAGTAGGGTTTATAGGTTATCTTTATTCACTTATAACAAGTTTATTATGAAAAAGTTATTAATATTTACATTTATTATAATCCTAAGTTCGTTTTCAGAGATTACTGCTTGGGGTAAAATTGGACATCGAACTGTTGGTGAGATTGCTGAAAGACATCTTAGACCTGATGTTAAAGAAAAGGTTTACGAATTGTTGGATGGTGAATCACTTGCATCAGTATCAACTTGGGCTGATGAAATGAGAAGTAATCCAGAGTTTGATAAGTATTCAACTTGGCATTATGTAAATCTACCCCTTGATAAAGATTATGATGATGTTTCTCACATTGGGCCAAATGTAGTTAAGATGATTAACACAGCAATTCCAATTTTGGAATCACCAATGGCAGAGAAATCAGTAAAACAATTTTGGTTAAAGTATTTAGTACATATGGTAGGTGATGTTCACCAACCACTTCACACTGGTAGAGAAGAAGATTGGGGTGGAAACAAAATTGATGTTTACTTCAAAGGTAGAAAAGATGCCGAGAGTTTAACTAACTTACATGATTTATGGGATGCTGGATTGATTGATGATTTTAAAATGTCTCATTCAGATTTATCTACTCATTTAATTAACAAATATGGTTCGATGCCTATTGAACAAAGAACGGCAAAAGATTGGGCAAATGAATCACATCAATTCGTACCAAAGATATATGAAACAAAAGAAGGTTCATATCTTTCATACGATTATGTTTATGAGAATTTTCCAATTGTGGAACAAAGGTTATATGAAGCAGGAATCAGATTGGCAAATCTTTTAAACAATATATTTAGTGAGCAAGTTAATTAATTTATTCGGAGGACCAGGAATTGGTAAATCAGGCGTGTCTGCTGGTATTACCTATGAATTGAAGAAAAGACACATTAGTTGTAATAACCCATACGAATTTCCAAAAAGATTAGCATGGGATAACAATATACCGGCAATCAAAGACCAACTTTATGTTTTCGCAAATCAACATAGAGGGATTGCTGAAAGTTATGGTAAAGTAGATTATATAGTAATTGATTCACCAATTCTATTTTCTACGATTTATCATACCTATTATACTGAAGGATATCCTGCAGAATTTTATGGAGAAGAGTTCCATAATTTTGTTATCAGTTTACACAAAAGGTATAATAGTATAAACATACTTTTAGAAAGAGGTGAAACTAGACATAATGATGATGAAAGATTTCAAGATATAAAACAATCTATTGAAATTGATTCATTATGTAAAAAGATATTAGATGATAATGGATTCAACTATCACACTATTAAAGTGGATGAATTTGCAGTTGATAAGATTATTACTCTATTGGACTTAAATAATGAATCAAAATAAAAGATATCATAAAGAAATGAAAAGGTATCGTATTATCGAACATACTCTTAGAGATAAATCAGTCTTTATAGTTGAGTGGAACGATAAGTGGTTTATTGGATTATGGGGAAGATGGCATCCTACATTTCAAACTTTGAAAATAGAAGAAGCTATTTCTAAAATACATAGATTGGTAAATATAAAATTAATGAAATGAGAATAGTAGTAACAGGTGGTTGTGGGTTTATAGGTTCATCCTTTGTAAATCTTATAAATAAAGTTCCAAATACTGAAATAGTTGTTGTAGATAAATTAACTTATGCAGCTAATCCATTTCTAATTCCAAAAGATATACCTCTTATTAAAAAAGATATTTGTGATATCACTTTAGATGATATTGGATACGCTGATTACATTGTGAACTTTGCTGCTGAATCTCATGTGGATAAATCAATACATAATGGATTACCTTTTGTGAAATCAAATGTAGAAGGTACATTTAATATGATAGAAATTGCAAAACAAATACCTAACTTAATTAAGTTTGTACAAATATCAACTGATGAAGTGTATGGTGATATGGAAAGTAGAAAAATAGGAGAAGCTAATGAACATACTTTGTTAGAACCTTCATCATATTACTCAGCTACTAAAGCAGCAGCTGACCACTTAGTTACAGCAGCTGGTAGAACTTATGGATTACCTTATTTAATTACGAGAACTTGTAATAATTATGGTGCACATCAAAATGATGAAAAGTTTTTACCTACAATAGCTCGTTCAATTAAAGAAGATAAACCAATTCCTCTTTATGGTGATGGAAAACAAATGAGAGAATGGATTTGGGTTGAGGATAATGCTCAACTAATTTATGATTTGATGATATCGGAAATCGGAATATGGAATATTGGTAGTGGTGATAATTGGACTAATAGAAGTATTGTTCAACAAATTGGAGTGATTCTAAATAAGAAAGTAAAGTTAGAGCATGTTGAAGATAGGTTAGGGCATGATAGAAGATACTCAATCGATTTCAGCAAACTTCAATATCTAAAAAAGGATTATAACATAACCACAAAAACTTTAGAAAAATTTCTTACAGAAACATTTGGATAATTCAAATATTTTTCTTATATTAGAGTTGTAATTGTAAAAAGACCTTAATATGAGTAAAGTAATTGGAACAAAGTACGGAATTGAGATTACCAAACCTTGGAATCAAAAGATGTACGATTGGAACGAATTAGTTGGAAAACTAATCAAAATTGATTTGTATAATAAGTTAGAAGAGTTCTACAAAAAAGGTGATAAAGCTGGTATGAACAAAATTGCTAATTCATTCGGACCTTCTTATGGTGAAGGCTATGATGTTGATGCAGTATTCGATGGTGTATTTGATGACATTACACAACTTCAGAATTATCAAATCAATGAAGAGTTAGAATGGTTGGTAAAAGATGGACTGATTAAAGAACCTAAATTTGATTTTGTAGGATACGATAAATAAAAGATATGAGTTTAAGAGATACAGTAAAAGAATGGTTAAAAGAGGGAAAGGAATTTGATACTCCTAAAAATCCTCTTTGCTCAAAAAGATTGGTTAAACAAAACCTTTTACAAATTTTCGAGTTATTAGAAGAAGATTCTCCTTACATTGCAAAGGAAAGAATTAAGTTCTTAATATCTGATATTGAAAATGGTAAATTAGATGCAGGACAATTATGACAACAATAATGTTTTTAATTGGTTTCTTAATCTTTTGTTTCTTCATAGCAGGTCAGATATGGGAAGTAAAAACTGAAGAAACTGAAATAGACTATAAGAACTATTACGAAAGACATAGTTTTGAAAGAAAAAAGAATCCTAAAACAAGAAAGGGTTCTCAAAGTAGAGTAAAAAACTATAATAATAAATGGAAATAATAATTTACTTCGGATTGTACCTTTTAATTACAGGATTGTTTGCATTTTATACATTTTTAGATGCACCCACATGTGATGAGAATGGTAACATAATCGAAGATTCAAAATTAGAAAAATGGAAAAAACGGAGAAAAAAGTAAGACAGTATAGAAGCAGACAAGGTAGAAGTGATAGACAATACCAATCCACTATGAAAGCCATGACATATGGTTGTGGAACATTTATCGTAGGGTTGGCTATTTATGGAATATACAAAGCAGCTGTAACTATATTCTTATAATGGGTAACTTAAATAGAACTTTACCTGTTGTGGTGGTTCACAAAGGACCTCGTAAAAACTCTAAAGTACATTTAGAGGTCTTTGAAAACACCAGAGTTGATGATATTATATCAACAACAAAAAGGAAACCTCTGATACCAAAGGAGAATGAAATATTAGACTTGGGTGTTGGTGATAGTTTCATAGAGAAATATAAAAAGAAACATAAATTAAAGTAAATTAAAATGAAGAAAGCGTTAGAATTTTTCGGATTGTATTATCCAATCCTATTGGCATTTGTATCTTTTCTGTTTTCAGTAACACTATGGTTTAGTGGAAATCAGTTAGAAGGAATTTTTGTTGGAATTTGGGTTCCATCAATATTATCAGCATCTGTTGCAATCAGACAGAGAAGAAATGATTATAGAGAACACTTAAACAGAAAGTAAGATGACTGTTGGAATTTTTATATTCGGATGTATTGTATTCGGATTGTATGTGTTTGGATATTTGTACATGATTTGGTGGGCAAATGATTCACAAAGAAGAGCAATGAGAAGAGATGATATCAGAGATGGAATCGTTTCTGATGAAATGGATATGGATGGTATGGGTAACTTCAGTAGATTTCCTGCTGATGATGAACCTAAGAAAAGAATTAAGTTAACAAAGAAAAAAAGAACAAAAGAAAAAGTATGAGTTTAATGATGGGGTTGGGAACCCTTATAGGTCTGATTGCATTTACATATGTATTAACATTTTTATTTCCCTACACAAAAGATTACCCAATGGCATTGGTTGGTATTATGATGTTTGGTGATTTTCTAATTGCGGGGTTGTTTTATATGATAGGTATGGAATTTGTAACTGATGTGGATAAGTTTAAGATGGGTATAGGTATGGCATTTATGATAGCATCCTTCAGTAGAGCATTGATATTCTTAGTTAACGCTAAAAAGAAAGGTTATCTATAATGAAGAACTTGATTGTAGTTGGGCATCCTAATCAGAAATCCTTTTGTTATAATGGTATTATGAAAACCATTAAAAGAGAGTTACAAAAGCATGATGAGGAGATTAAAATAATTGATTTATATAGAGATGAATTTCATTCATCCGATAGAAAGGCACTAATTAAGGGTTACCAAAAATTAGTAACTTGGTCTGATAGAATCTATTTTGTATCACCAGTGTGGTGGTTCCGATTAACACCAAGAATGGAAGTATTCTTTGATGAAGTACTTACACCTGGATTTGCATATAAGTTTGTTCCTTTGTTTGGACACTATGCTTATCCAAAACCATTTTTGAAAGATAAGAAAGTTAGAACGTATATTACACATGGGGCACCAATGTTACCTGTTGTTACGTTATATTTAAACTCAGTTAAATTGAGATTAGTAATGGGTGTGTACACATTTGTATTTGGTTGGAACATTAATAGATGGAGAAAAACAAAACAATTTTGGTCTGTACCATTTGTAGATAAACATAAAAGAAGAAAATATCTACAAAGTGTAAAAAAAGATGTTAGAAAAGATTTAAAATTTGAGATTTAATGAAGTTTGTAGATAAGATTTACATTATATCAATGCATAGGCATGGAATTCGTAGAAAGAATGTTTATAATGATTTACTATCAGCTGGTTATCCCCATAAAAAAATAGAATGGGTTGATGCTATTGATGGTTCTAAATTAGATATTGATGAACTTTTGGATGAAAATAAAATAAGTGATAAGTTTACAGACCCAAATGGTGCATTAACTAAATCAATTTATGGATGTGCTTTATCACATCAAAAAGTATATGAACGATTCTTAAAAACTGATGATAGTGTTAAAACTGCATTAATATTAGAAGATGATGCTCATATAACTAATGTTGGTTTGAGAACTTTAATGGAAGGTTCTAGAGGATATGAAATGTTAGCTGATGATGTAAAGAATATTGATTGGGGAATTGTAATGGTTGGTCACATTGATAAGGATATAGAAGGTACACAATGTGATGAAGCACTTGTTCTTCAACATATGGATAGATACCCAATAGGATATGCAGCTCATTCCTATATTATAAACAAAGAATCCGCTCAAAAATTAATTGATAATAATTCACCTATTCAATTTGCAGCAGATATAAATTTACATTGTAGTGATGTTGAAATATATTCAACACCAGTATCTCATTTTGGTCAAAAGACTGGTAGGTATTTTAGATGGGAAACTCAAAAAATGATGTTACAACACGAAGAATATATTCTTTATGAGTTGCAGGATTTTGGTAATGAGTATTTTTCATCTACTACATTTGGTGATAATTTCACCGAAGGTACATTAAGGTATCTTAAAACTGCAAGTATTTCATCTAAGATAGATGTTGAAAAAGTAACATATGAACCATTTACTAATAGTTATGGTGATTTAATTGAAAATTGGGGAACGATATATTTAAGAAGTAAAGATAATGAGTAATATAGAAAAACAATATCAAGGTATCCTACGAAAGTTGGTACTTTATGGAAAAGAAAAGGGAGATAGAACTGGAACTGGTACACTATCTTACTTTGGAGACCAAATCAGACACAATATGGCTGATGGATTTCCTTTACTAACCACAAAGAAGATGGCAGTTAAAACTATGATGACTGAATTGAAGTGGTTTCTAAAAGGA
>Ga0098049_1000833_pt1 | contig 12015 bp, 18 predicted proteins | sample 13BtaG_FD_92582 | JGI IMG/M metagenome (GOLD analysis project Ga0098049, IMG submission 92582) | Marine viral communities from the Subarctic Pacific Ocean - 13B_ETSP_OMZ_AT15268_CsCl metaG | ecosystem: Environmental > Aquatic > Marine > Oceanic | place: Subarctic Pacific Ocean | collected...
AAAAAAAGATACTAATTAGGAGAACAAAATTATGGCATCAACTTATACGGCTCTCGGTGTAGAACTAATGGCAACTGGTGAAAACGCCGGTACATGGGGAACAAAAACTAACACCAACTTAAACATAATCGAACAAATTTCAGGTGGATATACTGCTCAATCTATAGCAGGTGGTGCACAAACTACAGCTTTATCAGTTTCTGATGGATCAACTGGTGCAAGTATGGCTCACAGAATGATTGAGTTTACTGGTTCTATTACTGGAAACCAAATTGTAACAATTCCGTTAGATGCACAAACTTTTTATTTTTTAAGAAATTCAACATCAGGTGCTTACACAGTACAATTTAAATATACTTCTGGATCAGGAGACACATTTACTTTTTCTGCAACAGATAAAGGTGATCAACTTGTATTTGCTACAGCAAATGATGGAACTAACCCAGACATTTATACATTAAGTTTTGGTGATGTAACTCTTGATGGAACACAAACTTTAACAAACAAAACTTTAACTTCACCTAAAATTGGAACTGCAATTTTAGATACAGGTGGAAATGAATTAATTAATCTTACTGCAACAGGTTCAGCTGTTAATGAAATTACATTAGCAAATGCTGCTACAGGTAATGCACCCACAATTACAGCTTCTGGTGAAACTAACGTAAGTCTTAATCTTGTTCCAAAAGGAACAGGTACTTTACAAGGAAACGGTTCAGCTTTAAAAATTGCAGGAAAAGAAACTATGTGGGTTCCAGCTGCAGCAATGTATGGACCAACTACAAATCCTGCAGATGCGGCTCAAGTAGAAACAACAGCAGGAAGACCAGATTTAAACGTGTGGGACTTTGATGCTAGTACAAAACAATATACACAATTTACAGTGGCTATGCCAAAATCATGGAACGAAGGAACAGTAAGTTATCAAGTTTATTGGTCTCCTTCTTCTACAAACACAGATAACTGTATATTTGGTTTACAAGGTGTTGCATGTGCAGATGGTGATACTATTGATGTTGCATATGGAACAGCAGTTACAGTAACTGATGCTGGTATAGGAACAGTAGAAGATCAACAAGTTTCAGCTGAAAGTGGTGCAATAACAGTTGCAGGTTCTCCTGCAGCAGGCGAACAAACTTATTTTCAATTTTATAGAGACGCGGCAGACGGTAGCGATACTTTTTCTGGAGAAGCAAGAGTTCTAGGAGTTAAAATATTCTACACTACTGATGCAGCTAACGACGCATAAGGAGAGTAAAATATGGCAAGTTTTGGTTATCAAGTTTTAGGATTTGGATCTGGGGGAGCAAACCCAACAATTAGATTTTTAGTCGTCGGTGGTGGCGGCGGAGGCGGTTACGGAAACCCAGCATCAGGCGGCGGCGGAGCCGGTGGTGGCGGTTTCAGAACTTTAGAAGATGCATATCCAGCACCAGGTCAAACTATTAACGTAGCTATTGGTGGCGGTGGTGGTGGTTCCAATGGTGGTAACCCTTACAATGCAGGCCAACAATCAACCCTACAAGGCGCAGGATTTACACTTCATTCAGCAGGTGGAGCTGGCGGTGCAGGAGGAGGAAACGCTCTTAGCGGTGCTGATGGTGCGTCTGGAAGTGGTAATTCTACTTTTGGAGGATCACCAGGCCAAGGTAACGTACCAGCTACAGATCCAGCACAAGGTTTTGATGGTGGTAATGCAAACCAACCAGCTGCAGGAGGCGGTGGTGGCGGAGCTGCAGGCCAAGGAGGATCAGGTGGTCCAGGTGGTCAATCAGATATTTTAGTTAAAGGTCAACAAGTTGCTTACGCACCAGGTGGCGGCGGAGGCTTACACGGAGCTAACACAGCAGGCCCAAGTGCAGGTGGAAACACCGGCGGTGGCGGCGGTGGCGGCGGAGGAAGACCTCATGCACCTCAAAATGGTCAACCAGGTGGAAGCGGAGGATCTGGTATTGTTATTATAAGAGTACCAAGTTCTAAATACACAGGTCAAACTACTGGATCTCCAACAGTTACAACTGATGGTTCTGATAAAGTTATAAAATTTACAGGTGCAGGGAGTTTAACAACGTAATGGCACACTTCGTTAAATTAGATGAAGACAATATTGTTGTAGAAAAAGTTGTTGTAAACAACGACGTTATTCTAGACGGTAATGGTGATGAGCAAGAGTCTTTAGGTATTCAATTTTTAAAAGATTTAAATAATGATCAATCAGCTAATTGGGTTCAAACTTCATACAATAACAATTTCAGACATAAGTTTGCAGACATACAAGATAAATATCATGCAGATGTAGATCAGTTTAGACAACAAAAACCTGTAGACAATCCATCTTTTATCTACAATGAAACTAAAAAATGTTGGGTACCACCTATTGACCCACCTCAAGATGGACCTAGTTATGTGTGGGACGAAGCTTCTACATCATGGGTTTTGTCAAATATACAAACCCACGCTGATCACTTAGATAAAGGAACAAACACTAAAGCTTTTGATCCTAACTCTAGCGATCTATATTTTCCTGACTAAGGCTAGACAAAAATAATATTTTTGTTATAACTTATCTACATGAAAGATAAGAAAATACACTATAACATTGGTTTTTTTAGAAGTGGTCAAACACTTTTAAGATCTATTATTGGTCAAAATCCAAATTTTTACGTAACACCTAATTCTCTTACAGCTGAAATAGTTTACAGAATAGATACGATTAGAAACCATTATATGTTTTATGAGTTGTCTGATCATGAAGCGTTAAATAGAATAATAAAACAAGTGTGGAATCTTTATTATGAACCTATAAAAGCTGAATATCTTTTAGAACAAGGACCTTGGGGAACACCGGATAATTATCACATATTAAGACAAATGCGTCTTTCACCTCCAGGTAAATTTATTTGTTTGATAAGACCTTTAGAAGAAATAATTGCATCATGGATTAAATACGATAAGCCAGAAGACATTGATAAATATGTAGAAGGACTTATGCACATAGATGGAAGAATAGGAAATACACTTTTATGTATTAATCATTTAAATGCAAAACAACAAAAAGATTTAAAGTTTATACATTATTATGATCTTTGTGAAAAACCGCAAGAGGCAATAAAAGCTATTTATAAACATTTAGATATACCACATTTTGAACATAGGTTTACAGACTTAGACCAACCTGGAACAGTAGCTGAGTTATCAAAGTATCCTGATTTAATTAAAATAAGAAAAGATAAATTAAGTCGTGTTGAATACGACTATAGTAAATTTTGTCCACCACACATTTTAGAAAGATATGGTCATATAAATGAATCTATTAAAAGGTATTGCGTCAAAGCACGTAGCAGACTTACTGATTGATAACCACATTGTTGCAATCTATCAAGGAAGATCTGAAGCTGGTCCCAGAGCTTTAGGTAATAGATCTTTTTTAATGTCTCCTATGAATAAAGACAATAAAAATATTATGAATGTAATGAAAGGTCGTGAAATGTTTAGACCTCTAGCAGCTAGTGTTCTGCAACAAGAAGCAAGTAAATGGTTTGATATGTTAGGTATGAAAGAATCTCCATACATGACTTTTTCTTTTAAGTGCATTGGTAATAAACATTTAATTCCTGCAGTAATACATCAAGATGGTTCGTGTAGAATACAAACTGTAACTAAAAAACAAAATAAAAATTATTATAAAATAATAGAAAGTTTCTATAAAAAAACTAATGTACCCATGTTATTAAACACATCTCTTAATTTAGCTGGCGATGCTTTAGTTGAGACACCAGAAGATGCATTAGAAACATTTAAAAAAAGCACAATTAATTATTTATATTTTCCGGAAGAAAAACTTTTATGCGAAAAACTGTAGCTATAACTTTAGCAGGTCATGATGCATCTATGTGTATACTAGATGATTACAAAATAAATACTTTTGTACAAGAAGAAAGGCTTAATAGAAAAAAACATTCTTCTACTCTTGATGATAAATTATTAGAATTACTTCCAAATAAAATAGATGATTTAATTTTAATAAATTTTTATGATCAATGGAAAATAGATAAAGTTTTACAAAAGGTAAAAAAAGTAAATACAATAATTCTTGATGATGAAAACCATCATTTATATCACGCAGCATCAGCTCTGTATTTGTCTAATTTTAAAAATGCAACCTGTTTAGTTATAGATGGTTGGGGTACAGATGTTAGAATAGGTGACTTTGTTGGATCAGAAGTTACATCAATATATAATTCTAAACTAGAACCTCTTTACAAAAATGTAATGCACAACATGCGTGACTTTAAATTTTATGATCCAGCTAAAATAAAAACTAATTATGATTTAGATATATCAGATGGAATTAGTATTGGAATTATGTATGGAACTGTTTCATGGTGGTTAGGTTTTGGTAGGTTAGAAGGTGGCAAAACAATGGGGCTTTCTGCATATGGCGGCCCATCTAATTTACCTAATTTTTTACACAAAGATTCTGTTGATATGAATGTTTTTACACAGAACAGAACTTTTAATTTAAAAAATTATCCTGAGTTAAAAAAAGATACTTTTGAAAATCAAGCAAACATTGCGTGGAGTGCTCAACAAGCTTTAGAAAAAATATTTATAACAAAAATGGAATATATAAAATTAAAAACAAAATGTAAAAATATAGTTTTTTCTGGTGGTTGTGCTTTAAACATTTTAGGAAACAGTTTAATGAAACAACACTATCCTGAGTATAATTTTTTTATTGATCCTATTGCTAATGATGCAACCCTATCTTTAGGTGCTGCTAAATATCATTACTATAAAAGAACTAATGACACTAGACGAGAAAGCGTAGATAATGTATACTTAGGACCTAGATACATGATTAAAGAAAGAATATTAAAATGGCTAAAACAAAATTAAATTTTATTACAGATAAAAATATTTTAACAGATGAAGAAATTAATTATATTAATTCTGAGGTATTAGGTAATAACTTTCCTTGGTATTACGAACCAGTTGCAACCACAGATAAGTTTCAGTTTTTTTCTCATACTCTTTTAGTAAGAGATACTGGTGAAGTTAACTCAATACATTTTGAATTTTTTAAAAACATATTTCTTAGATTTGCAAATCTACATAAACTAAAAGTAAAAACAATAACAAGAGCTGTATTAAATTTAACTAACAATATTAATTACAAAAATGGTGATCCCCACGTAGATCATGAATTTAAACATAAAGTATTTATGTTATATTTAAATACCGTAGAAGGTGACACAATTATTTACGATAAAAAGTATACAGGTAAAAAACAGTTTACAACAATACCTTTAGAAAAAATAAAAAAACCTTTAGATAAGATTAAAAAAATAAAACCTGAGTTTGGAAAAGGAATTTGTTGGGATGGTAGCTATTACCACTCAGCTGGATTTCCTAAAGAAGGGAGGAGAGTAGTTGCCGTTATCACATTCATCTAAGTGGAAACCAAAATTCTGTAATGTTGGAAAACCTTTTCCATATTTAATTGTAGATAATTGGTATAATAAATTTGAAGAAAAAGCTATTTGGAAAGAGTTAGAATTTTTAACAAGTAGGGGCAGAGATAATTCTTTAAGAGCTGAAGAAACTATTGTAGCTTCTGTTAAAGGTAAACCACTTGGTAGATCTTATAGGTATTATCTTGCGGACATTTTTAATTATAACAATAGAACTTCATCTAACATTGTTAGGTTTTTACAAAAACAACAATCAAAAGAGTTTCATGATTTATTATTTAAAACATTTCCACATGCAATTAATTTTGTAGGTACAAATCAAGACAGCTCTTTAGTATCTTATTATGAAAACGATGATCACTATGGTGCACACACCGACACTTTTCAATTTACTTCTTTAGTTTGGTTTCACAAAAAACCAAAGAAATATAAAGGCGGAGATTTTTATTTTGAACAAACAGATCAAACAGTAGAAAGTAAACATAATAGATTACTTATTTTCCCTTGTTATTATAAACACGGTGTAAAAAAAATAAAAATGGACTCGAAGTTGCCAATTGGTTTTGGAAGGTACACAATTACAACTTTTTATTTCCATGTCCCTCCTCCTGTAGATTTAAAACAAAAATAATGAAAGAGATAAATTTAAATAATTTTGGAGTTTTAATAGATAAAATAAATGACAAAGATTTTAAAAAAATAAAAAAAGAATGTTTAAGTAAAGATAGAGTACCATATACAACTGGCATATCTTCAAATCAAATTGCTGATCATTATGAGTTAATAAAAACAAGAGAAATTCTTTTTGAATTTTTAAGAAAAAAAATAACAGAGTATGATCAAAGATATAATTATTTTAAAAGTATAAAAACATATAGTAAATCTAAACAAGAATTAATATTTACAACACCTTGGTATAATGTTCAAAAACCAGGACAGTATCTTTCAAATCATTTTCATGATGGACTTTTAAGTTACACTATGTGGGTTGATATTCCTTTTTCAGAACAGGAAGGAAATCAAGATAATGAAAAATATAATTCTTGTTTTGAATTGTTATATACTAATATTATTGGACAAATGACTGGTCACAAAATTTTTATAGATAAAAGTTACGAAGGTAAAATGATAATGTTTCCATCAACATTATTACATTGTGTGTATCCTTTTTACAAAGCTAAAAAAAATAGAGTGTCAATTGCAGGGAATGTTTTAATAAAATAGATATGAAAAAGAAACAGTTTAAAGTTGTGGATAATTATTTACCTGAAAAAGATTTTAAAGAAATACTAAACACGGTAAACAACACAGGATTTACATGGACTTTAGCTGACACTCTATTGGGTGATGGTACAGATAATCCAGATGATTTTTATTTTACAAGAGTGTTGATAGAAAAAGGTGCTGAAATATTTCCAGGCTCCGCTAAGATTGTTAAAATCCTACTAAATCCAATAGCAAAACAATTAAATAAAAAATTGTTTGTTACTAGATCTAAAATTAATTTATTTTTTAAACAAAAAACACACTATGGTTATGGCATGCACCAAGATGTTATAGATGGTAATGGAGATTTTTCTGTTAACTACAATAGTTTATTAATTTATTTAGAAGATAGTAATGGTTATACAGAATTTGCTGACGGCCATACATGTGGTAGTGTAAGAAACAGAGCTATTTTTTTTAGATCTGATGTAGTACATCAAACAATAACATCTACAGACACTAAGTATAGGAGAAATGTTAACATTAATTACAAAATATTATGATTATATATCCACCAGTTAAAAGTTTAAAAGTTGTAGACAATTTTATTGATGATGTTCTTATAAAACTTTTACGAAATGTATTTTTAAAATTACCACATTATTATGGACATTCTTCTGTAGAAGGCAAAGGCACAGCTTTTTATAATTCTGACTTATCATTAGATGATATAATGGTTAATTATCTTTGTGAAAAAATACAAAGAATAGAAGGTGCACCAATTAAAATACTAAGAGTTTATTTTAATGTGCAACACTCAGGCATGGATGGTGAGTGGCATTACGATGATGGAGATACAACTTATCTATTAATGATAACTAAAACATTAAAACCTGGTGATGGTTGTTTTGAAATTAAAGAAGATAATAAAATTAAAAAAGTTAATTTTGTACAAAACAGATTAGTTTATTTTAATGCAACAACACCACACAGAGGAAGGTGCACAAAAAAACAAGACAATGAACCAAGAATTACACTCGCATTTAAAACTGAAAGAACATAAAACACCTTTTGATTCTTTTATAGGTGCATACTATATAGATAAAAAGATATGTGATGGTGTTGTAAAGTTTTTTAAAAACAACTGGGATAAATCAGGACCTGGATTTTTTAACATAGGTGGTAAGTCTGTTATAAATAAACAAATAAAAGACTCTATTGAATTAAGTATATCTCACACTAATTTTGAAACACCTTTTGCAGAGTACAGGCAACAACTACAAACATGTTTAGAAAAATATATATCTGTGTATACCGAAGCTACGGCTTGTGCACACTACGACGTCAACTGTCATTATAATCTACAATACTATCCACCTGGAGGTGGTTTTAAAAAATGGCATCATGAATCTACTAATAAAGATACGTCTCCACGTAAATTAGTTTTTATGACTTACTTGAATGATGTTAGAAATAGTGGTACACAGTTTAAGTATCAGAATTTAACTACGCCGTGCAAGAAAGGACTAACAGTGATTTGGCCAGCTGAATTTACACACACTCACAAAGGTGTAATTAATAAAAGTAAAGAGAAATATATAATAACAGGGTGGTTTATGTATGATTAGAAAGACATAAAATATGGAAAATGGAAAAAATCAAAAAACAGATTTAGGGTGGAGTTATTATCTATGGGGTCCGTTGGTATTTCAAACGACTGTAGATAAAAAAGATATAGCTAAAATTAAAAAACTTTGTACGAAGGACAAAGTAAAAGATTATAAAACTAACTTAGCTGGTATTATTGAAGAAGAGTTTGAGATAGATAAAGAAAAATATATGGCTATCTTACAACCTTACATGATTAAGTATGCTTCAGCCCATAAACGATGGTACGATGAAGATATACATACTGTAGGAATCGTGTCAGCATGGGTTAATTTTATGAAAGAAATGGAAAGTAATCCTAGTCATGTTCATGCTAATTGTAACCTATCTAGTGTATTATATACATCTGTTCCAGCAGCATTAAAAAAAGAAAATTCTAAATACGTTGGTTCACTAAAAGGTGGTGGACCTGGTGCACTTACAATTATGCATGGAGAATACAAACCTTTTTCAATAAACAGTTATCGTATATTTCCTGAAGAAGGTATGCTTTTAATCTTTCCTTTTAACCTATATCATTCTGTTGCACCTTTTAAAACTAAATGTGAGAGGATATCAGTTGCAGCTAATTTTGTAGTTGATGCTAAGGAATATAAATGACAATTATAAAATACAAAAATGCTCAAGTACGTGCTTTGTTTCCAACACCAGTATATGAAACAGATCTAGGTAGGAAGATTACAAAAACAGAAGAAAGCTACATGAATAAAATTTCAACTCAACTACAAAAAAATTCAGGTAATTTAACATCAGCAAGCAAAACTGTATTAAAAGGTAAACCTTTAAAAAAATTAGAAAAATTTTTTATGGAACATGTAAATTATTACTTTGATGAAATAATACATTCTTGTAATGATATAAAACCATACATAACATTATCTTGGTTAAATTATACAAAAGAAAATGAATATCATCACTCTCATGAACATCAAAATTCTATGATATCTGGTGTATTTTATATTAACGCAGATGAAAATGATTCCATTAGATTTTATAAAGCAGGTTATCAACAAATAAAACCTGAAATAAAAGAATATAACTTATGGAATTCTACATCTTGGTACGTGCCTGCAAGAACAGGAAAATTAATATTATTTCCATCATCGCTACCACATAGTGTTGATCATAAAAAAGGTGATAACGTGCGTATTAGTTTATCTTTTAATGTATTTATAAAAGGAACTGTAGGCGATATAACCAACATAACAAAATTAGATTTGTAAATGCAACAGAACGAAAGAATTATATATCCATTGTTTTCAAAAGTTTTGTCAAAAACGGAAGTGCGTTTTAATGATTCACAGTGGGATATAATTAAAAAAACTGCGAAAGAAGAATCATATAAAGATGTATCACAAGCATCTTCTATGACTGAAAACTGTCATGTATTAGATAATCTTGATTTAAAATTTTTACATAAAAAATTAGAATCTGAAATAAAAACACATTGTAATTTGTTTTTACAGTACAAAGATAAATTTAAAATTACAACTTCATGGTTTACTCGTACAAAAAAAGATGGTTATTCTGACTTTCATAATCATTCGAATGCAATGTTTAGTGGTGTGTTTTATATACAGTCAAATAAAGAAACAGATAAAATTGCTTTTTCAGATTTTAAAACAAGCACGTGGTTGTTAGAGTTTAAAGAACAAAATATTTATAACTCACAAAAATTATTAGTCTCAACGTATCCAGGGTTGTTATTAATGTTTCCCTCAGATGTATTTCATAGAATAGAACCAAATTCACAAAGTAAAGAAAGAATATCTATGGCTTTTAACATTGTTCCAACAGGAACTATTGGGTACAATGATTCAAGCTTAACATTAAAATGCAAATAATACCAAAGTTTATACAAGAAAGAGAAGTGTTTGAAAACATAAGAAGGTCAGTTATGGACCCTAGCTTTCCATGGTTCTATAGTGGCACGACTGCAAGCTTATATGATAAATCAGATTACTTATTTTATCATTGGTTATATCAAGACGGTAATCAAATGTCTGACCATTTTAATCCTGTGTTAATGCCTTTGTTAGGAAGATTAAATTTAAATTCTTTGTTACGATGTAAAATAAATTTATATACAAAAAAATCAAAACAGATAAAGACAGCGTTTCACACTGATTCACCAGAGCCACATAAAGTTGCTTTGTTTTCTATTAATACAAATAATGGATATACACTTTTTAAAAATAAAGACATAGCACCTTCTGTAGAAAACACTATGGTTTTATTTGATGGACAAACAGAACACTGTTCTGTTGCGCAAACTGATGAACATGTTAGAATTAATATTAATATAAACTATATATGAAAAATAAATTAGAAGATTACCTTGTGGTAATAAAAGATGCAGTGCCTACAAAACTTTGTGATAAAGCAGTAAAAGAATTAAAATCTGTTAACTGGACTCAACATAAATTTTATAATCATCAAACACAACAACATAATGCATTGAGTGGAGAGAAAGAATTAGAATTTAGTGGTGATTATATAACCTCACACGATGAAATTATGATGCGTGTTTGGCAGAGTATTGGTCAATATATAGAACACTATAAGTTTCCCTGGTTCTCAGGTTGGTCAGGACATTCTAATCTAAAATACAATAGATATAAAAAGGGCACATTGATGAAAGAACATTGTGATCATATTACAGATTTGTTTGAAGGAGAGAAAAGAGGGATACCAACGTTATCTGTTGTTGGTGGATTAAATGATAACTACTCAGGTGGTGAATTTGTTATGTTTAAAAACAAAGAAATTAAATTTAAAAAAGGAGAACTTGTAATATTTCCTTCTAATTTTTTATATCCACACGAAGTTAAACTAGTTACGAAAGGTACAAGATACACGTATGTCAGCTGGGTATATTAAAGGTAAAGATATAGAGAATAAAAACATTCTTTATGATCCTAACATACACTATCAAGTCATGATGGAGTGGGAAAAACCATACATGCAAAAGTTAGTACAACATGTAAAACCAAAAGGTCACGTATTAGAAATAGGTTTTGGATTAGGCTATTCTGCAAACGAGATACAAAAATATAATATTAAATCACACACTATTATTGAGCCAAATCAAATTAAAGAACTAACAGCTTGGAGTAAAAAACAAAAACATAAGGTACATATTGTAAAAGGTTATTGGCAAAACGTTTTAAAAAAATTAGGTAAATTTGATACAATATTTTTTGATGATGCACCTACAGAAATGTTTAAAGATCCCGATAATGTAAGAATATATAAATTTTTCTACTTGTTATTAAACAATCATGTTAATAAAAATGCAAAATTTACTTGGTATTGTGACAAAAAACTGTATTGGTTATGTCACCCCGCTGTAGAATGGAGCATAAAACCCTATAAAATTAACATACCTAAACATTGTCATTACGCTAAAGGTGAGATAATGTACTTACCATTGATTAAGTTTAAAGAAGGAATTATAGAAGACGACGATCATGTTGCATTAAATGCAAACTTTCAAATTCAAATAATATAAGGTATAGTGGTATATTATGCTGCAAAAATTAGGTTTTTTACCCGGATTTAACAAACAAGTCACATCTACTGGAGCTGAATCTCAGTGGACAGGTGGAGAAAATGTGCGTTTTAGATATGGTACACCTGAAAAAATAGGTGGTTGGTCTCAATTAGG
>Ga0098049_1000837_pt1 | contig 12001 bp, 14 predicted proteins | sample 13BtaG_FD_92582 | JGI IMG/M metagenome (GOLD analysis project Ga0098049, IMG submission 92582) | Marine viral communities from the Subarctic Pacific Ocean - 13B_ETSP_OMZ_AT15268_CsCl metaG | ecosystem: Environmental > Aquatic > Marine > Oceanic | place: Subarctic Pacific Ocean | collected...
AACTACTCGGGGGACTCCCGACCACTTGTTTCATGTGTTATTAATATGAACTGGTTGAGGTAGAAGTATACCCTACACCAGCACTGCTTTCACCACTACTAATGGTGTCTACTTCACCTGTCACCTTAATATCTTCAGAAGAAATGTCTACTAGATTACCTCTAGTTGCAACGACATCATTTCCCGAAGGGATAACTGTGAAGTCAATCGATGAATTAGTATTAACTGTTAAAGTAATATTAATGGCATTGATTGTAATCTTTCCTGTAGAATAGTCAACTGTTCCAGCTGCACTATCCTGATAAAGTCTAGTTGACCCTGATAGGTAATATCTTCTTAGATTACCTTTTCCATCATCGTCAAAATAATTGATATTGACTGAGTCACCTTGGACATAAAAACCTGTTGATGTTGTAATTCCACCTGAGTCCATGTTATGACCAGCATGTGGATTATAAAGTTGATTACCAAAAAGAACATCATATCCTTTTGTTTCTCCTACTTTAATTGACTTATTTTTTCTCAATCTAATATTACATGTATTAGATAGAACTGCAGTGTTAGATTCGTCTACTGATTTAAGTAGATTAGAATGTCTGAATATTGAATCAAAGTTCTTTAAGTTATCTGTATCAAACTTTTGAATTGCAGTGTTTACAATTGCTTCTAACTCACCCATTGATAGGTCTGTTGAATTTTCATTGTATTTGAATACACATGAAATTAGAATCTTAACAATCTCTGCATCAATTATCTTAGGTCTAACAGTTAACATATTTAAGTCGTTTAATTTTTTTGTGACCAATGACTTTTCTGTATCTGATAGATAATCTGAATTTTGTGGTTTAAGTGCAACGAACACTTTACCATATTCGGGTGGGTCATTATCTTCTCCACCCCATACTGCAACTGCATCTGCATTTGGATAATACTCTTGCACCTTTGCTTTATAGTCGTTTAATGTGACTAGTCTGTTTTGTGAAGTATAGAATTTTGTTGCTTTGAACTTAATTGATTCTATACTTTCTTTTTCTGCACCACCACTTGCTGGTGAAACGTTAGTCACTGCATGGTTTGTGAATCCGTTTACAACTCCGTTAAGTGCAAATTGACTAGCACCATTTGCATGGTCTTGGTCAACTATAATATAAGTCACGTCTATAACGTCTCCGTCTAATAATGACTTACCTAATGTCCCGTCACCAAAGTATATTTCAATATAACCTTCTTCATTCTCTTGTGCATAATATACAGTAGAGGTTGTAGTGATATTTGAAATACCTGTAGAAAGTGTGTATGTTTCTGTTGCACCACCACTGGTGACTGAAACAATCATCTTACCTTTGTCTACTCTTTCATTTGATAAAACGAATTTAGGGTTTGCAAGTTGATTATCAAAGATAAATGAATCAGTTGCATAAGTCCCTTGAACAATACTTACGTCATTATAATTATATGAAGTTCCGTTTTGTGATGGTCTTTTTGTTGTTGTGACTACAAAGTTGTATGAACTTCCGTCATACACTGTCACGAAGGTTGTTCCTCTGAGTAATTGCATCTCGGTGGTTGTCGGGTAAGTTCCATCTGCATTTCTTACTTGTTTCATTTCAAGGTTTACTATTGCAGTTGAACATGACTCAGAAGAAGGAACGAATCCTAAATCCTTTGCACGTGATACAACGTTCTTTCTGATTTGAGCAGAATCTAAAAAGAGTTCTGAGGCTGCAATGTTGGTGTTGATTGCACCAATGTGTGATGAATATGCAAGAAGGTCAACTAGAACTGAAAGAGAAGACCCCTCAAAGTTATAGTCTTTAAATTGTTCTTGTCCTTTGAGATAATTCTTAAGATTATCTGCAATATTCTCAAAATCTAAATCTGTAATGTTTAATTGTGAACTGTTTATTGCCATTATCGTGTCCTTGAAACGTTTATTTCTATCTCTTGATTAGGAGAACCATTAATTATGTTGTAAAAGATAGTCATGTCTAGTTTGTTATTATCTTGATTTGATAATGCAACTTGAACATTGTTGACACGAGGTTCTAAAATCTCTATTTCTTTTGCAAGTGTTATTTTCATTCTGTTTATTTGTCTATCAGTATTCAATTCGAATAATAAGTTTCTGATTGAACCACCAAAGTTTGGTTTAAAAGGTCTTTCAAATTTATTAGTTAAGACAATATTCCTAACTGACCTTTTGATTGCATCTGTATCGGTCTTTCTTACAACGTCACCTGTAATAGGGTGTTTACGAAAGAAGATATCTAAATCGGAATAGATATCCTTCGTTGCAACTGTTTTTCCGTTATTTACTAAATCTACCATATATCTATTTATACAAACTAATCGGGTTTCTTTGTCTTACCAGCAGAAGAACCTGAAGCAATTGTATGTTTATGTGTTGAAAGTTTAATACCCTTACCTTTGACCTCTCCACTTGCAGTAATACTACTTGAATTTGTCTGTTTACCAGTGACATCTAATGTCGATTGTAAAGTGGTTGCGTCTGACACTGTTAGTGTTCCAGTAATTGTTGTGTCTGATATAATTTCTGTTGTGTTATTACCAGTTATTGTAATCTTACCTTCTGATAATACGTCTGTTGTTCCTTTGAGGATATCTGCTTTTAGATTTCCTTCTGTAATCTCTGAAGTGACATTACCTTTTAACACTTTCATATCTACATTACCAGTGTTAACATTGATTGTCACGTTTCCTTTCTCTACTGTTAAGTCTGCATTACCAGCTATATAAATCTTGTCGTCCTTTGCAACTATCTGATAATTATCATTTACGATTCGTTGCACTACACTTCCATCAGGGTGAACTTCCTGAAACGTTCCTGACCTATGATAAGTTGAAAGTCTTTCTTTACCAAGTGTATCGTCCACTTCTATGACATGACCCGACTCTGATTGATACACTTTGTTATACGGGTATACTGGTTCTGCAACTGAGTCGGGGAAAGTGTGTCCTTCTATCTCAATCTTCTTATCTAATACAGATTCACCACGTGCAAGACTTGACACGTCTGACTCTCCAGTGTATAATGGATAGTAAGGTAGTAAATCCTCAGTGATTTCATCTTCTTCAATTGTAGAACCTGTTCCGTCATAATTAATTGTTAAGAAAACTGGTGACTTAGGTTGTGTATCAATTGCACTTGTTAGACCATGTGGTCGTCTTGAATCTTGTTCGGGGTTTGGTGCATCAGGTGTTCCCTCATAATCTGCAACTGTTAGTCTACGTGGGTCATTGAATCCTTTCTCTACACTTCTAGTTTGTTGATTACCCAATGCATCAACTCTATATCCAGTTTGTGGAACTCCTGTAGATACACCTAATACAACTGGGTCTTGACATGTATCTCCATCTCTAAAAAATCCAAAGACTGTTGCACCTTCAACTAATCCATGTTGACTTCCAATTCCTGAAAGACCAGCAGAAGTTGTTGGTAATAGAACTTGAGCCCATGGTAAGTCGGGTGTTGCAATCTTTAATTTGTTATCTGTATGAATTCCATGTATACGAACACGAACACGTCCAATCATTAGAGGGTCATGTCGGTCTTCTACTATTCCAAAAAACTGTTTCATTATATTTGTCTCGCAGGTTCAACTTCTTGTAATGGTTTTGCTTCTGTTATCTCTTTTGCAAAACTTTCTTTAACACATTCTAAATGCATTTCACCTTCTTTCTCTGCTATATCTAACATAATAGATAAATCAGTAATTAAGTATCTGTTATCATTCACCTCATCAGTTTTACCAACACCTGATTCGGGTTGAGGGATTAAAAGTTTAATTATGTTCCCTACAGTTAAGTCTGTTCTCATTGGTATGGTGACAATAATTTTATGTTGTTGTAATATCTCAAGTAATGCACGTCTTTCCAATTTTGCATTATCAACATATTTTAAACCTGAAAATGATTCAGGTGAACTAACAGTCGTTTCATTATCGAATTGGTGTGTTGTAGTGTTATCATAAATGACAAGACTCTCAAATTCTTTATTTGGTGGTAAATCAATATCAACCTCTGTCACGGAAGGAGATTTAGTTCTATCAATCATGTTCTCTGTTGTAAGTGATTTCTCATAATCACCAGTTCTAACTAAAGGAAATCCTGATAGGTGTTTACCACGTTTCATTGTTTCGTCTAAGTCATACACGAAATCTAATTCCTGTTTCTTAATCGGGTCGTATGTTTTTTGTAGAGATGCATATGCACCTCCGACTGTTCCTCTAAGTGTATCAAACTGTTGTGGTTTATAATATGATTTAATCATAGAGTTTAAACCACCAGCTGCATTTAAATCAATACTTTCAGTTTCCAAATCACCACTTCTTGGTTTGTATGAAAACTCTATTGGAAATTCTCTATTAAACATAGTGTCAATAGAACTAAATCTAAAACCACCATTTAATGTTTGAAAGAAGAACATACCATTCTTCCATTCTGCAGTCTCACCTATATTAGATTCTGCAACAACGTAATCAATAAAACTTCCAACTGTCCAATTGGGACATATGAATTGTAGATTCTTGGGTTCTGTTTCCTCAAACCAATCGAACTCTGAAGGTTTAAGATTTGCTTCTTCTATCAATGCATTCTGCAACATTCTGTCATAAGAACCTCTCATAACCTTACTCATTCTCTTTCTTCTTACATAGAACATTCTTGGGTCACAAAAGTTTAATTGGTATACTTGGGTTCCTTGTCTTCCTCTTTTGACATTACTTGCTTTGTATATTCTAAAAGTCTTATCTATGGTGAACTTCTTTTCGGGTTCTTGATTAAGACCTTCTTTCTGTTTGATTGAGATACGAATAAATTCTTGACCAGTGAATCGGAAGTTGGTTAAAAGATTAAGTCCGTCTAGAAGAGATATATTACCCGTGCAGAATTTATTGTAGATAGACTCAAAGAGTTCTACTCCCAATGTTAATTGAGTCACGTCAATTGAATCACCTTCTTGGTTGACAATCGCTAGTGCCTCAACTGAAAACTCACCTGCTTTTAAGTTGCTCATGATGACATTACTTTACCGAACTCTGATACTACCCTTCTGATATATTGTGGTTTAATGATTTTGATACTTCTATTCTCTTCGTTCTTTTCCCATTCACTATCATATATTGATTTCTCATACATACCATTAACAAAGGTGTTTGATTTGTTTCCATTTGCATCATAATAGTATGCAGTCCCGTCTGTTTGATTGATAGAATCTTTAATAGTCATAGTGTGTCCACTAATATTACCCGTGATAATATCATCTTGTCTGAAGTCTCCACTCTCTATTCCTATTCTTGCCCATTGGGGTTCTACACTTGTTATTGTTCCTTTATGAATAACACCACTTCTTAAACAAGATACAGATTCCCCTAAAAGAAACTTACCTGTTGCACTTACGATATCTGATTTCTGATGTGCAGTTAGATACCTACCACCATAGTTTTTCTTAATGTATTGGTCAAAGGTTCTATTATCTTTCCACCATTCATAGTAGTTGTTCCAATCATTAACTAGAAAGAATGTCCAATGTAAATCTGAATCACCATAAAGATTAGTTGCAACTACATCAGGTCTATCTCCCTCTTGTAGTTCAAAGTATTCATACTCTATTACACTGTTAACTGCTGATTGGTCTATTTTAGACTTTCTAAAGAAGTCTTTAATATTGATAACCCGTCCACTATCTAAAGTGTATTGTATGTCGGGAAAGTTTTTAAAAAATTTAGTAGCCATTATTATCCACCTGTTCGTTGGTCTAGTAGTGAAGCAGAACCACCACCAATATCTTTTCTTAGTTCATTACCTGACTTAGATATACTCTGATAGTTTTCTTGTGTAAGTATTTTGATTTCTGTAAATGATAAAGATAATTCAGTTGCAACAGGATATCCATCTTCAAACATTTTTGTTGAATGATTAACACTTACACTTGTCAATACACAAGGTAAAAATTTCTCAAATCTTTTTTCAATGAGTCCCTCATAAGTGATATCAAAAATGTTAGGATAATTGAAATAAGATTCTGCAGCTCCATCTGCCTCAGCTGCACCATAAGTGTCTGGCAACATTGCAGTTTTAAATGCCCAACATATATCTTCTACCATTACTGCTTCTGCTTGACTTTTAGGGTAGAACTCATAATCAAAAGAATGGTCTCTAAAGTCAACACCTTCAAACACTTGTTCTTCCATAGGGTTTGTTGCTTTACCCCCGATGAAATTTGATATCCCACCAGTTGCAGTATTAGCTAGTTTATTCAATCCACTTTGAATTAATTCTTCTAATGCTTGACCAAAACCTGTTTCACCTTTAAAGCTATTAATTAGATTTCTTTTGTTTGCACCAATTTCCATTGTTGACCAACTAACGTCTGCATCTTGGTCTATACTATCGGGTGCATATAATGCGATTGCAACATTCTCACTTGACAATAAATTTTTGTTATTACCTTCATTACTTTTCGTTCCTTCTCGTTTTTTTCTTGGTCTAGTTGTAAAGACAACATATGAGTCTAATCTTTCAAGAGGATATTGTAAATCCCTAGTCATGGTTAGAGGAACACTTCTTGCAGCTTGTCTAGCTTGATTAGATGAATCTAAATTTGCTTGTAATGATGAACGTCTGTCATCTAATAATTTTTCTGCTTTTGCTTTTTCTGATGCAAGCATGTCTTTATCATATGTCCCTTTATATGATTTACCTTCGAGTTTGGATTTAATCCCCTTTAGAGATTTAACTGCACTGGTTGCTTGATTTACTTTGTCTAATAGTTTGTTGATAGATGCCATTGATTTTTGAACCTAAATACTTAAAATTATGATTACTAGTGTTATTTATGTCTAGAAAAAGTTATAGTGGTAAGTTTAAACCAAAGAACTATAAAAAATATAAAGGCGACCCAACAAAGATTATCTATCGTTCCTTATGGGAAAGACGATTTATGGTTTATTGTGACAATAATCCTAGTATCATTGAGTGGGGAAGTGAAGAAATAATCATTCCTTATCGTTCTCCTGTAGATAAAAGGATTCATAGATACTTTCCCGACTTCTATATAAAGTATGTGAATGCAAAAGGTCAATCTATACGAGAAATCATAGAAGTTAAACCAAAGAAACAACTTAAACCCCCAAAGGAACCTGTAAGAAGAACCAAAAGATACTTAAATGAGGTTGCAACCTATGTTGTCAACCAAGCAAAGTTCAAGGCTGCAAGTGAATACTGCAAAGATAGGAAATATGGTTTCAGAATATTGACGGAAGACCACTTAGTAAAATGAAAAAATTAATAATGTTCGATTTAGACGGAGTTTTGATAGATTCTATATCAAATATGAGACTGTCGTGGGAAAAAACGTGTCAAATACACGATATAAGTGTTCCATTTGAGGAATATGAGAAGGGAATTGGTCGTCCTTTTAAAAATATCATAGAAGATTTGGGTATAAAATACACTTCTACGATAAAAAAGACATATGACACCACCTCTATTGAACTATTAGACCAAATTAAGATATTTGAAGGTGTTCATGAACTACTTGTTGCACTTACAGTTGTAAAAGGACATAAGATTGCAATCTGCACCTCTAAAGATATAGATAGAACGAACAAAATACTAGAGAGAATTGCAACATTTGATTATGTGTGTTCTCCTAAACAAGGACTGAGAGGTAAACCTTCACCTGACCAACTACTTTACACTTGTGCGTTCTGTAATGTTGACCCAAGTGAGACACTTTATGTTGGTGATATGGACGTTGATAGACAAGCAGCCGAGAGAGCTGGGATAGATTTTGTCCATGCAAGTTATGGATATGGTAATGTAAAATGCGAAAAGAGTATACAGAATCCGATAGAACTACTAAAGTTGTTGGATTAATTCCAGCAAGATATCATTCAAGTAGGTTTGAAGGGAAACCACTGGCCATGATTTCAGGAATTCCCATGATTCAACGAGTTTACAATCAGTCTATGCAGTCAAAATCACTGGCTAGTGTTATAGTGTTAACTGATAATAATGATATTTATGACTTCTGTATTTCCATGCGCATGAAGTGTTTGATTGTTAATGAAGATTGTTTTACTGGAACAGATAGGTGTGCAAAGGCAATTAAGGATATCGAAGGAGATGTCTTTGTTAATATACAAGGTGACGAACCCCTGATTGACCCTGAAGCTATTGACAAATTAGTAGAGTCTCATACACTAGGTAGTGTATCGAATGCATATGTTGAACTTGATTTCTATTCTGAAAAACGACATGATAACAATGTAGTTAAAGTAGTGACAGACACATATAATAATGCACTGTATTATTCACGACTAAGTATACCATACGTGCAAAAGGAAGAGACGATTGTTAAACAACAATTGGGTCTCTATGCATTTAATAGAGAATTCTTAGAACTTTTCCCTACACTTCCTATTGGAGATTTAGAGAAAAGTGAATCGGTAGAAATGTTTAGATTTATTGAGAATGGATATAAAGTAAAAATGGTTAAAGTAGAGGACGAGGGATACTCGGTAGATACACCTGAAGACTTGATACGAGTTGAAAAAATAATTAGGAGAAATAAATGACCCCATTAATAATGTTAGAAAAAGAAAGTGATTACGATAAGATTAAAACTATATTCAATGAAATTAGATTGAATTCTAAACCCAAACTAATGACGTTTGGAGATGTTTTAGATGCACCTGAAAAACATTGGAACAGTGTGGTTAAAAATATGTATCAATATGGAATGGGGTTATGTAAGTATGCAGACTTAGAACCATGGAAGAATGATACTAATGAAAAGAACATGAAAAGATTAGAGGGTAATGGAGACAATGCATTCTTTCATGCAAGTAAATGTAGATATCTTGTAGACACTTGGAAAGAAGAAGGTTGGTATTCCTGTCCCCAAGGTGTGGTAAGACCCACTGGAGATATCTTCTTTCACCCAGGCTCTATTAGACAATATGCAATGGTCTTAGGTGATATGAGAGAACAAGAGATTTTCTTATGGGATTGTGGAGAGACAGAAATATTTCCCGAACATGAGATAATTGATTATGAAACATGGAAAGATAAGTTCAAAGTTGAGAGAACACAATGGGTTGATATAAGAGGTATGCCCGAACATGGTTCATTGAAAGGTGGTTTTACAGAAGAACCCCTCTTAGAATGGCATGTAGATGAGGATAGACCAAACTATTATAACACAGCACAACGTATTCAATCTGAAATCTTTAACTTCAAAAAACCTAGACTATTTGGTGTTGCAGAATCTAACATTGTTGAAGCAGCTTTCTCTAGTGACAATACAGAATGTTTGAACATTCATATGAAAAACAATAATCAATTTGAAATGCAAGATTTCAAACACATCTTCAGTATACCTTATGAAGAAAAGATATGGGAATGTGACAAATTTAAAGTGATAAAAACTTTCTAAAAACATAAATAATAGACAATGACTAGTCTATTTGAAAAACTTGATAATGAATCTCCAGCAGAATTGCAAAGGAGAAGTCTAGACAGTCTTGATTGGTTTAGAAATAATGTAAGAGACATTAGAATTAGACAAGACCAAGCACTAAGAGAAGGTGAAGTAGTCACCACTTTAGAGTTAGGTAAAATGTATATGTATTATTATGATGCATTACATAAGGACACTCTACCATATTTTGATAAGTTTCCCTTAGTGGTTCCTATTAGAAAATATGCAACAGGGTTCATAGGTCTTAACTTACATTACATTGCACCTCGTTATAGAATGATTCTATTAAACGAAATGTTTGAGTATTTAAACAACACAAACATGGACGAATCTACGAGGTTTAGAATGACTTACGATTTGTTAAAATCTGTATCTCGATTGAAATACTATAAACCCTGTTTAAAAGAGTATCTCTACAGTCAAATCAGAAGTCAATTCAGTTTAGTCCCCTCTCAATATTGGGAAATGGTTGCAATGTTGCCGATGCAAAAATTTACAGTGAATGCCAATACAGTGTATTCAGAAAGTAGAAGGAAATTTACATGACAGAAATAAATCAATTACTATCACACTTTGACCAAGGTGCAAGAGCCAACAGGTTCAATGTAGAAATTACAAAATCACCATTTGGTAAACTAGACAAGGGTCATAGTTTTAGGTGTGTGTCTGCAACCCTGCCAGGAATATCATTAGGGACAAACACTGAAGATACAGGTTGGTCGGGTAGTAGAGAAATCCCTGATGGGACAATAGACTATGGAGATTCTATTACTTTAGAGTTTATATGCACCAGTGGTTTCTTAGATAGAATCGTTTTTGAACAATGGCAACAAACAATATTTGAAGGAAAACCAATTGTGTCTGCAGATGCAAGAACACAAGGAACACTACGTCAACCAGTTATGACATATTATGAGTCCTACACTGGACAAATACAAATAGAACAACTAAGAATAAGTGGTTCTCCTGCTATGAGATATGAATTTTTTAATGCATATCCTCTAAGTTATAATGAAATGTCTTTAGATGCAGACAGTCAAGAACCCCTATTAAAATTTTCAGTAGATATGGCATATTCAGATTTTATTGTCTCGTATCCTGAAAATACAGACGAACCACGAGTTATAGAACCAATGACTAATGATGCAAGTAGTTCTAGTGGTATAAATACAGGACGTGGACTATTAGATGCAACACTTGATACTCTCAAAGTTGCTTCAAGGTTTAGTCCAAAGGCTGGAGAATACTTAACTAAGTTAAGTTCTGCAGAAACACAACTTACCCGTGCTGGGAACATAGGACGAACAATCCGTGGTCTTGGAATTGGTGGAGATGGTTAATAATTAAAAAAGTGAGGAAAATATAATGGCATTACCTATACAGGCAACACCAACATATACAACTGTTCTTCCTATAAGTGGTCAAACAATAGAATACAGACCATTTCTAGTTAAAGAACAGAATATCTTAGTTCAAGCTAAGGAAGGTGACGATGCAAAACGGACTATGCAATCCGTTAAAAAATTATTGCAAGCAGTGACCAATGACAAAATTGTTATTGAGAACTTACCAACTACAGACTTAGAATGGTTATTCATTCAAGTTAGGAAAGTTTCAGTAGGGGAAACATCAAAATTAATGTTCCCTTGTGGAAATCCTGAATGTTCAGAGACAGAGGATTATGTCCTACATCTCGACAAGATACAAGTTGATGGAGAAGTTCCCGAAGCAAAAGAAGTCATGATTACTGACAAAGTGGGTTTAACACTTAGTGTCCCAACAGTTGAACATGTCGAGAGAATACAAGACCTTGACGAGTCCAACCAGTCGGTAGAACTAATTAAAGAATCTATAGTAAACATATTTGATGAAGAACAGGTTTATGAAGGTGCAGATTTAACTCGAGTTGAGATAAATGAATTTGTAGAATCATTGACTTTTCCTCAACTAGAAGTGTTAGGTGACTGGTATGATAAATTACCAAAACTTAATGCAATAGTAGAGTGGAATTGCAAAACTTGTAGTGAAGAGAACAAGACGAAGCTAGAAGGAATACAGAATTTTTTTTAATAGCTCTTTCTCATGAAAGTGTGTTCAATCATTATAACACTAACTTTCAGTTAATGCAACACCACAAGTATTCATTAACTGAATTAGACAATATGATTCCTTGGGAAAGAGAAATTTACATTAAACTTCTCATGCAACATCTTGAAGAAGAAAAACAGAGACAACAAGCGGAGAACGCAAAGTCTCGTAGATAATCAAGAAGGATAGTATTATGGGTGATAAAGACGAAAAGGATAAGTCAACCAATGAAGTAGAGATTTCCTTAGAGAAATACATGGCTCTTATCGATAAACTCGATGAACAAGAAGATAACATTAAAGAAATGCAAGAGGAAGCTAAGAAGGCACGTGCTGGATTAGAACCCCCTAAAAGAAAAGTAATGGATTTGTTTTTAGATGACAATGACATAAATGAGAAATCTATTAT
>Ga0098049_1000842_pt1 | contig 11985 bp, 21 predicted proteins | sample 13BtaG_FD_92582 | JGI IMG/M metagenome (GOLD analysis project Ga0098049, IMG submission 92582) | Marine viral communities from the Subarctic Pacific Ocean - 13B_ETSP_OMZ_AT15268_CsCl metaG | ecosystem: Environmental > Aquatic > Marine > Oceanic | place: Subarctic Pacific Ocean | collected...
TAAATAAACTACACAAACTCACATACATTGTGAATCACAAACAAACAACCTTGTAGCTGAAGAAAAGCTTCGCTATAAAACTTCATTACTAGCATAGAGCAGGAAACCCCCCGGGGGAGAGTCAAAGTATTAATCCCTATACCCTGCATACCACCTGGAGGCAAAAAATTTTTATTTTGGAGGGGTAGGGGGTATATATCCTACCTATAGGGGAAAAGTTCTAGAAAATAGATAAGCCCAGCAAATTTTTGTGGTTTTTAAGATGCCTATTTCAGATGATGCGAATTTTCATAAAAAATCTGGCGGGAGACTAAGCTTTTAGCCGTCTGCGTATTTTATCTCAAACTCGATAGGTTCGTCTGATTCCTCGCTTAAAAGGTCTGGGTTCTTCTTCCCCCACTTCTTAGGGTGAGAACGCTCTAGGAACCAACTAGAGGCCTGCCAGACACCGTTATCAGCCGCCTTACGGATGTTCATGATGTGTGCGCCCTCTGCTTCGGCTCTTGCACGCTCTACTGCGACCGAAAACTCCGAAAACCTATTATCACCGTCTTTTCCAGCCCTCAACCAGTCGTAATAAGTCGTTTTTGATATCCCAGCCATGACTGCGGCCTCTTCTTGGTAGAATCCAAGCTTTAACCACTTGACAATATCATCAATTACCTGTGGGGTGAGCTTTGTAGGACGGCCACCAGAGGCTGGTAAAGGAGTTTCAGTGACACCTTCAATGCTCTGCTCGGTTGGGGCAGGCAGTTGTTTCTTAAAATTCTCTATATCCATAGGTTTATTATACCTGCATATTCGAGATGACTTCGATTTCCATAAAAAATTGTGCGCACGACTAAACCTCGTATTTGCTTTTACTCTAGCGATTTTTTACCCACCCCTCCCCTACCCTACTCTTTTCCAAGTATCACCCTTGTGGTATAAACCATCGAGGGTGAGAGGTTGTCAAACGGATTACAAATTAAGTCTAAAATGAATTTGTTTTAGTTCCAGATTTTTTGTAATATATTTATATAAAGAGTTTGAGACACAGACTCTATAAACTAGGAGAGAAGAAAATGAGACTAAGAGCAGAGAAGAACTTAGAGAGATTACAAGACGCTAGAGAATGGGCAAGAATACACAAAGATAACTGTGACATGTACTTTGAAAACAAAAGAGTTATCACTGACCCAGTAGAAAAGGCAGAGGCAAGAGTTAAATTTAACGAGACTGTTGTTTTTTACCAAAAACAGTTAAAGAAGATTCGTAAGTACGGAAGACTCTTGAACTATACCGAGAAGCAAATAGACGAGATAGTAAAAGAGGTCAAGATGGGAGACCTTTACGGAGTAACACCTCCACGAGTTCCTACAGACTTTACTACTAGCGACTTTAGTTAAGGATAGCGGGATTAAGTTCCCGCACCTTAGCGTCATAGTTACAATCCTTTGTTCATAGTTACATCCATAGAAATTCAATCCCAATTCTAGTCAGAATCCAAACGCGAGCCGGGTTCTGGTATAAACCAGTGTTCCGGCCTCGGACTGTCAAGTAGCTAATCAAAGAATAAGTTATTCCTTCTGTTTTTCTGTGCCAGTTTTGTATGCTTATATATAAGTAATAAATTAGGAGATAAACTATGTTAAAAATTAATTATAAAATTGTCCATGCTCTCGTGATGTCTCACGAGTTCTGTCGATTCGTGCAGGAACTCTGGGACTTCTCGTTTGAGAACCGGGGCCTTGTGCGTACTGTGGAGATGGCTATCTCTCGCAGTAGTACTGCAAGTCGTCTCGTCAATTGGGAAAGGTTTGATGTTGACTTTATCGTGTACTGGTCAAGTGTGGCCTATGCTAAAGATATTGTTCGTATGAATAATTTCAAGCCATCAGTACCTGTCGAGGTATTATCCAATGTAGTCTCAGAAGGCTTTTGGAAAACACGCAGAGAAACTCATAAGAATGATATGTATGTTATGACTGGCACATTCGCTGATGAAGTAGCAGGATGTTGTGCGCCGTATGATTGCATGCACTATGAGAATGAAAACATTAACTGGTCTGCACCTGTGTTCACTCGTGTGACCTGTGGTTTCTGTGGTCAGTCTGATAAGTCATTGGTTCCCTATGATGATAATGCTAATGCTTATCACCATAAGAATGCCTCGTGCATGAGCTAAATCTAAGCTAAGCCCCCTGTTTCGGCAGGGGGTTTCTTTATTTGTATTCTATTTACAATGCTACAAACACGGGGTCAGAGTTGCTATATGTATTTACATCCTATTCATATTTAATGCCAATTATTATCCGATTCCAAATTCGACCCGTAGGGTGCTATGCTTCTTAGCAGCCTAGGGGTGGTGGTTGTCAAACGGCATTCCAAGAAATACTTATTCTCGCTTTATTTAGTTGCCGTTTTTTGATAATATATTTATATATTGATTATGTGTAAGTCAATCAAAATAGATACACCAACTTGGAGAGCCACCAAGAGAAAAAAAACGGGGGGCAGGAACTCTCTCCCAAGATATCTTGGGGGGCTTGGTAGTTAGGAGAAATAAATTATGAAAAATAAATTATTATCAAATATCAAGGGTAAGGCGTTACCTAAGCACGATAGAAGTACTCAATGTTCTGAAATTGTGTTTACTAAAGTCAAGACTGTTAAAGGTGTTGATGTGGGTTATGCCTTAGCCACCGATACTAAGGGGGGGCAAGTTATCTTGTCTCCTATTGCTAACCAAAGTAAGCCACGATTCTATCGTGAGTTCTTACAAAGTCTTGATGAATTTCAAGGCTATATGATAGGCAATAATCTTAACATTGGTTATAAGCATTGTTTATCTCTAAGACTTTGGGAAAAAGCTCAAAGTCAACCAAAACAAAAGGCTATAAGATAGTCTAACAATAACCGAGCCTCCCAAGATATCTTAGGATATCAATTTAAAAAAAGGAGATAAACAATGTATAAAGATACTTATGTTGAATTTATACAATACTTTTGGATAGATACCGATTGGGGTTTATTGTGGGTGATAGTACTTGTTACACTAGCATTCTTTAAACTCACTAAGCTCAATTAGTATCTCCTAACAAGTACGGTAATATTGGGGGGCTTTGACAATGAGCCTCCCATTTTACTCCAAAGTTCGCACTTCCGTTTACGGAATCAAAGGGCGACCTGCCCGAAGGGTGCAGTAGCATATGTGTTACATACAGGTCGAATTGTCAAATTGGAAATCCAATTATTTTGAATCCGAGCTAGCACACTATCCTAAGTTTGTCAAATCATATCTAAAATAATTTATAATGTCTGCTAGCACATAACGCAAAGTTTTGCAAGTACTTAATTTCAGTTTCTCATTTTGCGTTTTAGATTATATGCCAGATGTTTTATACTTAAGTATTGGCTTTTTGACAACAGAATCTTTTTAGAACAGATGTTCTACTCCCTGAAGTTCAAGTCTGTGTGAGAGACATACTCATGAATCGCTTGATAAGACGACCCATCTAAATATAAAAAGAATCCAAATTTTTTCCAAAATTTTATCCTGCATCCGGCAGGGTAAAAATACAAGAAATAAAGGAGGTGTTTTAATTGAGTAAAATCCAATTAATCACAGAATGGCTAGTTGATTGCAAAATCGACCGAGTCATGCAAATCGCAACTATCATAATCATCCCTTGTGGAGGTGGTTGGTACAAATTTGCCTGTATCGATGAAGCAGGTAGACAGTATCTTCTCGCTGACAAAGTCGGGTTAAGAAGTCGTGGTGTGCAATCAGCCCACGAAGTAGCTGAGAAATTTGCGACTGACCCGCAATTCCTTAGTGACCCTGGGATGAAGTTCTGCTCACTCAATCGTAACGCAAGTTAAGAGCTAAATTTATTCGATGTATCTCCGAGAGAGGGGGGGGCTAGTCCCCCCTTATCTCAATCAGATTTAATCCAACAAACTATGAGAAATGAAGGAGGTGATAATATCGCACCACGGACTGATGTGACTATCCATCTAGATACTGTCGATTCAGATGATATGCCTTGTAGCGTTTACGCTATGAAGTATTCTCATTCTGGGGAAACTGTATTCAGATTAGAGTTGTTTAACACTTCTCTCTGGATGTCACCCCAGCAAGTAAAAGAGTTACGCTTAGCTTTAAAGCCAAGCAGGCTTGAGTCACTTGTTGATGACCTTACTGAATAAGATTCGGGGCTAGCCACAGTAGCCTGTCAACACAAGGGGGACTTGTTCCCCCACTTGGCCGTCCTATTTCCATACCGTATTTCCAAACAAATTATATTTTTGTCGCATTTTGGTCAGCTTTGTGCAAATCAGACCACCGGCAGGCTTGCCTCGTGGTGGGTCAAATTTTTATTCCTGTTTCCAATCGTTTTTAGTCCCAGTTTTTTAGATTTTGGTTGCATAGCAAAATTCACGACCCTATAATTAGAGTATCTTATTGAGAGGAGAAATTATGAATAAAGGCAATTGTTACGAGGCTAACTTTAAGGAGCTATGTCTTGTTAACGCTAAACAGTATGGTGTCGAGTGGGTACTCGTTCACGCTATGCGTGAGATTCTAGAGGGTTCTGAATGGTGGGGTGGTCATGCTTTCCTACTAAACAGAAAGACTAACGAAGTCCATGACTTCAGTAATGGTAAGCACGAGATATGGGATAAGGAAGAAATCTATAAGAAGTGGAATGTTAAAGTTCACGGACTAGAGACTTACTTTGAATACTCAAAGCCAGAAGCATGGTCTAAGTCTTTAGAGACAGAGACTTATGGAGCATGGGAGTTAAAGTTCGAGAATTGGACTGACAAAGACTGGCATGTCTACATGCAAGAATGGTGGATTCCTAACATGGAGCCACGCCGACACGCTTTAGAGTTGGAAAGCAAAAAATAACAAAAAGGTTGAAGAGAGTGTTTGTTTCCCCTTACACTCTCTTTTTCCAAATACTACCGGGAGGCCTTCCCGGGGTACTCCTCCGGAGGTGAAATTGGTGTTTTGATATTCCTAAAAAAAACAATCTAAATCCTTGCATATAAAAATTACCAAGCTTATAATATTAATATAAAGAAATTAAAGAGGAGAAATAATGACTAACAAGAAAAGAGACACAAGAGTAAAAGCTGTTAGAGATGAGCGTTACAGAATGAGCGACATCAAAACATCTGTAAGGTCTGAATTACAAGGAAGTGAATTTATTGGCTTACTTGGTGGAAATAGTTGCGATGATAATTTACACCTCAACTGTGGTCACAAAGATATCACAAGCAGATTTATAGATGTGAAGCCTGTTCGCCCTACCTTGACCTATAACGAAAAAGAGACTGCTAACAGATTCGCTAATAAAGAATTAGGTAGATTGATTCTAAGACTTAGAGATTGGTCTGTACTAAATTCTAAAGCAAGAAAAGGCTACACAATGCTACACCCCCTTTATTTACAGATTGCAACAATTACACCAATCTTTAATGCAAGTGCATACGGTATGGAAGTACCCGTACATAAATACAGACACAAGAGATAGATGACGGATATTCGGGCAGGTTTTTCTTTATTTCTCCCTGCCCTGTATCCAAGTTAGACCGGAGGCCTCCGGTAAGGCTCCCTCCGGGAGGTCATGGTTGATTTTTACCTATCAAATTAAAATATTTCCCAGTATTTTTACATATTAAATTTTAGATTGATATACTTAGATTATGGGAGGTGAAAATGTCAAATTTAAAATCATGTGAATTTTGTTCTGATACTGATGACCAAAGTGAAATCATTAAATATGATGGTTTATATGGTCATAGTTATTGTATTGAAGATGGTATTTCTGATTCTATATCTCAAGACTATGAAGATAGGTTAAATGGTTTCCATGAAGAAACTCCTTCTGATGATGGTTGGTCTCGTGAAGAAAAAGCGTACTATCAATACGGCCATAGTGAAACTCATACTATGGATGCTGATGGGAATGTTGTAAAAAGAAAAGAGGTATAGGTAGCTAGTGACTCTTGGTGAAATCCAAGTCTCACGGCCCCCGGCCGGACATCCCTCCGGGAGGTGAAAATTGTATTTATATCCTCCAAAATAATTTAATCTAAAGTTTGCATATGGTTAAAAATCATCTAAACTTTTACTTATGAAAACAAAAACAAAAAGCACTAAGATTACAGAACTAATAGACAAATTGCATTCAGAAGTTGATAGATTTTATAATTCTGATGAATGGGCGAACTACTTAAAATTTATGAGTAAGTTCATAAATAGAAGCCACTTTAATCAATTCCTCATAGAAATATACGGGGGAATAGATACAAACATGGTTATGGGTTATCAACAGTTTATAGAAAAATTAAATCGTATACCTGTTGCCTGTACTGTTTGCAGGTCAATAGCGAGTAAGAACTGTACCTGTGAGGATAGAACCCCACCTGTACGCATTCCACAGTTAGCCCCTATGACTTACAAGAAAAAGACAGAAGATGAGACAGGAGAGGAAAAAGAGGAGAAAAAATTATTCTTCCGTGAAGTGTTTGTATTTAAGTTTGAAGATACGGAACAACTAGAGGGGAAACCTGTCATTCCTGTTGTGACTTCTGTCACTAAAAAAGTAGATATAGAAGTTAAAGACTTTGAAACCATAGAAGCAAAATTAATTAAGATTGTAGAAGATAACGGATTTCAATTTGTATATGAAAACATAGACGAAGAAAATTTGAACGGTTGGTGTGATTACACTAAAAAAGAATTAGTCATTGACAAAAAAATGCCTAATGCTCAAAAAATTAAAACAACTATACATGAAATCGGTCATATGTTCAGCCATGAAAATGTTAAACTTGCTAGAGCAATTAAAGAGACAGAAGCCGAATCTATTGCTTATGTTGTATCTCATCACTTAGGAATTGACACTTCAAGTTATTCAATTGGTTATGTTACAGGGTGGAGCGATAACGAAGAATTTATTCTTTTGGAGAGTGTAGGAAGAGTTAGCAAAACCTCTAAGAAAATATTAGAGTTGTTGGAAATATAAAATCTCGGAGCTGGTAGGTTTAGTGCCTTTTACCTACCCACGCTCCAAATTTCACCCCCGTGGGCGGGGCTCCGCAAGGTACTCCTCCGGAGGTGGCGCGTGGATAAAAAAAATCCTAGAGAATTTCAATCGGTGTTTAGTTGCAACTGGAGCTTTCACCCCTAACTCTGACCAGGTAGTTTCGATAAGCTACACTATGGAGGTGCGAACACTTCATTCGATTGTAGTCCTAACTAGTATTCTTACAAGTTTCAGAAGCCGGTACCCAGGAAGTTTCTTTTGCGATACTCTGGAGTCTTTACGAGCCACCTTTCAAAATCCTCTAGGATTTTTTCAAGTTCTATTCTGTTTTCAAAAAGCCAATATAAATAGTATTGCACCTTTGTGTTCCTAAGTCGAGTTCTTATTTCTACTTTCTTAATTTTCAGTTGCATAACTTTAGATATAGTATATAATGTCAGCAAAATCCAACTGTCACCGGAGGCCTCCGGCTTAGGCTCCCTCCGGGAGGTGGGGGTGTGATATATAAATTCAAAACATTATTTGACAATCTAAAACTTAGGAACTATATTTAATAATATGAATAGAAAACAAAGAAGAAGACAAAAAAGTAAGAAAAAAGGTACATACATGGGACTAGCTAGTAATAGACAGGACTCATTAGGAAGGATTAAAAAATGGGAAGGTTAAGCGTTATAGCTATAAGTAAAGATAGCAAAGATAAGTTGGAAGGATTAAAAATGCACCTAACTGGTAATTTTTACCCACCACATACACCACAGTTCGCACCTTTATGCGCTAAGGCAATTGAGGTATACGAAGAGAATCTAATCGAGATAGAAATATACGGTGACTTCTCTTCTTTAGAACAGGAGTATAAAATACCGGGGATTGTTACATATAAGGATAGAGACTACATGACTCTATCAGAAGTAATAACTGCATTTAGATTAGAACCTTGGTTAACTATGTTAGAGGAGGAGTAATGCCAATACATGTAATGTTCTATGTGTTCTTAGCTGGACTTGGGCTATGTACACTAATAGGTGGCTTAGCTTGGTTATCAATTAAATTTGATGATTATAGATTAAATAGATAGTATAGGATAAGGGTAAAGTTTTTCATAGTTTCTTTACCCGTTATCCAACAACGACCCGGGGGCACCCTCCGGGCGGACTCCTTCCAGGAGGTCAAGGTTTGATTCTCCTTCCTCATAAAATATTAATACGAAATTTGACAACTTAAAATACGGATAGTAATCTGTATAACATAAACTAAGAAAGGTAATAATGAAAGAAGAAAAAGGTAAATTAGGTTTAGGAAAGATATACGAAAAGTATCTTATCTTAAAAAGAAATTCTCACACTTTACAAATTGCTTGTGTCTTTGACGAGACAACACAGAGTCAAGAATTTTTTATTGTGTCACAAGAAGAGACAGACGAAGATGTGAATATGATACCTATTGCTAAATTATATTTAGACAGAGATACAGAAAAAACTATTACGCCAATGTTTGAAGAATCGGCATTAGCGCAGGTTGTTTTTAACGAGTATGAAGAAAACGATGAAAGATTTACTATTGAAGATATCGATACAAAACCTTTAGCGTTTGATGAGACTTATAGCAATATGGCTGAAATGTTTAAGATTGGCTTAAATGCCATACCGAAAATAAAAGATACTTTGGAGGGTAAAGATGAGTGACCCATTAGCCGATAAATTCCGGGACCCTAAATTGATAAATGAAAAAGCTATTGAAGATAATTTAGATTTGATAATGGAAATTTTCAAAGGAACAATTTACGAAATCAAAGAATAGAACGATTGCCCCTGTTAGCCCATGCCCTTGTTGTTTACAGGGGCTTTCGTTTATCCAAACTCGACCCCGGGGGTACCTCCGGTGGTCTCCCTCCGGGAGGTCGTAGGTTGATTTATATTTCCAAAGATATTTTTAATCTAAATTTGACAAACTAAAAATTAGTAACTAATCTAAAAGAGTAAAAATTAAAGAAAGGTAACAAATGAAAAAACTAACCCCAGAAGAGCAAGTTTTGGCTCTGGAAACTTACTGGAACCTTAACCCTAATTTAGTTTGTGATGGCTGTCAAAAACCTTTGGGGATTGACAGCTCTTGCTTCGACCAAATGATGGAAAGTTCAAGAATTGACATGAAAGATGTTGGCTATGTAAAGCATGTAGTACTCAGATGTGAGAACGCTTTCGGCGACCACGGAATGGAGTGCGATGATAATTGTAACTATGACGAGGGAGATATCTATCACGGCGGAATAATCTGTCATAACTTTAACACTTGGGTCGACTTGTGGGATTATAGATTTGCAGACAAGAAAAAAGAAACGAGAGTTAGCTACGGAGCTAAGTTAACAAAGGAGAGTGCCTAATGAAGATACACGACATGGAAACAGGTAATACTGTAGAAACAACGCCGGAGGACTTTATGAAACATATACAATCAAATATTGATGATTATAAAGCGCTCATGGAAAAGATTGCTTCTTACGATGAGGAGGAGTAATGAGCATACTATTTTACATTGGAGAGTTAATGGAAGATTATGATAAAGCAGTTTTAGCAGAGATAGAAGATAAGAAAGCTGAGGAGGAATAGTGATACGAGCTTTTATATATTTAATCGGTAAGGTACTGGGGCTATAAGCCCCTTTTCCTTATCCAAGTTTGACCTCCGGAGGCACCTCCCGGCGGGCTCTCTCCGAGAGGTCGCAGATGTATTTCCATTCTACAAAAAATTTAATCCTAAATTTGACAAACTAAGAAACAGGAACTAAATTTAATAGTAAGTAATTAACTAGAAAGAGAGTAATAAGATGAGTCACTTTGCAGTATTGGTAGTTTTACCAAAAGACTATTTAGAAAAGAATGAAGAAGCGAATAATCGTACAGGAGATGAGGCATGGCATAATGCTTATAACAACCAATGGTATCATTCGCAGTTAGAAGATACATTAGCACCTTATAACGAAAATCCCGAAGATGAGGATAGTAGTTACTTTGAGAGATGTGAGGATTTAAACGAACAAGCCTCAAAAATCTACGCTAGTTATATGAACAAGCAATGGACACAGTTGGCTGAAGAAATTAATTCTATTAAAGCTCAACATGAGAAGTGGGATAGAATGGCTAGTATTACTGACAAACACGCTAAAGGTGGGTTTAGAAGTTATACAGAAAGCGAAATAGCTACAAGACTAGAACCGTTTGAAAAAATGTATGGGATTATGTCAACAGAAAAGTTTGACTTATCTGATGATGACCATAGGGAATTATTTGTAAGTTTGTTTTGTCACAGTCAAGAGATTGTTTGGAACTTAGAAGATAATGTTTATGAAATCTATGATGTTTACTATCAGAACTTAAATGCCAAATGGGATTGGTGGGTAGTCGGTGGGCGTTGGAGAAATATGGGCGACAATGGATTCTTCCAAGATATATCTGTATTTAGCCAAGAAGAAACAATACCTTTGTGGAAAGAAGAACTTGGTTTTAAACTTAAAAAAATAGAAATGGAACTAGGTATAGAGAACAGAGATGAATATACAGAGGATGAATACGATAAGCTAATAGAAGATTATATAGCAAGTGATAATCCTATTGTAAGATTGTATGACCGAGAAACTCAAGAGCCAAAGGAATACTATGACAAGAAAGTATTGCTATCTATGGTAACTCGTAAGAAAGAAAGTACTTGGGCAATGTTATTTCCCGAAGAAGGTTGGATTGAAGCTGGAGAAATGGGTTGGTTTGGAATGTCATCACTTGATACTATGGAATTAGACAAAAGAGAACAAATCATAGCAGACCAAAACAAGTTAACTGATAACCTTATAGAGAAGTATAAGGACACTCATATCGGTTTAATCGTGGACTGTCATATCTAAGAAGTATTAACAAAGGGTAGGGTTTTCATAGTTTTCCCTGCCCTTTCTTCTTTCCAAGTTTCACCCCCGGAGGGGGCCTCCCGGTGGCTCCGCCGGAGGTCAGAGTTGCATTATCCTTACAATTTAAATCCAATCCGAATTTTCATCCTATTTCTAAATTATTCCTAATTTGTGTTGCAAACTTTTAGATAATGTTTTAAGATGGGGTATGCAAAAAAAAGGAGCAGATGTGGAAACATGCGAGGCAGTAAATTCAAGATGGTCAATGAAACAAGAAATTATTGATGACCTTGAAAACTACGATGAGGTAAACGAGGACAACATCAGAGAAATCTGTGACAGTTTAGTCCCAGTTTATAACAGTATCCTTATTGACTTTTGCGCCCATTACCAAGGAGAGGAGTTCTGGGAACTATGGTTAAGCGATTCTATCGGGGGAGAAACTCCAATAGATATGTTAAGAGGAAACTTATTTAGTTTATATTTAGAGATAGGGCAAGAAGTTCTATCAGAGAGAGAGGAAGAATAATGTATACGAAGACAATTGGCTACTGTGGAGTTGATTCGGGGCAACTGTTTATTACTGACCCGTGTTATATCAAACACCAAGACCAAGGTAACGGACAATGGAATATGGAGTGGACAGACGGAGATGACGGTAAGAGAACTTATACGACTCTACCCGACCCTACTCTTGATGGAGAAACAAAGAACTTCTATTCTAAAGTCTGTGAAGCTAACGGTAACCACAATGAGGCAGGGGTAGAAGTAGAGCTAGGCGTTGCGTTTGGTACTACTCATGGGGACGGAAATTATGCCGTTCAAGGTATCTTTGACGATGATGATGTTATGGTCGGAATCTTTATGGACTTAGACGGTAGAGTCAAAGGCGAGTTTGAGTATGAGAGAGAAGATATGTGGTCATAATGTGTAGAGATACAGGATATTATGAGCCACGAAACGATGTAGCCGTGAAAGTAGTTGAGGAAATGATTGAGAGAAAAAATTACTCTCTTATGGTCTATTACTTAACTATGGCTTATCA
>Ga0098049_1000843_pt1 | contig 11972 bp, 26 predicted proteins | sample 13BtaG_FD_92582 | JGI IMG/M metagenome (GOLD analysis project Ga0098049, IMG submission 92582) | Marine viral communities from the Subarctic Pacific Ocean - 13B_ETSP_OMZ_AT15268_CsCl metaG | ecosystem: Environmental > Aquatic > Marine > Oceanic | place: Subarctic Pacific Ocean | collected...
AGCCGAGCACCTGCCCAACCCCCACTACCGGCTCGTGCTCCGAGACCTCGCCAACCACAGCGGCTGCGACCAGATCCAACAGCTAACCTTCGACGCATGGCAACGCTGGTGCTTCCACCGAGAAGATTTAGTTCCCAAGCGCAGCGTCGCCACCCTGCGCAACGAAGTCACGCTCGTCCGCACGGCCATCCTCAAGACCATGGCCGCCCAACGCCTACCTTTCGACCAGAAGATTTTGGCCACACCCAAATGGCGTCCTGCCACCCGTGACGAGCGCCGTGCCCGTGACCAAGCCAACAGTCCCTACACCCTAGAACGATGGCAACAGCTCTACGACCGGATGGACCGCAACACGCCCATCCAGCGCGCCTGCACAGCCATCTTCGCGCTTGGGCTGTTCACTGGCGCTCGGATCTCCGAGCTGTCCAACATGCACGTCGACCACATATCCGACGACCTGTGGACCATCCCGCGCAGCAAGACCCTCGCCGGAGAACGTGTCATGCCCTTGATCCCCATGGCCCAACACGTCATAGCCAGCCAGCGCCCCGGCCCGGACGGCTACATTTTCCCGCGTATCAATCTTGATTGGAAGGTTCAAGCTCACCGGTTCAGCGCACGGGTCAACTTCTATCTGACACGAGCCGGGGCCAAGCCCTACGAGACCATGCACTCGACCCGTGGCACATTCCGCACGCTGGTCCCTCGCTGCGCCCAGTCACCAGAGGGCACCATCGACATGCTGATGGGCCACTCGCCTCGCAGCCACGTCAGTGCCGCCTACTACCGGGCCAGCCTCGAGGACTGCGTTGAACTTATGTCCCAGTACCGGCCCAAAGTGCGCGTAGATTAACGTGCCTCCGCGCCTTCTTGGCCCATGCCAACACTTCGTCGGGGGAAAACATATGCTTCCCCCGCGTCTTGATACTGGGTAGCCCCTGCTCCAGCCGCATCTTGGCCACTGTCCTGATGTTCGTGACGCCAAACACGGCCAGCAGATCCCTTGACGACAACAAGCCTTCGTTCTCGTCAACGACCTCGCCCTTCAGCTCATCGGCCAGCTCCACTGTCCCACCCGACAACAGGTACGCATACTTCATGTCGGCCAGCTCAACCTTCTTGCGCCGTTCATCGGGCGTCATATGTTCCCACAGCACGCTCATCCCAGCGCCCTCCGCACGGCCTTAGCCTCGAGGCCCAGCGCACCGGCCAGCTCCGCCAGCTCACTGTCGCTCGCCGCCCTCAAGCCGTCAGCCACCCGCTTCTTCATCTCATTGGCCCGACGATCCAGCCCAGCTTCAACATACAGGCTGCGCCCGTCCAACAGCGCCGACACACGCTCCAGCGTGACCCGAACCGTTGGCCCCAAGGCCTCATCGCTTTCCAGCAGCTGGCGCAGCATATTCGCTGCAATTACGTTTGTTTGCACAACAAAACACCCTCGCAAGTTTCCCTGCAAGGGTGTCAAAAAAGTTTACACCTGTCAAGTCAGCCTAGTCCCGGCTCAACAGCCCCGCTTTCACTGGCGCGATTAGCAGTCGCATCTCGTCTTCGACGTCAACATCCGTCTCGATCATGTACGTCCTACCAAAGCCACCAGTCGCGGCCATATACTCTTGGTCGGTGCCCTGTGCCAAAAACTTTTGGCCCATTACCCTAAGCTCACCACGCTTGGTGACGCCCATTTTCTTTCCGACCTGTCTCAAGTGGGTCTTCACGGTCTCAGCCGATATGCCCCCCATGATCCTTGCTGTGATCCCGGCATCCACGCCGTAGACCAAGCTCTGCAAAGCCGCATGCTGTCGTGCTGTCAGCGCAGTCAGCTCGGGTACTTCTGCCCCAGCCAAACCGCCCCGACCCTTGGCCTCCATTCGCAAGACAACTTGCGTCAGGCCTTCGACAGCTAAACGGAGGCTCTGCAGTTCGCGGACAACTTGATCGTCATCCATAAGCACCTCCTGTACTCGTGCCACGTTACAAAGGCACGCACATATAGCATGTCAAAAAACTTTACAACCCGCAAGCCCTTAACATGTGAACAACTGTCACAGCCTCAACACAGCTGCCCTGCTGTCCTCTGTCGCCACATGGCTGTACCGCATGACCATGGCCAACGAACTGTGGCCCAACATGTCCGCTATCACCCGCAAGCTCACGCCCTGCCTCACCAGCTCACTAGCAAACGTGTGCCGTGCATCGTGCGGTTTAAAGTCGGTCATGCCCAGCCCCACCACAACTGGCCACCAGCGCTGGCCAAACGCTCCGGGCACCCACTCCCTACCAGAGGGCGCAGGAAAGACCCGCTGCTGATCCTCGGTGCCCCGCACGTACTCCCACACCCTGTCGTGCAGGGGCACGACCCGATACCTCATGCCCCGGCCACCCTTCAAGGTGCCCAAGTTGATCGTCCGCTCGCCATAGTCCACTTGCTTTGGCCTGAGTCCAGACAGCTCACCCTTCCGGGCACCCGTAAAGAACAGCCCCGTCACCAGCGGCTTGATGTCTGGCGGACAAGCGTCAATGAACTCGTCCCTCTCTTTGGCCGACAGCCACCGCTGCCGCCCTGCCCCCTCACGGGGCCGGTCCAGATAGATCGGCTGCTCCCCGTGCATCTTCCGGTAGTAGTTCACAATGCCTTTCACGGTGTTGATCTCTCTCCGCTGCGCGGGGGCACCCTGCCCCCTATCAACGTAGCCAGCGATGTCCGCCCCGGTCAGCTCCATGATCTTTGCCTCGCCCATCTTGTCGCGAAACTTCTCGGCAAAATACACGGTCGTCTTCCCGATTGGCCCATGCTTCAGCCGTGACTTCACCCAGAAGTCCACGGCATCCACAACGGTCGGCTTCCTTGGTCTACCCACGCGCCTGCTCCTTTCTCTGCATGTCCCGCACCCACGGCCAGCTCGCCAGCAGGTACTCGCCGTACCCCTGCTCGACCTCGCCAATCAACTTGGCCATCCGCTCGGGCTGGCGCATGGTCACGTTCTTTTCCTTGGCCGTGATGCCCACCTGCACCCAGAAGCAACTGGGCCACCACCTCTCCGTCAGCCGATACCAAGCCGGGCGCACAACCACGGCAGGCTTCTTCTTCTTCGCTTTGAAAAACATCACGCGGCCTCCTTCAACAACGTCTCGTCCCAGCATTGCTGCCGCTCGCACTCATCAATAAAGCCTTGGCCACGTAGGTCTTTGACGGTGCTGGGGTTGGAATAGACTTGGTAGCGTCCGCTGACTTCAATCAGTATCCAGCCCCCCATCAAGTCATGGGAACGCACAGCATCTTCGTGGTGTTTGAACCCGCCGCAATACAACCGTCGGAACTGATCGACGTGTTCGATGTCGTCAGCCCCATTGCCCACAAGCATTTCACCATGCGCGTCCATCGCCCATACGGGATAGCCTGTGTCCACGTCATCAGGGATCGGAGCGCCACCCAAATCCGACATGTCCACGTAGCCCTGCTGGTCTAAGTCCCCGGCCTCGCACACGTTCTCCAACGTGCGCAGCCAGTAGCGCAAGACGCCGACATCTTCGCCATCCCAGTCTTTGATAAGCTCACCGCAACAAGCAGCCGCGCTACTGGCGTCCCAATGGATCAATGGCATGTTGTCGGTCGTGGTCACGTAGTCCAGCAACGTCAGCCAGTAGGCGTGTTCAGCCTCCGCCTCGGTCTCGAACGTGGCGACCACGCTGCGGGGGTACTGGCGATTGGGGCGGTACTTGAACAACTCGCAGCCATCCGCCCAATACTTGCCATCAGGGTCGCCAAGATCGTGGCATACGTCGCGCAGCACTTCATGCTTTACCGTGAGTATGTCGTAGAACACCCAGACCTCTTGATCGAAGTCTACCTTCTCGTAGTAGCCGGTCATCACGCTGCCTCCTCTTGTTCTTCATCGTGTGTCAACAGATCCAACAGCACCTCCATCACGCCAGCCTGACGTGACAGGCTCATGGCCTGATCCGTTCGGCCATCCAGCAGGTGCCGGTTACTCTCCTTGCGCAGCCCGTTGGCCCCACGCTGCACCCCATTAATCAACTGCGGCACCTCATGCGGCATCATGTGCAGCGTGACGTGCTGGGTCTTGGCCAGCTCCTTGAACTCATGCGGTACGTGGCGCAACGCCAACAGGTCTTCAACCAACAGCTTTATATCGACAGTCATTGTCATTCTCCTTCTGAACGTGGCGTTCCCATGCCGCCACAGCGCCCTCACTGACGCCCGTTATGAAATCCTCGCTGACGTCCTCGTGCCGCTTGAGCGCAAGGTCCATCGTCTGCTGCACAAACTTGGTGTAGCCATCGCCATCCAAGTGAGGGGTAGGCTCGAAGCCCACCCCCTGCGCTGCCAGCTGGGCACGTCGCCAGCCCACGCCGTAGTCGGCCTTCATGCTTGGTAGTCCTCCCAAGCATCGACCCCACGCTCAGCCACCAACGCCTTGGCCCATGGCAGGGCACTCATCCGGCCCAGCACGTACTCGAAACTGCCGTGCGTGACGTAACTCTTGGCACTGCTGACGTAGTAGATCTCCACGAACGTCGTGCCACTCTCCGTCAGGAACAGCTTGGCCTCCGCCTCGCTGCCATTGGGTGATTGGCCCTCGGCATTGCCAAGCCACCAGCCCTTGATGCGCAGCTTCGGGGCATCCACCCGGCGCAGGAAGTAATGCTCCGGGCTGGCACTGGGCCACCACTCGGGGTGGTCTGCCACAGGCACGGGCACAGGCAACTGCTCGACGCCCAGACCCATGAACTCCATGATCTTTGCCCAGTTCTTTTCGATTGGCACCGTCGACCCCGTCTCCCAGTGGCCTATGGCCGGAGCGCTCAGCTCAAACCAGTCGGCTGCCCTCTTCTGCGTCCAGCCCAAGCTCCGTCGCTGGGCCTTAAAGGCAGCTGGGTTAAAGATCATTGGCGCGTGGCCGTTGCGGGTTGCTTGCTCTTGGTTCAACATTTGTTTCGTCCTTGTGGTTGGTTGGTTCGTCGTCTTGCTACTGCCAAGACAGCAGGCTGCGCAGGGCATCGATGCCCTCCAACAGCTCTACCTGTGTCGCTCGGAAGTAGACTTGATCCTCCATCGTTGCGTCCTCGACCGTGTGCTCGATGGTGTCGTCAATGAAGGCTTCAAGTTTCGTCAGCGCGTCCTGCGCGTTGTTCAGTGAAGGTGTCATGCTGCCAGCACCTCACGGTCAGCTGCCACGGCATCCTTCAGATAGCCCACGGCCTTGCTCGCCTGACTGGCCGCCTTACGCAGCATACCCCGGTCATTCTGCAGCCCTCGCAGCCAGCTCTCGATGTAAGCAGCATGGCTCTCGGTCTCGACCGGGACAGCACCCAAGTCCTGCATCAGGAAGGCCGAGCCAAGCTCAGCCACCAGCTCCTCGAACGCATACTCGCCCAGCTTCTTGCTGGTCGTCAGCGTCCGGTCCAACCGATGCTTGGCCCCCGTCCAATGGACATGCTCGTGGGCCATCGTGCCATAGTAGCTGGCCACACTACGGAACCGCCCAATCGGCGGCATCACAATCCGGTCCTGACTTGGCACGTAGTAGCACCGGCCTTCGTCGACCGTGTTCACCATGCTGCCCGTCGCCGTGAAGAAATCCTCCAGCGGCTCAACCGGCGGGTTGTCCAACAGCTCGTTGCTCAGCACGTACCGCTCGGGCAGCCCCTCGATCTGGTCACTGTTCCAGACGGTGTACACTTTGCTGTAGGGGATGAAGGCCTGTGACCCATCCGCTTGCTCCTTGGCCACACTGCCATAGTAGAAGACGGGCGTGCCCTTGCCCTTGCTGCCCTCCACCAGACGGCCACCCAGCCCAGCCATCTGCTTGAAGGTGAACCACTGCTGGCCGGTCCACCCATGCTCCATGGCCCCCATCCAACAGGCCAAGATGTTCATGCCTTGATACGGCTCACCAGTGGCCCGAAGTGGTAGGCCACCGGCCTTAGTAACGACGGGGTTCTGCCACGGTGACGTGCCCTGCTCCAGCATGTTGATGATCCGGTCGACGATTTTATTGTAGGCCTCTGTTGCCTTAGTCATAGCGATCTCCTGTGCTATATTGGTGTAAACTTATTTGACACTTTTCCCCTCGAAAGTAAAGGGGAAACAAAAAAGGCCCGCCGAAGCGAGCCTTAGTGGTCGTATTCTGTTTCGTGCTGTTGCTACTCGTCGTCCTCGTCCTCTTCGTACTCCTCCTCTTCGATCGGCTCGACCTCGACCACTTCGATCAGGTCAGCAGCAACATGGTCGATGTAGGCCGAGTTGATCTCAGCACTGCCCCAAGGCAGTCGTTCGATCTCCTCCCTCGCCTGCCGCTCAAACATTTCTTTCGCTTCGTCTTCGCTCTCGGCCTCGATCTCCAGCGTGACGGTCAGGTCAACGCTGGCGCTGGTGTCCGCCTTGATGGTGTAGGTGTTGGTCATTGGTTGGTCTCCTGTGGTTGGTTAGTAAAGGTCCAGCTCGCCACGCTCTTCGCGTTCACGCAAACGCTGCTCTGCTCGGAACCTGTCAAAGTTAAAGCCGCTGTTACGTGCGGCAGCCACGGCCTCCATGGCGTGGTCGATGTCTTGGCCAGCGTAATAGCGGTCGTGGTGATCGCTGTTCATGGCAACGACCTCCACCTCGAAGGCCGCCAAGTGGTCTGACCCATGGTCGGCATAAGCCCAGATCGTGGCCTCATGCTCGTGGTCAAAGCGCTCCCGCTTGATCAGTATTCGTTCGCTCATGCTGCGACCTCCTGTGTGAGTGCTTTTGCTGTGGCCCGTGCGCTGCTGATGAGACCAAACAGGTGGGCGTCAAAGTGGCCCACGCCATCAGCATAAAACGTGGCATCGCTCAGCAGCTCGGGTGTGGCCGGATCGTTGCGGTCGATCCAGTAGTGACGGCGCGTGCTGCGCCATACCTTGGGCGTGTCGAGATCACGCTGGGCGTGATCATCGAGGAACGACCGTGGGATGCGGACTAGGTCATGCGTCATGCTGCGACCTCCTCGTCGGACATGATCTCGTAAGGCCACTGGTGAAAATTCTGCTCACTACCCCAGCATTCCGCCGGAGCATGGTTGTGCAGCAGTCGCACGTAGTTGGGGATCAGCTCGACGTTGGTGCCATCGGCCCGGCTCACGGCCCTAGCCAAGTCGTTGCACAGCACCGCCGTCAAGAAGCCGCCCGGTGTGCAGCCCCGCTCGATCCAGTACCATAGGCTCGTACCTGCGTGGCCCACGCCGTACCTGTCAGCGGCGGCGAGGAAGTCTTGTTTGTTGTCGATTGCGAGGTCAACATCGCAATAGCAGTAGTTAGTCATAATCGTTACTCCTGTGGTTGGTTGGTTAGCTGTAGTAAGGGCGGCTCTCAGGCCAGCCCTTGAGGTCTTGGTCGAAGCGGATGGCGAGGTGGTAGTCCTCCGCTCGGGGGTCGCCGTACACTTCGGCCAGCTCCCGCTTGAGCGTGATGGCCTCCGCTAACGTCGTGCGGAACCAGTGGTCCCGTGGCTCGCCCACGCTGTACCACCAGCCGCCCTCCTCGGGTCCGCCGTAGGCCTGTCCGACCTCGTACATCTGCACGACAAAGCCTCGGTCCAGCCGTCGCTCCAGCTCGTAGATGAAACGATTGGCCACCATACGGGCTTGCGTCCCTCGCCCTACGTCTGGCCACTCGTCGATGCGTTCACTGAACTCCGTGTCCCATACCCGGTAACGGGTCTGACCGTTGGGGAGCAGCTGAAGATGGAAGTCGACGGCAACGCCGCCGACCTCGATGGTGGTTGATAGGTGTGTCATAGGTGTAAACTCCTGTGGTTGGTTGGTTAGAGGCGCTCGGCTTCGATGATGATCGTGTAGCCAAGCTTCTTGATGGCGTCGATCTGGCGCTCGTCAAATGTCAGCCGGGTGGGTGACATGGACAGCAGCAGTTTGCTGGTGTCGCACGCCGGATAAATCCGGCGCTGTCCATAGACGTCCTTCACTTGAACGGTGATGTTCATGGTGATCTCCTGTGTGGTTGGTTGATTAGTGTGCGCCGTAGCTCACGTTGGGGACGGTCTTGTCCCAACATGCACGGCAGTCGCCGCAGAAGCCGTACTTGCGGCCCTTGCCTCGACGTGTGGCCAGAAACTCATCCAGCGACACGACCTCGTAGCTGTCGTCCTCGTGCAGCCGGGTGCGGTACGCCTCGCACTCCTTGCCGTGTGGCTCACCGCCCTTGTAGACAGGCGTGTGGACCGTGCTGGTGTTGACGTGGCTGGCAATTGGCCCGTCGTTGATCATCGTACTGCTGATGCGGATGGTCAGGTTGTCAGGCTCGAGACCGTGCAACTCACGGCACTGCTTGACGATCTTGGCCTCCCGTGTGGGCAGCCAGTGCTTGATCTCTGGGGCCATGCGAGCCACCCGGTAGATGGCCTCCAGCATCTCGACGCTGTCGAGGTCACCCGCCGTGAACCAGCGATGGTAGTACACGCCAGTCTTCTCGGCCTGATGCAGGATCTGCTTGATGATGGCCGACGCCCACAACTGCGGGTCGAAGGCGATCAGGGACGTGGCCTTGGCGGAGTTGGACGTCCAGCCCTTGGCCGCGCTGTCACGGTAGGTCTGTATGCGCCGCGCGTAGCACTTGTGGCAGGTACTGCCCACGACCTTGGCCAACTTGCTGCCAACGTGACAGGCGAAGCTGTCGGTCGAGTATGAGCTGCCGGGTATCTTGCTCACGCGCAAGGATGCTACGCCAGCCAGCTCACGGGCTGCCTTCAGGCTGCGGATCTGAATGATAGACATGAATAACTCCATAAAAAAAGGCGCCTCGTGGGCGCCTTGTGGGTGGTCGGTTGGTTGGGTTGGGGTTAGCGGTTGGCCGCGATCCACTCGTCGAGATCAGTGGCGGCGATGGCGTGCTGGCCTCGCTTGTAGGTCTTGCCAGTGATCAGGCCTGCCAGCTCCAGTGCCTTCGTGCGGGTCATCTTGCTGTGGTTGAGGCCTGCGGCCATGCACTTGACGTGCATGCGGATGAAGATTGCCAACACGCGATTGTCAGCGGGGTTTTCGATCATCATGGGTGTGTGTCCTTATGCGAAGGTGTGGGTGAGGTCATTGCGGAGTACGTCGATGCCTGCCGTGGACTTGAGCCGCCACTTCTGTGCAGCAGCTTTGGCTGCGTCGTAGGCGCTGGCCCCTTCGACAACGAGCTTGCCCTTGCGAACGTGGAATGCGGTGAATGAGTAGACTTTCATGATTTGTTCTCCTGTGTCAGATGAGTTGAATGATCCAGACGACGGCGCTCACAAGCGCCATCGCGATGATGAACTGGGGTTCGAGGAACAGCGGGTTCATGCGTTGGCTTGCTCGTAGGCGATCTTGGCGAACTCACCGCACAACGTGTAGAACTCGTGGTCGCGGTGATTGTTCATAATCATTGACGCGATACCCGCTCGGTACGGGTTGAATTCCAGCGTCATGGCGTTCCACATGACGTTGACGTCTGTCCCCCACTTGGGCGGCGTCTTGCGAAGCTTGCCCTTGTTGGCCCCTCGTGTGGTGAAGCAAGCCGCGTAGGCTGCAGACAGTCGTTCGATCACGGCCTCGTCGCTCGTGAGCGTGGAAGCGGCTCGTTGGCCTAGTTTGTTGAGCATGGTGTGTGTCCTTGTGTGGTTGGTTGGTTAGTCGTCTGCCGTGAGGATGCCCATCAGGGCATGCTGGACGTCGCGTGAGGCGTCGATGGCTGCCGTGAGCTTGGCCACCACAGCCTCGCGGTCCCAGTGGGCCGTGTAGGTGTCCGCGTGCGAATAGTTGCGCCCGTGCAAGACGTTGGTTGCGAGGACGCTCATGGCGTTGTTGATGGCCTCATCCACGGTCGTGAGGGCCATGTAGGCCTTCACGAAGTCGTTGCGTGAATTGCCGTTCGCGTTGATGCGTGCGTTGATCATGGTGATCTTCCTTGTGTGGTTGGTTGTGCGGAGCATCTGCTCCAAAAGACCAGCGCGAGCGCTGGCAAGTTGGAGAAGACGAAAATGAGGCGTGATCGCCTCGTGATGCTGGCCCCGTGGGACCAGCACTGCGAGGTGGTCAATCGTCGTTCCCTTCGGGGCAATCGAGCGGCTCGCGCTCGTAGTCGTGGAAGGCAGCAGCCGCGAGGGCTGCCAGATCGTCTGCGTGATCGTCTGCGTGGAAGTCGAACATGTGTTTTCTCCTGTTTGGGTGCGTGGATTACTTCGCGAAGAAGCTCGCGAGGAAGGCTTCGTTGGATGCTGCGAGGGCAGTCATCACACGAGCCTGCAGGGCGTCCTCAGACGCCGCTGGAGCGGGTGCAGCCTTTGGCTGGGGCTTGCGTGCCGTGGCGCGCTTGGTGGGCTTGGTGGGCAGCTCTGGCGTCCCTGCAAGCTTTGCTTGCAGTATGCGTGACGGACGGGTGCGACGCTTGCCTGCGTCCATGGCCTCGTTGAGGAATGCCAGCACAGCTGGCCCCTGCGCGGGATCGGCTGCGACGATGGCGGTAAGTTCCTTGGCGGTCTTGAGTGCGTATGCGTGTGTCATGGGTTAGTTTCCTTGCGTATGTGTGGGTGCACGACTGTGCGTAAATTCTCGCTATGCGGGAATAGGCAAATCCGGAAAATCCAAAAATCCGAATTCTGCCAAAATGTTCCCTTCGGGGGAAATCGATTGCCCAGCAAAATCAGCGGCTTGCCCGGAAAAAAAACCCGCGAAACGTGCCAACGGGGGGCGGGGGTGGGCACCCCGCCGACGCGCGCGCGGGTCGACGTAACTGGTGCGTCGAAAATTTTTTGCGCAAAATCTGCTTTATTGTTAAAAAAGTGTACACCTGCTAGGATTTGTACATGTTTGAGTGGAACCCACCACGACCCCCACGCAAGCCCCGCCCGAAGTACAACCCCATGCGGCTCCTCAGTGGCCGTCCATGGGGCGCGCGCGGCACCAGCCGCCACAAGTTGCACCCAAAGAACTGGAAACTGCATGGCGTCCCCCACCGTTTCTGGCCCCGGATCCTCCCAGACGGCCACAAACTGCTCCCAGAGGGCCGTGGCCACAGCCACAAGCGCGAATGTTTCTGGTGCAGGCGTGTTTTCTACACGGAGATCGACGTCCAGCAGGCTTCCAGCCGCTTTTGCTGCACGTCCTGCCAGCGATACTTCGCCAATTACGCCGAGCGGCACCGCAAACGGGTCTGGCTCAAGGATTTGGCCACCAAACGCGCCCTTGAGGTCGCCGCATGGCGACAACGAGTACGTCAGTACAAGGCTGACCGGCTACAAATGGTCCATCAGCTGGCTGAAAACACGGATCTGCCGCTGGAATGGCTATTACAAATCGAAAAGAGGGGTTTTGCAGCCGTGACAAAAGAACTTTTAGACATGGCGGAGAAGGCCCGTCTTGTCACCGAGACGCGCTACCACATCGAGCACACCATCGCGACGGAACTACCCAAGCTCGTCAAGCTGGCCGCCGCCAGTCTCGATCCCAACAACGGGGACACCCAGCCCCTAACGACCGCTCAAGTCACGCTGCTCCGCATGCTGCTCGACAAGGTGGTTCCCAACGCCAGCTCGGCCACAATGAACAACAGCGCAGCTCTTCTCGAGATCGACGTCGACACCATGTCCGCCGACCAGCTCGAGCAGCTCGCCGAGCAGACCCGCATGCCCATCATCGACCACGGCAAAGAGGACGACGACTTTGATTAAGAAGAAGAAGTACATCCCCAGCTCGCTGACCCCCGTCGAACTCGGCAAGGCCATGAAGCAGCTCGACCTGACCTCCATCCCCCCAGCCAACCGGGGCAAGGCCATCCGCGAGCATCTGACAAAGATCATGGCTGACACGGTCACCGACCCGGAGGCCAAGCAGAAGCTGCGCTACGCCGATTTCCGCAACAAGCACAACTTCCAATGAAGCTAACGCCCAAGCAGCTTGCCGCGCTCAACCGGCTACAGAAGCTCAAGAACGCTCAGAAGAACTTTG
>Ga0098049_1000844_pt1 | contig 11971 bp, 5 predicted proteins | sample 13BtaG_FD_92582 | JGI IMG/M metagenome (GOLD analysis project Ga0098049, IMG submission 92582) | Marine viral communities from the Subarctic Pacific Ocean - 13B_ETSP_OMZ_AT15268_CsCl metaG | ecosystem: Environmental > Aquatic > Marine > Oceanic | place: Subarctic Pacific Ocean | collected 2015-01-16
AGGGACAATTTCTTCTATAGACTACGATATAAATGTTGATGAAATGGGTAATCAAACCTGTAATATATCAGTTTTAGCAAACTCATTTATTCATAACTTAATGTATGCTGAATATAAAGTTAAACCTTCAGGTATGGTTGATCAAGAGCTTAGTGAATTACCCGGCGAAGAAGATATGTTTGTTCAAAGTGGTGCATATAGCAGCAGTTATATGATAAACTGGTCTGACTGGTATTCTCTTATTCAGTTTGAATCACAAGCTGCAAGTGGTAAGGTAAATTTAAAAGATAGTTTAACTTTATTATCAAAAGCATTAGCATATCCTCAATTACCTTTATCAATATTTTTTGAACCTATGGATATGGCAAACTTCTTAAATCAAATAGCAGAGTCAAATTTAGACTTAGACACGTTTGCTGGAAGATTAGCATTAAGATATGATACTCCTACAGTTCAACTTGTTTTAAGAGGTGTATTATCTGTTTATGAAATCATTGCTATAGACAGTCCTTTAGTAAATTATACCAAAGTTAAATCTTTAGCAGCTCAGTTATTTGCAAAATATATAAACAGTGGAGCCCAAGAAAACGTTACAGTATTTGGGCCACTTAGACCAGACGATACACGCTCAGGATTCGGGATAGAAATCACTCCCGGTGAAGATACACTCACTGAAATTGATACTATAAGTAATATGTTGCTTGAAACAAACTTAGAAGCTTATAATACACCTATAAAAATATCAGATATTATCCATATTGCAACAACAAGAGATGATATACCTCCATCACATCCAATGTGGGGTTGTATGCCACACGAAGACTTACCTTTTGTTGATATAAATAGAATCAAAAACGTAAATATGGAGACAACAACAGTTTGGGACTTGCTAACAGGCACATTTCAGGCTGACAGCAACATTGTAGAGTTTTATCCAACAATTCTTACAATAAGTGATAGAGACTTAGAGTATTACAAACAACAAAACATAGAAATCAAACCAATACACAGATTTTTAGGTGGATTACCTACACTTATTCTTAGAATGAAGCCAATGCATCCAGTATTAGGCAGATACGGCATATCTAAACGAATGATTGATATGCTAAAATCAAGAAACAAAGCTCAAGGTTCTCTTCATTCTTCAGCTGTTCAGCCAATGCAATATTTAACTGCTGCTGAAACAATGAAAGATACTATAAATGGTAGAAAATTATCAGAATACAAGGATGCATCATACGGAGAAGTATTACCTTATTATGTGAATCCACAAATCTCATCAACTAATCCTGACTATATAAGAGCTGTATCATTACCAGCAATGATATATAGCCACGAAATAATAAGTATGAGTTATAACTTAAACGATAGAGCAAGAATAAATAGTGTTAAAGTTATAAATCCACAAACAAAGAATATGGGCACAAAATTACGTTATGCAGTTGATGGTAATGCAGTGCAAGACGTTCCTTCTGCTGTAAGACACGGTTTAAGGTCATACGACCCAGTCTGGCCTTATAATGAATTTAGAAGCTCACCAACTGCTAAGCCAGATGCTAATGAAACACCTAACTATAAAACATTAAACACATATCTTTCAGAGAGATGTTATATGATTATGGGTGATGACCAGAAATACTTTGCAGGTTCTATTGTTGCTATGTCTTTGATAAATAAAGGTATTTCACCCGGACAATGGGTTGAAGTAGTATTATCTAATAACGGCACACTAAAAGAAGCAACAAGAAATCAAAGAATTATGCTTATTTATGTTGATTCAATAAATCATATGTATGATGTGGATCAAGACACAGGCGTTGTTGAGTTAAAAACTATTATAGGATTTTCAAGAGGTTCTATGGGTGGAGTTATACCAAACTTCCCATTCTTCAGAGGACCACATATACCACCACTTAAAGAACCTGAAGATGATTATGTTTTTGATGACCCAATTGATACAAATGAAGATGCACCAGGCTCTAATGTTGATTTACCTGAAATAACTCCTATCGTTAGACAAGAAACAATAACTGAATTAGCGTTAAGACATTATGTTAGGACTAAAGTTTTAGCTGGGACAATGCTTCCTTCAGAGGCTAAACAAATTGTTGAAGATGCAAATGTTGATGCATTACCTAAAGACGAAATGCCGCTGTTTGAGGCTATTAAAACAAGATTCGGTATGGCAACTGACTTAGTAAATCAAGTGATGGACCCTGATGGCACACCAAACGAATAAAGGAAAAGCTTATGTTAAATAATAGAAATAGACCATTAGAAAACAATGAAGCAAGACCTACTTTAATTAGAGGTAATATAACTCGTGTATCTATTAGAAAAATTGATAACTTAGTAGTTTGTGATGTTGTTGATCAGCTTGGTAATTTTCATAAAAGTGTTGAAACTATAGTCCAGAATACTGGTGGAGCTGAAGGTTTTACTAATTTAGGTTATAATGTTGGTAATGAAGTATTTTTACTTCAAACATCACATAATACACAACCTTATATAATAGGATCTGTTTCTAAGCCAGCATCATTTGAAGTAAGCAGAGACGTAGAATTCTCTGATAATTCATTTGATAGAGAAAGTGTTGTTGTAAGTGATTATATAATTGCAAACAAAGGGAACAAGATAAATCTTTCAGAAGATTATGGTATAACACAAACATCAAATCAAGATATTAGACTACAATTAGGCGCTAATGGCATACTTAGAATAAGTAAAAACGGTTTGTGTGAAGACTTTCCTCTTAATGGTATGGCATATATTATTGCTATAAACAACTATTTAGATGAAATGAGAGATATACAAGACGATATGAGAGAAATGATGAATATCATTACAGGTTATAATGCGATTGAAAGTGCTGCATCAAAAGCTTTTTATGAATCTTGTGTAACAGGTGGTCCTGGAGGTTTAATTAGTGCTGCAACAACTGCAGCTGCTGCATATAATACACAAAATGTGGCTCATCAATCAACAACAAGCAGAAACACAACACTTCAGGGATTACCTATAAGGACAAAGCAACAAACCGGCCAAGAACAAGTTGCAGCATTAAATTCAACAATTAAATTACCAAAGAGACCTACGGAGAGTTAAGAGAATTAACGCAGTTAAACTTTTAACAAACATATGATTATACACCTTAAATATCAAAGAAAGGATAACGTAAGATGGCTATAGAAACAGGCAGACCTATTGCTAATAAATATAAGGACGTAAAGTTTGATGGTGAAAGAGCGCCAAGAACTATAGCAGCTTTTGTAGATCAAGCTGCATTAATGAGCACAACAAACGGTGTTGGCTTGTTTCTTTCAGACTTAACTAAAATACCAGCAAAATACTTTCTTGAAGTTAGAAGAGGTGATGAAGTTGTTTCTGTAATGAAGTTTCCTTATGACCCACAATCAGTTAATTATTCAAGACCACAACCCACAAGAATCACATATACATTAGGTGGAGTGCTTAGAGAAGCATCAAGTATTAGAAGACACGACTTAACATTATCAGGTAGAAGTGGTTTAGGTAGAAGAAACTCATATTCAAGAGACGGAAAACTATTATACATCGAAGGTGAAGAAGTATTTCAAGAGTTTGATGAGTTTTTTAAACGTTATCAAGAAATATGTGCAGCAGAATTTGGTTTAACACAAAACTTAATGCCTTCTATACCTCACGATAGAGCAAAAGAACGTATTAATGCATTAGGCTCAACAACTAAAGAGCAGGTGTATATGGTTTTACGCTGTTTAGATGAAGATTTACATTTAATGGTTGAACCTGTTAATTTCTCTTGGAATAAAAACGTTGAAGAAAATAGATTCGATTATCAATGGACTTGTTCATTTCAGGCTTATGGTTATTCAACAAAATATACGAATCCTTTCTTCTTTGCTATGGATAGTATTGATAACATAATGAATGGTATGGCTGGTAATCTTTCAGTTGTAAATAACGTTATAAATAACGTATCAAATGATTATATAGGCAGAGTTAGAAGCACAATAAGAAATGTTGCTGGTGCAATGCAAGTAGCAGCTGATTTTGCAACTGCATATGATGGACTGATAAATAATGTTGCAGGTATTGCTGCAGATTTAGCCGATGTAGGCTCAAGTGCTAAGTTTATTGCAGCAAGTTGGGAGGATGCTTTCGGAGAAGATTCAACAACAGCAAACTTTGAAGATGTATGGAAAAGAAACTTAGGTGAATTTCACCGTGTTGAAGTGAAACAAACTGTAACATTAACATTTGAAAATTCACAGCAAGCATTAGAAGTTCATTCCACACCTATTATACCAGCTGATGACAATAACAGAGATGATTTAGGCACGGTAATTGCTGCTTTACAAGCTATAGAAAATGATGCTCAAGTAATGAGAGGATCAATACCAAGAAAATTCTTTGAGAGAAGAATGCTATTGAATGAAAATAATCTTCAGAACTTAGGTGAATACCTATCAAATGAAGAAAACTTATCAAAATTAGCAAGCGGTTTAGTAAATGAGCCTAATGTAGATAGCTTTAAGAACGATAATGCAATAAATTATGTTATGCAAGAGAATGAAGACCTAATCAATATTGCTAAAAAGTTCTATGGCGACCCTGAAAAATGGAGAGTTATTGCTAATTTTAATGATTGTCGCGATAATAGAAGAAATGCTGAAGGTAAATTCTTTGAAAAGGGACAAACTTTACGTATTCCATTAGATAGATTCGGTCAAACAAACCCATTCGGTGAGTTTGATGATGCTATTGGTATAGATTTATATATGCCGTTTGATGATATATGTCTTGACCACGTAAATTTAGATGTAACACTAATCGGTGGTAAAGAAAACATTGAGCAGATTATTAAAAATACATTACTTACTAAAAGAGGTGAATTAGCAGGATTCGGATTTGGTTTAGGTCAAATACCACAAATAGGTAATGAAGCTTATGTTGCTTCTATATTGAGAGAATCATTAGTAGCTGACCCAAGAATACTTTCAGTTTCTAATATTGAAGTTGAATATATTGATGATGCAGTTATTGTCAGTATGGACGTAAGAGCTTTAGACGAAATAACTGTGCCTGTTAGAGTGCCACTCAGTGGTTGTTGATAATCACAAAAAAATATTAAAAAAGAAAAACAAAATGATATATAATAACGTTAGGAGGAGCTAAACGATGCCTGTATTCGTGCCAAGAACACAAAAGCAAGTGCTTAGAGATTTAACAGCAAAGGTAGTATCAAGAACTGATTTATCCGATGTCAATGTTGGCTCAACACTTTTTACTATTCTAAATGCTATTTCGTTAGAAGTGGCAAATACTGAAGCGAGAATGTTTAATCTTCGCAGAGGTTTTTCTTTGCAAAATGCAACGGGGTCAGAGCTTGATGCACGTTGTCAAGAACTTCCACCCATTGGTATCGCAAGAAAGAGAGATACAAATGCTGCTGGGAGCTCATTAAAGATTAAACGTGATAGCACTCACGCCGACTTCAACAATGCATTACAGATTCCTGCTGGAAGCGTTGTTTCTCAAGGAGATAATGGACAGCAATATAGAACTTCACAAGTTGTAACAATACCGGGAGGAGTTGAAGAGTTAGATAACGTTTATATCGTGGCTAATTCTACAGGGTCAATAGGTAATGCTAACTTAGGTGCAATTAATACTATAGTTTCTATGCCAGAAGAAATAATTGAAGTATCAAATACATCAGTTATTAGAAACGGTATTGATTTAGAATCTGATATATCATTAAGAAACAGAGCTTTAAGATACGTTAATTCATTAGGCAGAGTATCAAAATCTGCAATTGAGTTCTTAGGAACATCATTTATATCAACAGACAATGTTTCATATAAGTTTGCAAGAGTTTTTGAAGATCCTACACAGCCTGGATATTCTGAATTAGTTGTTGATGATGGAAGTGGATTAGCTTCTCCTCCCTCTGAACGAGTTGGTGATATACAATATACTGTTTCTTTAGATGGCAGTAGATATTTCAGCCACGCAAGACCTGCAACAGAGCCTGTAAGAGCATCACAACTTGAAGTAACAAGAAGTGGAGCACAAATTCAGATAACAGATGGCGACTTTGTATCAATCCCTGAAAGAGGTTTAATATTCTTTAAAGACGGATTCTTACAAGCTAACGACATTTTAAAAATAAAAAGAATTCAAGTCCATAGAGGATTAATGGCTGAACTTCAAGAAGAAATTGAAGGTAATGTTAATAATGGTGCAGTTTTAACTGGATTTAGAGCTGCTGGAACAAGAGTAAGAGTGGTTAATCCTGAATTGACAATTGCTAAATTTGACGTTTCAATTATAGTTCAGCCTGATAGAAACACAGAAGCATTAAAAGAAAATGTTAGACTTGCTTGTATCGACTATATTAATGAACTTGACATAGGACAAGAATTAAGGACAGCAACACTTGTTCAGCATCTAATGAATACACAACCTATATTATCTTGTAGATTAAAGGTTGCAACAACTCAAACAGTATTAGAAGACATCTTCCCTGCAAGCGCAAAGCATACCTTAAGAGCAGATTCATCTTCGATAGTGGTTAATACAACAATTTAAAGGATAAACTATAATGATTAAAAAGATATTATTTGAAACATTACAAAGGTTTGATTTAAAGGATGCAAATGAACTTCAACAAGGTGTGCTTAATAAGCTAAAATCGTTTGCTAATTCTGTTAATACAAACCGAGCATCTTCAATACCTCAAGGCGGACCTACAAGTGTTATAACTTGTTTAGGTGTTGTCGATGGAGTTGCAAGATTTTCTTCTATGGAGCTTCTTACAGTTGAGAATGATGTTTTATCATTCGACCAGACTGATATTGACAATGCTCTATTACAGGTTGATTTAAGTGCAGCATATGCAACACATCAAACACTTGTGGCCGGCAATGCAGATCCCGGTGGTATATACTTCTATGCTTATCCAAAATATGAAAACACAGATTCAGAAAGCAGAGAATTCTTTTCTCTTGTTGATAATGCTCCAACAAATAGAGTTATTAACACAAGACAACAATCTTCTATTGAGTTTATTGCAAACACAGCATCAGCATTTAATGTGCAAAACAGTGAAGGTTATTATCCGATTCGTATAGGACACGTTGCAACTGCTGATATATCCACATCAAACAGTGGATCACCATTTATACCAAGTAAATTTAAATCTGCGTCATATTACGATACAACTTATCCACAAATTGAATTTGATGATTCAACTCTACCTAACATTGCAAATAACAGAGATGCTGCAGTTGGTGGATATTCAACAACACGAACTGAAGGATTAGGTTTTAATACACCTTTTAAGAAACTTGAAAGACAATTAAATCGTATTGTTTCTTATGGTGAATCTGATTCTCAAGCAACATCTTTACTTGCATACAATGCTCGACCTGCTAAATCTCTTCAGGGATTAACTTATGAAATAGGTGAAGTTTCATCATCAAACATAAAAAATTCAAATAAAATAAAAAGAGCATCAGGAACAATTGTTTATGACTTTACAGGGTCTTCTCCTGTAGTAACAATGGTATATGATGATAGAAATGAAATAGCAGACTTTAATGTTGCATTAGACTACTCTTGGGCAGATGAATTTGATTCTGACCCAAACACTGTTGCTCCATCAAAAAATGCATTCTCAAACTCAGGTGGATATACAGTATTACAGAGAAAACAAATATTCTCAAGAGTTATCGTTAGTATGAATAACTCATTTGCTGGTTATTGTATCAGAAACTTAAATGTTAATTTTATAACTACAGAAGCTGGTGGTCCAGTAAGTTCAACAAACGGATTTATTTCTAATACTAATAATAATAGTGGCACTCAACCTAATAGAGGTGCTTTCTCTTACATAAAGCTTCCAAACGATGGTTCGGCAATAAGTGGTGATGATACAGTAATTTACAGTAATGCCAGTTTAAATAGAATTCAAGCAGCTAAAGGTATGGATTCAACTGGCGTTCCTTATACAAAGTTTGCAGCGTTTAAGTTAGCATTTAACAATTTGTTCTATTGGCATTCATTCGAAAATTCAGCAGACAATAAATTCGCAGTTCAGATTCAGCTTGAGCTTGAAGATCCAAACTATTTATCATAAAGGACATATAAAATGGCAGTAACAATAGCAATATCTTCTGATGTAGCTCAACCTATATCACAAGAAAACTTACCTCAAACAATAACACTAACAGCAGTAGGGACTGATAGCGGTGATAGTGGAGCATCATTTAATTTTAGTTGGCATATTATTGATAAGCCACCTTCATCAACAGCAACACTTTCAGCATTGGTTGGCTCTTCTGTTTCAATAGCAGCAGATTTATGGGGTTCTTATAGAGTATTCTGTATAGCAACTAACCTTGCTACTAATGAAAGCTCAACAACTAATCCTCTTCAGGCTCCACTCAATTCATTTTTTGATATCAGAGTTGAAAGCACAAAGAAAGATTTAGAAAAGCCTTCGAAATCACAACGTAATTGGCATCCACAATACTGGAAGTTGGTTGAAGTTGTTGAAGACTTAAATAGCGTTCCTGCTACTTTCTTAGCAAGCGGAGACGTTGAGATTGCAACAGCAGCTGAAATAGCAACGGTTGCAGGACCAGGTGATTCAACAAGCGGTAATGATTTCTTAGCAGTAACAACTGAGCAGTTATCAAATGTTTTACAAAACAATTCAGCTAATGGTAATCTAACTGGAGCACAAACAAACACTTTAAGAAATCACGTTAAAAATGCTGCATTAGAAAAAATGAATGAAAGCTCAATTACTCAGTTAGCGGACGTTGATACAGCAACTCATACACCAGTAGCTAATGATTTATTAGCTTGGAATCCTACTGCAACAGACGACCAAGGCGGGACAGGTGCTTGGGTTCCTAAATCAGCTTCTGAATTATCATTAGGTGGAGGAGGCTCTGCTTCTGCTGGTAATCAATTTCAAATACAATTAGCAGATGCGTCTAATGGATTTCAAGCTGCTAACTGGTCTATTACAACTGGTGATGACTTTATACCAGCAACAAACAATGCTTTCGATATAGGAAGCACATCAAATGCTGTAAGAGACGTATATTTAGATGGGAGTTTATATTTAGGCACTGATAGCTTAAGCACAGATTCAAACGTCCTAAAATTAAATGGCACTTTCAGTATTCCTCATTTCAGTGGCTCTCCTGCAGATAATCAAATACTTAAGTATGATTCATCAGCGGGTGGATGGCAGTTAGAAGCAGATTTAACTGCTGCAGGTATTGATGGTTTAACTTCTAATGGAAGTAATCAATTACTCATAGATGCTGCATATGATTTAGATCCTGCTTCAACTAACGTTCATTTAGGGTCATCAACTGCAAGATATGGTAATGTTTATGCATTAGACGGAAACTTCTCTGATGATGTAACAATAGGTGATATTGCTATAGTCCAGGGACACGTTATGTTAGAAGACTTTGCTCTTTTAGGTGATGGTGGTGCTCCTGGTAAGCTTCTATTTACTGCTGGTGATAACTCTAATGGTGTTTCAGGTGAAATCAAACTACACTCAGATGAAGTTATCTGTGGTGCAACAACAGCTTCTACAGCTGGTAAATTAACAATCCTTGATAGCAGTGGAGATAAACTAACCTTATCAACACAGACAAAACAAGGTGCTGCACATACTATATTATTACCTTCAGAGCCTGCTACAACAAACGATGTAATGGTTGCAACACTTGAAAGTTCAACAGTAACATCTTTAGATTTTGCTCGTCCTACACACAGAGTTGTTTATTCAACTGCTGGTATTACAAGAACAAATTCCGTATCATCTTTCAGCGGTAGTAATCTATCTCATCCGGTTGATTCACAAGCTTGTATATATTGGGCAAGAAACTGCACAGGTAATTCAATTACTCTTAAGCAAAGTCATATAATGGTTGGGTCAATGATGAACTCAACCTTGACTATGTGCTTAGTGCAAGCTGCTAATGATTCTGCAGCTCTTGCTAATACTTGGACGCAGCTTGGCTCTCCATTCTCTATTACAAATAGCAGTGGTAGTGGTGGCACATTAGGTCAAGGTCAAAGCAGACAAACAACTTCAGCAACTGTTGCTAATGGTGAATACATAGGCGTTGTTATTACTAACATACCTAATACAGGACACGCTGATTCAATGATTTCAGTTCAATTCGAATTAGAAGCTAACGTAGCAATGGTTTAATAGAAGCCACGAGGTTTATACCAGTTAAATCTTTTATAAAAAGAGGTATAAATACTCAACGACATCGTAAAAAGATAAACAGCATAAAAGTGAGGTAATTTAATGGCACATTTTGACGTAGATGGATTGGAGCTTGGATTTGGCTCACCCACAACATTCAACTTAGCAACTTCAGCAGAGTTTGTAGGAGGTGGCTTCGGTGCGCCTCAAACAATAACGGATGCAAGTGGTAATACATACGCACATAATCAAGAAAGATTCTTTGGAGATCCTCACGATAATGTTTTAGCTAATATTTTTGGTAAAGAAGATTTATTATTACCTGATAATGGTGGAGAAGTTTTACAATTAAGAGGTCCATTTGAGCAACTATTTGATACTTTTGATATACCAGCACCACAATTTGAGAAACCTATCGGTCCTTTCTTTGCTAAATTCATATCTGAAGACGTAAGTGGAAGAGAATATGATGCATTTAGTGGTTTATCTTCATATAAAACACAGCTATTTACTGATATAACTGGTAAATCATTAACTTTATGCACTCCTGTGATGGAGCAAGGTGATTATAAACTAAGAATATTTTACGGACAAGGAAGAGTTGAATTCTTTGAGTTTGGTGATACATTAAAAGTTGTGCATAGATTAAGAAATGATAAAACTTTATCAATTAAATCACAATGTCCTTCTTACTGGAATGTTTCTGAACGCACAGATGCTGTTAAATTAGATACTCAATATAGAAAACGTGATGAAAGTAATCTTTCTAAGATAATACATTCAGTCGGACAAAACTTTAATAACGTGGATAATTCTGATTATACCCTTACAACTGATATAACAAACACAAATGAAACAATTTTAAATGTAGAATCAACAATAGATTTTCCAAAAGTCGGTGTTTTGCATTTAGATGATGGACATATATTAAATTATACAGGTAAAACACATAATACCTTTACAGGAGTAACTGGTTTATACAAGCAAGTTGAAAAACGTGTTAGAGTTGCTGCTGAAAATAAAGAAATAAACGTAATAGATAACTTCTATAAAGTCCAAAACAATGGTTTTTATAAACCTCTTGCACATATTACAGAAAAAGAATGGTTAAAAGCATTTAATCTTGTAGAATTTAATGAAAGAGCTTCTGAGCAAGTTATATTTCAGTATTTTTATGAACTACTAAAGAAAATAAATCTTATTAAACAGGTTAATATAACTGGAAGTATAGTTTCAGCACCTTTAGATTCATCTGCTTGGAATTGCTCACATATACAACGATATTGTAAAATAACAGGTGCTGATGGTAATGGACGTTTCTTCTTTATTGTTAGTAAAGACCCAAACAGTGCAACACAATTAAAGTTGGCTGAAATAGGCTCAAGTTATTTTAATGGTGCAGTAGATAAAGCACAAGGCAGAGAGACTGGATTCGCAGCAGGTGAATATACAATAGAAATTTTACCTTGGAACATCTCACAAGACGATCGTGGTGTTTTTGAAATAACATTAGAGAAAACAGTATTTAACTCATTCCAAGGTTATATTGATAAAGATTATATTGATAGAAACATATTCTTAGATGGATCAGACTTAGATAATAACTCACAAAGAAACCTTAACTTGGATATATTTGTTGCTGCAGGTGTATTTGATAGATTAAGACTAAGAAGACAATGTGAAGAATTCTTTGGCACATACTTTAGAGAAGATGTTAATCCA
>Ga0098049_1000845_pt1 | contig 11961 bp, 18 predicted proteins | sample 13BtaG_FD_92582 | JGI IMG/M metagenome (GOLD analysis project Ga0098049, IMG submission 92582) | Marine viral communities from the Subarctic Pacific Ocean - 13B_ETSP_OMZ_AT15268_CsCl metaG | ecosystem: Environmental > Aquatic > Marine > Oceanic | place: Subarctic Pacific Ocean | collected...
ACGCTGTACAATCTTTTCTTTGTTTTCAGAGCTTACTTTATCATAGATTTGTACAAGTACACTTGCTGTATACATGTCAACCATTTGCTTGCCGTCACCAAATGTAACATTCATTGCACTCTTGTTGTCGACAATGTCACGCATCTGTTTCATAACATCTGTACGTGTGTCAACTTGTGTGCCGTCTTTGCCAAACATTTTACCTAGGTGTGCTGGAAGTTCTGCTTCAGTTTCAATTTCCTCAGTAGGCATCATTGACTTAACAGTTGGAGCAAGATGTGGATACTTCTTAGCTAGGTTCTTTCCATAACGTTTTAGGGTTGCACCCTTCATGTTTACCATTGGTTTAATTAGTTGATCATCGCCGACTGCTTCAAACTTGCCTCCAACTTTGTCATAAAGATCATACACAATATCCATTACTGCTGTATCTAACCCAAAGCCATCTCCTTGACCTTGAATCAATTTCGCAATGTCATAGTGATCTTTTAGTTGAAGTTTAATCATTCTAACGTCTTCGTCATAGCCGCCTTGTTTAGATTTTTCCATTTCTTTTTGTAGCATTTTAATTCTATCAACAACAATACTTAAAACTTTTTTATCATCGTCGCTTAATTTTTTTGCTACATCTTCTTTAACTGATTCTACAAATTCTCTAGTTCTCATTGCCTTCTTCGCCATTTTTGCAACACGCTCATCGTCTGGCATGTCTGTGTTAGGCTCTTCATAGCCGTCACTTTCATCATCAGCATCGCCAACAAAGGTAATACTATCTTTGTCAAATTTGCCAACAACATTTTTAATCTGAGGATTTGTATCGAAAACTGTTTTAAAGCCTTCGTAATCCATAACAATACCTGCATTTGCAAGCATCTGTAGAAAGCCGTTCATGCTTAGTCTACCAACTTTACCTTGTTGGCTGGCTCTGCCCTGGGCAACCATCGCTGCACTCATAATAGCATCAACTGCACTGTCTACTTCAAAGAAACGCATTATAGACCTAACTTTGCTTCTAGTCTCGCTAAACGACTTTTAAGTTCATCAATTTCGTTTACTTCTTCAACTTCTTCAGTTGCTTCTTCTTCCTCAACTTCAACTTCGTTAGGAATAAATGCTTCTTCATTTGCTGTTGCAGCTATTTCACTTTGTTCAGCTTCTAAACGAGTGTTTTCATTAATACGATCTAGCAAATCTCTCATATCTACAGTTTTCATGATTATCTCTTTTCTCTACCTACCGGTGATTCTTCACCGCCTGTTGCAGCACTACTTGCTTCAAAGTCGTCCATATCAACTGTTGGTTCCATATCTAGTTCATCAGCACCAATTTCATCATCGCCCATGTCTCCCATTGGCTCTGCGTCTGATTCACCTGTTAGTACACGACTTGCACTGTCTACTGCGCCACGCTCTGATTTCATACTAGTCATTGTATTGTTTAGAGCTGTTTCCATTTGTGCATGAAAACTGTCTGCAACATCACTGCCCATTTCATCACGGATCTTATCACATAGTGGCTGTAGTTCTTCATTAAGCATTTCGCCTACATCTTGTATCATTGCATCGTACTTGTCAACCATACTCTTAGCTGCCATTACAAGTTCACTGCTTTCAACTTGACCTTCAGTAACAACACTTTCAGTTACATCATCAGTTAGGTTGTCTGCTGTAGCTGCATCCATTTTAACTTTATATTTTTTACCGTTAAATGAGAAGTGACTTTCGCCTGCTTTCTTTGCTTTAGCTGCCGCTGTGTTAAATGCGTTATCTTCTTCAACGTCATCTTCCTCAACTGCACGTTCTGCAATATGCTTTGTAAGTGTTTCAAGAGCAAGTTTCATTTCTGCATACTTGCTGTTGTTGTGTACTTTTGCACCCATGTTACTTTCATATAAGCCCATTTGTGCTGTTAAGTTTTTATGTAATTTTTCTGCACGACTTTCTGAGATGTTCTCCAGATCTAATGCATAACCAAATACACGCTTTGCAAGTGCATTTACTTTGCTACTGCTTGGTGCTGGTACTAGTTCGTCAAGATTCATTGTACAATCCTTTTAATAATATAGTGTATTTATTAAACTGAAACAGTTTTAAGTAACTGTGTGAGTTGAGTATCTGTTGTTAATAATGCTGGCATTGACTCACTTATACGATTGCTCATAGTAATTTTTCTATTAGATTTTTTACTTTTGCGCAAATGATAATGATAAAAATCTAAATCAATTTTTAATTTTTCTAGAGTAGAATCTAATTCTTTAATGCGTTTTGCTTTAATAGTTTCATTTTTAATTAAACAAATAGCATATCCGACTGCGCTTTTTCTTCTAAAAAACCATTCGCCTTTTACGTGCCACCCAAAGTAGTCGCTACGAATTAGCATGCTATTAACTTTAATCATGCCGTATTCTAATTTTTGTATTTTTATTTTTGGGTTAACATCGAAAACATTGTCGATGCGCTGTTTAAGTGATTGCGTTACTTGAGAGTTTGTACTGGATATTGTCATTGTGCTTTTGCCTTATTAAGATCGATTTTTCTGCTAGACGACGTGCTAATACTTGCTGTCTTTCTGATAAATCTTTCTTATTCATTGAACCATTCTTGTTAATCTCTTCTACAAGATCTTCTTCTTCTTTTGATACAAAAGTTTGTAATCCAGATGTAAATTCTACAAATCTCATTATCTCAGACTACTTACATTTATATCAATTAATGCACCTTTTGCTCTTCGTAACATTTGAGCTCTTTCAGCAGGCGATAATTCATCAGTTACAGTTATCATAGGCTGACCTTGCGAATTAACTCCAGTCATATCAATTTTCTTATCACTTAGATTCATCCGTGTAGTAATACGAGGATCGTTTGGATCTGCAAGTGTAACAGTAAAACCTTGGATATCTTTAAGTACATAAGGTGCTTCGTTAATCATGACACTTTCGCCGATATGCTTTTCTTGGATTGGCTGTAGTACTTCTAAAATTTTCATCTGCTTGCCTTATTTAATGCTGCAATTCTACGACTAGCAGGATTAACACGTTTAGTTTTTTTTGCTTTACGTGCCATACGTGCGCCTAGTCTTGCTTTGGTCATTTTTAATTTAATACGCTTTTTAATATCAGGTGCTGCAAAACACTGAGCAGGACTGCTTACAATTCTGCTCTTACGCTTGCCACTGGTACAACGAAACTTACGCACAACCTTGTTGCCGCGTTTAGCCCACGCCATGCCTTCTACTATTGATGATTCAAAAAGGTTACTTAATAACATGTATGTATTTATTAAGAACTAAGAAGTAAGAAAAGTAAACTTCCACATGCTGCAACTAGCGCACCTATAATGCCCACGCCCCAGCTCATTAACTGCCTATTACGATCAGTTTGAAATTTTTGTATAATGTCACGCATTTCAGTAAGCATAGATTCCATTTTATCCATGCGCTTCCCCATGCCAGAAACTTCTTTCTGCAAATTATTATACCTTTCGCCGCACATATCTACGTGTGCTTCAAGAGACTCTTTTTCTATTCCCGACATTACTTGCACCTATCTTTAAGGTGATGACTAGATATTCTTATATGTTCTGTATGAGCCAATTTGTCTTTTGTTTAGTGTGTGCCTATTGTTCTAGCATCGTAATTATTTATACATTGCTACTTGCAGGGAAAAACTGTATGTTAATTAATTCTGGATCTATAGTGTGAAATACGCTGGGATTTAGTACAATAGTTTCATCTAAATTAGGTATTATAGGTATTAAATCAAACACTGCATTTAACCTTTCACATTTTTCACCAAACACATCAGCATGTTCACTTCCTATAGCAAACATCCACACATTTAAATTTGGGTTCATAAACTCTAGATTAAACCTGTGTTGTTTGCCTAGCACACTGTATAATTGTTGTACTTTAAAATTTTCTGTATTCATATATGAAAGCACGTCTGGTTCTTGTATTACAATTGGCTGAGATATTAATCCCACTGTTTGTAATACTGTTTCCCAATTACGCTGTTGATTTCTTTCTCTGGAGTTTCCTCTTGTGATTCCAGTGGCAGTAATATCTACAAAACTAACACCCCAAGCTGCACTTGCACAATCAAACTTTATCATTCAATGGATCCTCGTCTCTAAGCATAAGTCCAACTTGTATAAGATCATTACTATTATCAAAACATATAGCGTCAACACTAGTGTATCCCATAAACTTTAGAGCTTGTAATCTATTAGTACCCATCTTTAATGCCCATATCATTCCATCTTCGCATACTGTGGGCGGGTTTATCTTTTCCCAACTTGGATACGCGCCTTTTTGTTCTTCAAAGCCACCATTCCACCATTCAGGAGTTACTTTGTAATATAGTAACGGATACCACAGTCCATTGTCTATTATACGAGGCATGTCGCGCCAATACCAACGCTGATCATCTTTCCATGTCATCGGACTAAGGTTGTTTAGTTCTACGGAATGTATGCCTTCAAGGTCTTGATATACTGCACTACAATGTTTCATTATAACAGTATTTAACTCATAAAAAAAGCAGTGCTAAAAAACACTGCTTCTTTTGTTATTATTTTATAGTTTATGCAAACTGTAGTGTTGACTTAACTGTGACTGCTGGTGTGCCTGTCGCAAAGTTAACGCCATCAATTGTACCTAGGTTTAGTAGGTCTTCTGCCATTGCTGCTGCAACTGTGCCTTCAACTGTTGTGTCTGCACTCTTGAAGTCACTGCCTGAAAGATCGCCTTCTAGGATAACGTCAATTTGCTGACCTGTTGCATATACTGCACCTGCTAGTAGGATGTTACCATAACGCTGGATAGTGTCTAGTGCTGCAGCCATTGCTACTGCTGATCCGTCTGCATCAACGTTAAAGTCGATTGCTAACATTGTGATTTCTTTACCAGCCATACGGTGTTCGCCGATTAGGTTTGCTACTGCCGGGTGTGCTCTTGTTACGCCTGCCATTTTCTTATTCCTTTATCTGTTAAAAATTTTTATTAGTCTGCTTGGAAGTATGCTACTACACTTGCAGTGACACCTGTTGTGCCTTCGCCAAAGTTTGCACCTGCGACTGGAGCAACGCCTTCACTTAGCACGTGTACTGCGTCAGATGCACCAGTGTTAAAACCACCAGTTGTATCGTCTGCAATACCAACTACTGTTGCTGTTTTCTGAATAAACTGAATTGCAGCAGTTAGTTCTGCTTGTGTCATATTTGTTTTTGCTAATTTTGTAATTGCTAGGGCTTTACCATGTGCATTAAACACCTGTGTTGAGCCTGTGTGATCTGTATTTACAGCCATTTTATTGTTTCCTTTGTGTTATATTATATCTTAGACAAACTCTAGACCGCTTGAGGTTACTGTTGAACCACTAACGTCTACGCTGTTTCCGCCAACAGTTGTGCCCAATGCACGAAGTGCTGCTTGCAGTGTTGATGTTGTCCATGCACCTTGAGGGTATACTGCAACAGAAATTTGACCTGTTGTGTCTGCCTCTACCTGGTACATTTCAATGTTACCTTTTGTTGCGACTTCACGAAGCATTGCTTCAACTGATTCGCCTGTTTCACACTCATTACGAATGTCGTTTACATCGCCTGAAACGTCTTGCTGGATAATCTTAAAGAAATCCATTGCTGGACCATTAAGAATAACTAGTTCGTCTGCTGTGATGTTACTACCTGTTGGTGCATTGCCATGCGCTAATGCATTACCATGTACACGAGTTACTGTAGCCATTATATTCTCCTATCTAAATTGCAAGATTACTTGCTTATGTGTATTTATGTAATTAGGTAAGAAAACCGCCGGCGGCATATCCTGCTGCAAACCCTGCTGCTGCTTTAGCCCATTTTGGTAAACCTTTTTTATCAGTAGGAATAAGTTTTTTATCTTTGATAGTGCCCATGTATTTGCTACTAATATCACTACGAAACTTACCGTCCTGTTTTTGACTGTTTACCATTCTAGCACTTAATGCTGCACGTTCAGATGGCGTAGCTCTACTGTAATCTGAACTTACTCGTCTTGCTTGTTTTAAGAAACTACTGCTGATGCCTAGATTTTTTTGTTGGCGCATAAGAAAAGATCTATCAGTTGATGTATTGCTTTTTCCTTGTGCAATATCTCTTAGAAATCTCTTAAATCCTAATTCGTCAAAGTTTACTTTACCTGAACTTGTAACTCCTGGATACTTTGAAGGATTATTAATAATACTTGCAAGATTATGTAAGTCAGTTGCGCCTGGCTTAATACTGTTAAAATTCATATACTTTAATGTTTCTTGTGCATACTTTTTAGCAAATGCTGGATTTTCATTACGCATTTGTTGTAGCATTAATATTTGCTCGAAAAAACTTTCGCCAATATCAGACATATCTCTGCCAGTAGCATTACTTGCATTTTTAATATATCGTGCTTCAAACAATTCTTGTTGTATAAAATCAAATGCCATTACTTTGTTTTTCCTATTTTAACGACCTTACTAAGAGGAATATCTTTTTTTCCTTTATAAAGATAATCTCTCGTCTTGTTATTGTTTATACCTGCAGCAGCTTTTCTAATTTCATCTGCTGTCATTCCGGCTATAGCAGCACCTGCAGATGCTATTCCCACCTGTGCAACTGGTTTAGCCACACTAGGTGCTACAGTTCTAGGAACTACATTGGGTGTTGCAATCGGCTTAGTTACTGTACCTGGCTTAGTTGCTGTGCCTGGCACTGTTACAACACCGTCTTTGTCTTTGTCAATCACTTTTGGGGGTGTATCAGTACCTGCAATAGCAGATGGGTCAGTTCTGCCAATTACTTTAGGAGCCGGATCTGTATCAGTTTTAGTTGTTGGAGTTGTTCTGCCAATTACTTTAGGAGCCGGATCTGTATCAGTTTTAGTTGTTGGAGGTACTCTATCAATTATGTTTAAGTTTGGTTCTACTTTAGATACTGTGCCTGCACTACTGCCATCACGTTTAGTAATAATATCCGGAGCAGGTTCACTTTTACTAATAGCACCTGCGCTATCATCACGATTTATAATAGTACTAATAAGTTTTTCATGTTCGGCACGTTCTGCATCTGCCGCTTTTTGTAAACTAGGATCAACTGTTCCGGGCTTGTACTTGTTAAGTATATCCTGTGTGGCTTTGCCGCCTGCACGTTGCCCTGCTGCATCTAAAGCATCGCTAACACGTTTGTTAATTTCTGCCTGAGATGGTTGCTTGTCAGTGGTTGAAATAAATTCCCATGTATCTTTAATTGCAGACATGATCGGCGATTGTGAACGCAATAGTGCATCTCTGTCTGCCTGTGACATTGCTTTTGGATCAGCAGTTATATTTTTTACAATAGCATCTGCTATTTTTTCTACTGCTTCTGGATTTTGCTGTAGTGTAGCAGTTGCAGTTGCCGCGCCAAACAATCCAACTAACCAGGGCCATGCAGCTACAATAGGAGCCGCAACAACTTCGTTAATCTGTACAGGATTTTTAAATTCTCTCAGTCTCATTACTTGCTCCAGTTCTTAACTGCATTGAAGTTATTCTTACTAAACTCCATACGGTCAACAAGTTTAACTGCGCCGCCATCTTTACCGATAGCAACAAACCCTTCTGGGTTTACAACTTCATAGCCAGTGTCTGTGCGTATCATTGACTTAATACTGTCTACTTTATTTAACTTAATTAATAGCATGTTCTTTAGTGCAATAATGTCTTTGTATACAGCCAATGCACTAGCAATGCCTGCCATGTTGTTGCTAACAAATTCATTCTGTGCTTTAATTTTATCTGTACGTGTCTTAACTGCTTTTGCTTCAGGATCTTGATTTTTAAGTTTTGAAATTTCTTTTTGTATGTAATCATTGTACCACTGTGTAAAATCAGTAGCAAACTCTTGCGGGTCACTTATCTGTGTATCGTTACGTTTGATACGTGCATTTACATACTGCATCATTAGTTCTTTGTAATCACCACTTACTGCTGTAAAGTCTGCATTCTTTAGTGCGTTTGCAGCAACTGTCAGCCCTTTTAATATTTGCTGATTTTCTTGCTTAGTCAAACTAGCCTGTCCACTTAAATCCTTATATGCGGCATCGTCTACCCATATATTAGAACTTTTGTTAAGGCTACTTACGTCAGCGCCAAAGCTAGCGGTCATGTCCTGCATAGTGTCGCCAACGTAAGTAGTATGAAAGATTATTCCCATTTGACTTGCGGCAATACGCTTGCCTAAGTCACTGTCTTTTGGTACTGCATAAGCAATAGTGTTTGGCTGGAACACCCAACTGTCCTCGCCATCAATGTCTTTGCTCTCTAGGTCATCACGTGTGTACATTAGATCACCTTGCAATACATTAGTAATACCAAGTTTACTTAGATTAGCAAGTGCAATTTTCATCTTATTGTTAAGACCTTCACTACTAATATCAGCATCAATATCTGCATTTGTCTTATAGACTTTGCTGTCTTTATTAAATATGCCTTTTTTAGCAACAAAGAATTTACCATCTGCAGGATCTATACCACAAAAGATAGCAGGTGCTCCGTCCCACTTAACAGTTACACTACTGTTTACTGTGCCGCCTTCTTCTAGCATGTCGCGAACACTGTTAATATATTGCAGTGCTGATTGCGCACCGCTAGCACCTTGAAGAAATACTAGATCCTCAATGTGTTCTAAGTGTAGGTTTTTGCCTTCAGCAGCCTCAGTGACATTTTCTTTAAGATCTGACAATACTTTTTTAGCATGTTTGTTTGCATTAGACATAGTAGGACAATTTCCATCATATCCAAGTGCAAGCAAATCTTGTTCACTTATATCAGTTACATAAGGATCATCCTCAACAGGATAATCATCCTCGATACTTTCAATACTTCTAACACCATTAGCATCAATTACTAATCCGTCTTTATATCCTACAAAAGCATGTATAAGAACTGTAGTATCTAACTCGTCACTATAGTCAAGCATTGCTTGCAGAGGAAGTCCACTCATACGACTGAGAGCAATTGCAAATATAGGACAATCGCCATACAAAAAGTCTTGTGTATTTTCTCTTATTTCTCTGAAGCGCATTTGCTTTCGTCTACTTTCCTAATGCCTCGAATGAAGCGTTTGTTATCCTGTGCTTTGATGCTATTAATAAGTCTACGTTCCAGGTCCAATGCTGTTTCTGGATCGTAATGCTTGTGCATTTCATTAATTAAATTGATTGCGCTATCTATCACGTTAGTTGCTCGACTTTCTAGTACATGCTGTCTATCTTTTTCGACGATCATGCTGTTTAGTTCAGTAAGAATACTACGGGTATGTTTACGCATAATTTTATTCCATTCTTCTAGTTCGTTTTTAGTATTTATCGGTTAAATACATCTATACAATATTGTACATTGAGGAGAGAACAGTGTCAACCATCCAAAACCCTGGAGCGCATTTTGCGACTCTGGCTAAAATTGCTTATATGACTGAAAAAGACAGTAAGCCTATTGCGCATACGCTTGGTTATTCAAAAACAAAACTAATTGACCATAAAGGTGCTGAGTGCTTGGTATTAGAAAGTAGTAATCGTATTGTGCTTGCATTTAGAGGCACAGAGCCAAAAGAGTTTAGCGATATTAAAGCAGATTTAAAAGCATGGAAACGCCCTAGTGAAACTCAAGGCATGGTACATGCTGGTTTTTATGATTACTTGGAACGCATATGGGATCAAGTTACAAAACACATAAACACAACTATACGCAAAAAGAAAGAGCTTTACATTTGTGGTCATAGTTTAGGTGGTGCAATGGCAACACTTGCTAGTAGCAGACTAAGTGACAGAGTTGTTGCTTGTTATACATACGGCAGTCCTCGTGTAGGCGGTAGAGATTGGCGAGCAAAGCAAACATTTGTACATCATAGATACCAGAACAACAATGATATTGTTACTCGTGTTCCTCTCTGGATCATGGGCTTTCGTCATTATGGTGAACTACATTATATTAACTTTTACGGAAACATTCGCAAACTAACACCATGGCAGAAGTGTAAAGACATGTGCCGAGGTCATTTAAGTGCATGGAGTCAGTTAAAGTTTTTGGATAGTGGTACAGATCATAGTATGGAAAAGTACGAAGCAAACATTTCTAAGAACGTATAGCGTTTAGTCATTCTTTAATCCAGCAAGCATATTTTTTAGTTTACTGCTTTGCACACTAGCAGCTGGTGTTGAAACATCATCGCTTGCTTCTACTATGCCGTTGCCTTTAATACGATCCATAATAGCACTATTTTGTTGTGGTGATGACTGTTCATCTTCGCCTAAGTCCACAATGCGTAGACTTTCTAAGTTAAAGCCCAAGTCGATCTTTTGACCAACACCGCTACTACTTCTAGTTTTCATTAACTGTATTTGATAACGACCTCGTTCACGCATTGCACGACTTGTAAAGATACCAAACACGTTATCTGCTGTGTTGATCTTGCTAAGTCCGCCAGAGATATGACTGTGATCAAATTCAATTTCATCCACTGCACCTCTGTTTAACTGCGATGCTGTTACAAATACACAATTAAGTTCTTTTGCAAGATTACGTAGTTCTTCACTAACATACTTGTCCTTAACAAACAAATCACTCGGTGATACTTTTGCACTTACTGGCATAAGCAAGTCTAGGTAATCAATAAGCAAGAAGTCTACTTGCCATCCGTTTTTAATTTGTAGTTCTTTCAAGTAAGCACGAACATCGTTAACATTACTTTGTGCTGGCATGTATTTGATTTGCAAGTTGCCTGCTTTCTTGCCAACCATTTTGACTTTCATCTCTACCGTGTCGAGGTCTGAAAACACCTCCTTAGTCGACACATTAGTGAGCATACTGTCAATACGCATAGCACTGAGTCCTTCGCTAAGTTCCAAACTCAAATACACGCCATTTAGTCCTTGTGTGACCCAGTTAACTGCTAGGTTCTGCATAAACAAACTCTTGCCTGATCCTGATCCACCTGCAAAAATATTGAGTTCACCTTTGTTCATACCACCAAATAGTTTACGATCCATAGCGGGCCATCCAGTGCTTATCTGCCCATTATTGTCTTTGAGTGCCATTAGTCGCTCTCTAGGATTTTCAAAGTAATTTGTACCCATGTCTTTAGTAAGACTTATTTGTACAGCGTCTTTGATAATCTTTTCAACAGGTTCGTATTCACCTTTCTCCAGCAGGTCTGCACTTTGGAGAATGGCACGTTCTAGTTCTTGCCGCTTGGTGAATCCTTCAAACTCAGCAAGAAACCAGTCATTGTGACTTTCTGTAATATCAGGCACAGGCTTTAGTTCTATACCTGTTACTGCTTTAATTTGTTCATGTGTAGGCAATGCACCGTGTTCATCACTATGCTCTTTGAGAAATACCGCAGTATCATACAAACTACGATCAAAGTTATCCACATTATAGATGTTCTGCACACGCACAAAGTTCTGTGCATCATGTAACATCATTTCTAAAAATAACTTTTGTAAGTCTGCTGTATAATCTTTTGACATATATTTCTCTTATAAATTTTTAATAATAGTAGCGAGTACTTGATTATTAGTGTTTGTAATTACAGGCAAACAACTAAGTTTAGGTATAGTAGTATCCGAAATTGTCATATCATTAATATAACAGAATTGTCCGAATACATCAAGTAAAATTGTATCTAAAAAATCAACTTTATTACTTGATCTATGATGTATATACACTGCCTGTTCGTCTGCCATGAAAGGCACAAAATCATTATTCTCTTTTAAGAAATCATTTAATGCACAAGAAATTTCTTCCCGAGCTAATGCATCATCTACCATAATAGTTCCATTCGACACATCTAATAATTTACTAGCAATACGTAAATCTCTAAGTGCGCCATCATAGCTATGATCACCATCTACGTTAATAAAATCCCAAGTACCTACATTATAAGGTTGAAAGTTTGCACTATCAATTTC
>Ga0098049_1000849_pt1 | contig 11941 bp, 21 predicted proteins | sample 13BtaG_FD_92582 | JGI IMG/M metagenome (GOLD analysis project Ga0098049, IMG submission 92582) | Marine viral communities from the Subarctic Pacific Ocean - 13B_ETSP_OMZ_AT15268_CsCl metaG | ecosystem: Environmental > Aquatic > Marine > Oceanic | place: Subarctic Pacific Ocean | collected...
CGAGATATGTGAGACAAGCGCCTGTGGGCGCGCTGTGGCCTTCCTACACCGTGACTTGATGGGGACGGAGATAGCATCAGCCGACGAGGTGGCAAACGCTATCAGCCAACAGAGCGACGGCGAGTTTTTGGAGTTCATGGCAAAGGTGCGCGATCACTTTGACTGGGTTATGTACGCCAAGGAAGCGATCGCCAACGAGGATTGGCAATCACTAGCGGCTATCTGGGGCGACATAGATCACGAGACGATGGCAACGCTATTTAGAGCGCCGACTAAGGGCGGCATTTTTACCACCGAGGAACGTGCGGCTTGCAAGGGCAATGACGCATTTAACAAAGCAAGAAAGGAGTTAGCAAATGGAGTATGACAACAGCAACCGAGGCGTCCTGTTTAAGAACGACAAAAAAACTGAAGAAAAGCATCCTGACTATACAGGTAGCTACATGAACGCAGACGGTGCCGATCACTGGCTCGATGCTTGGTTAGCTAAAGATAGGAACGGCAAAACCTATATGCGCCTCAAAACCAAGCTAAAGGACGATGTCCACAAGCAGGGTATGCAACAGGCTCGACAGTCACTACAAGTACAGGAGCTTGACGATGATCTGCCCTTCTAACGTAGGCTTGGCCCTTAAGAAAGCGCAGGCTTTAGCGGGTGTCAGTAATGACGAGCTGGCTAAAGAGTTTGGCGTTACGCCTGTACAGGTATGCCGATGGCGGCACAAAGACGACATGAAGTTTAGTCGTGTAGTGCAGTTGGCCAATAGGCTTGGATTGACGCTTGACGAGTTCGAGCAGTTAGGGAGGTAGTATGAAAATCGAGAAGGGTATCGATATGAACAACTATGGCCCCCACGGATACACGTGGGAGTTCCTTAAAAACATGGAAGTTGGCGATAGCGTTTTGCTTACCGAAGAGACAGCCAAGGAAATAAATGAGCGTTTCGGTGTTAAACAAGCACGCTACGAAATGATTCGTGCTTTTCGGCGGTTTGGCATGAACGGCAAATCCCGAACAGTCGAAGATGGAAACGCTCGTGTTTGGAGAATTAAATAGGCAAAAAAAAGCCCCGTCGAGGAAACGGGGCTAGCCACTTGCGGAAGGGTAGCGCTCGTGGCATCCTTAGCTTGCGTGCAAAAAGGATAGGGAAATTATACAGCAATCTAGCTGACTGTATACCTATCACCCCTATTCCTTCCTAAACACGCCTAGTCGAGCCTAGTCAAATAGTGCTGTCGCAGGTGCAGTCGCTCACGAAAGCCGAATCAGTTCTCGAACCTTTAGAGGCGGGGATAAACAGTGGTTATGTTGCCATGTAGTAAGGGCGCGGTTTGGCAGAGCCGTAAATGAATCTGCACTGATACTGTAGAACTGAGGGACTAGCTAGATACTTGTATAGGGCAACAACCGCCTCTAATGATCCCTATTGTCTAAAAAAAGGGTAAGGGTATGGACAACGGACACAATCCAATACGGTGGCAGTGTAAAAGCAATGGATGTTATTTAACTGAATGCCATCCTAAAATCGAAATTTTCGCAGAATGCTTTACGGGGAAAATTGCATTTTCTGACATCGACGCAATAACCGAAATCAACAATAAGTTTTTGCTAATGGAGTGGAAGGGCATAGGCGGCCAAGTGACAGGCGGACAAGAGCGAATGTTTCGCAGTCTGATGCAACGAGACGACTTTACCGTGTTCCTAGTGTATGGCGACTCTAAAACGATGGAGGTGTTCTATTACCTTCGTTATCACAAGAACCATGTTTACAAGCGCCGAAACGGAACGCTAGAAACACTTAAAAAGCAATTTAAGATATGGGAGAGGTGGGCAAGAAATGATTTGCAAGAATGGAACTGATTGGCAACCAACAGACGAGCAACTACTGAGCTGGCAACACGCCTATCCCGAAGTGGACGTTTTTGCCGAGCTAAATGTTATGGCGGTATGGCTAGAGTCAAACGAGCCAAAGCGTAAGACAGAAAAAGGAATGCCGCGCTTCGTGAATTCTTGGCTGTCACGCGCAAACCAGAAAGGCGGTAGCCCGTTTGCACAGCAGGAGCAGGACGACAGCGGCAAAAAACCGATGAAGCAATGGACACAGCTTGATGATCTGACTCACGATTTCTGTCAGAGCGAGGCGTTTAGGCAGTCGTGTTTGAACAAGTACGGACAGTACGTGACTTATGACGGCGTGAGGGTGACGCGATGATGGGTGAGTTTTGGCTGATAAAAGATCCGATCGAGATAAAAGATCGCATGGAGGCTTTCAAGAAATTTCTTGAAACAGAATGGTGCTGGGACAAGCCAGTTTCGTGGCAGGTGAAAGAGTACAAGCCACGGCGCTCGCTCAGTCAAAATGATTTGTTTCACGTTTGGTGCAGGGATATGACGCGGCACTTTAAAAAGCGCGGTGGATTTACAGGTACTGAGGACGATCTTAAGCTGATGCTTAAGTATAAATTCCTCGGCACTGAAGACGTAGATGTCGGCAATACGACGATACCCGCACAGGTACGCGGCACTTCGACGCTAGACAGGGGAGAAATGTTATACTTCATGCAACAAGTAGAGGCGTGGTGCATTGATCTAGGCGTCAAACTCACCAAGCCTCAGAATTCGGAGTACAGCAAACTGGGGGGGTAGGCATGAGCCTATTACAGTTTTGCAAAACCGAAAGGCAGAAAGAAATAATACGCCGAGTAGAAGAAGGCAAGAGCCAGCGAGAAATAGCTAAAGAGCTTAAAATCTCGCGAAGCACGGTAGTCACTCACTTAGAGACTGTGAAATTGTCTGCCGCGAAAAAGGGCTACAGTCCAGAACACGACTACACGCACCCTGTGCCTGATGGCTTTAAAATCCGTGGCGTCTCTACGCTGTACACTGACGGGAAGCCCGTTAGCCAGTGGGTGAAAAGTCAGAGCGACGAAGAGCGGCAACTTGAGCTATTAATCGAGCGCATGGAACAGAGCTTAGATGCTGTCAAACCTTTCAAGCCGACGAAGCCGCCAAAGAAAAGCGATGATCGCCTGCTTTCACTGCTAACGATTACGGATTTTCACGTTGGCTCTGCCTGCTGGGAAGCCGAGACGGGCGACAACTTCGACACCAAGATTGCGGCAGATATATTTCTCAACGCGATGCACGATATGCTTGCGGCCTGTCCTAACTCACAGACAGGCTTGTTAAACATACTAGGCGACTTTATCCATTTTGACGGCATTAACCTCCAGCCAGTGACGAGCGGAAACTTTCACGTACTAGACGCTGACACGCGCTACACGAAGATCGTAGACGTAGCCATGTCGATAGTAAGGGAAGCCGTCAAAATGATGCTGGAGCGATTTGAGCGCGTTGTGGTGGTGGTTGCAGAGGGTAATCACGACATTAGCTCTAGTGTGTGGCTCCGCAAGTACATAAAGCACCTTTTTGAAGGTAGTCGGGTAGAGGTGATCGACAACGCTTTCCCCTATTACGCCTACCTTCATGGCAAATGTATGCTGGGCTTTCATCACGGGCACAAGATGAAGTTAGCCAGCCTGCACAAACTATTCGCAAGCGAGCCGCGATTCCGCGCAATGTGGGGCGCTAGTGACTACTGTTATATCCATTCTGGGCACCTCCACCATGAGCGAGTGGTAGAAGACGCTGGGGCCGTTGCCGAACTCCATCCCTCACTCACTGGACGCTCAAGCTATGAGGCTCGTGGAGGTTGGTACTCCATGCGTGGCGCAAAGGTGATTACATACGATAAGCTAGATGGCGAAGTACACCGCACGACAATTAGGCCAAGGCTTTGATGGACAAGATGCCGATTATCTCGATGCCTCTGCCTGATGGCGGATCAGTCGTGTGTAGGGTAGACGCAATAACAGCGGCGACGACTAACATGCGCAATGCAGATTTAACTGATGTTTATATTGAGGTGGCTTGCCCCGAAGGGATCACAATCGATGTCGATATTGACTCTTTTACAACGTCATGGCTCGCGGCGCTTCTCACAACTATTGACGACTGGCGACTCGATCGTGAAGTGCATTAACTGCCATAAAGACATGCAGCCGCAATTTACGCGCAGAGGCGGTAAGCTAGAAGGCTGGACATGCGACTGTGGGCACAGCGAAAAAGCCATACTGCGCGAGCGACAATTTACGAAAGAGACATACTATGGCAATAAAACGCACTAACGCTGACATCTGGTTTAGCAAAGCTGTACGGGCTAGAGATGGTGCGTGCTTGGTTTGCGGTACAGATCAGACGCTTGAATGCGCACACATATATGGCAGGCGTCGGCGAATTGTGAGATATAGCATGATGAACGCGGTAACCCTCTGCCACCATCATCACCGCGTAATGACAGAGAACCCCTTGAGCTTTAGCGGCTTTTTAGAGGTTCACTTGGGCGCAGGACACCTAGAGATACTGACTGAGAAGTGCAGGGGGATCCTTAAAGAGAATAAAGCGGTACGTGACGAGATCGCCAAGCACTACCGCGAAGAAGTACGCAAGAAAGAGAAAAACCCTGACTACGTGATCGTGTCGTATAACTGATTGCCTCTATGCTATAATTACAGGGCAACAGAGGAGTGTTGTCATGTGTGTACAGAGCCAACGGCAGTTTTTTGCAGAGCGGCATCACATCGTCGTTACTGAAAAAACCGCAGAGCTACTTGCTCGACTAGGCAGAGATCAGGGTGTCACCGAGGAAGACTACCTCAAGCACCTATCGCGCCATCCCAATCAAGATCAGTTCATTGCAGAAATCGCCCGACACTACAAGTGAATGACTGCGCCGAGCGACTTCGCAGAGGTTCTCCGTCGAATAATTATCGAGAAAAGTTAAAAAAGTGCTTGCGCGGGTTAATCAGTTGGACAATACTTCTCTTATCGGCTGGAGGAACAGCTACCAAAGAAGGGAGAAGTAACATGGCAACAAGAGCGACATATAAGTTTTCAAGCAAGTCAGCCCGCGACGGCGAGGTGTTCATATATAACCATTGGGACAACTATCCTGCTGGTGCGGCAGAGCATTTCTTTCAGGCTTTGGTTCATGCTGGCGAGTATGGCTTACTCAGGGCGGAGTCATTCATTCGCGGTAATGATCGCGCGGAGATCACTGAGTCGCACGAGATTCACGGCGATACAGAATATCGCTACGATATCGACGTTGCAGAGCAGACAGTGACTGTTTTTGAGCGAGAAATCGAGTTTCACGCCGATGGCTCTTACACTGAGTCTTGGGACTTCCACAGCCACCTTAACGTTAAAGATTTCATCATCAAACATCGACACAAAGAGGCCGCATAAGCGGCTTTTTTGCTGGGGGGTAAATGAGCAATAAGTTTTCAGAGCAAATGACACTGACAGAGGTTGCCGCAGTTATGGGCATATCACGTCAGCGTGTAAAGCAGATCGAAACCGTAGCCTTAGAGAAGCTACGAAAGAATCCAAAAGTGAGGGGTTTGTATGAAGGAATTATCAACGGACGCTTATGCAGTAATTCTGGTGGGCATGATTTTATTGGTGTTCATTCTGGGGATAGTAGGGCGCAGTGATTACGACGATGCGGTAGCGCAACAGGACATTTACTGCGAATTTGTAGAGTTATGGGGGCAAACAAATGGTAGGGACGGACATCCTGACTTCAGAGGGATTTACGAAACGGCTTGCACAGATGGACAGCGATGAGATTGAGGACACCATCATTGCAGTCAAAGCCGCACACGCTATGGCTAATCGACACAGGGAGGACATGGCTATATTATTTGACTATCGCATAGTGCCACTCAAAGACAATGACGAGCCGCCACTTGAAATAGTTAGATACAAATTTCCAGCGTAGAGACGCATTGCCCGCCGAGTGCGGGCTTTTTTATGCGGATCGCGCAGATATAGTATAATATCAGTCGGGGGACACTATATGTTGCAAACGGTAACAATAGAATGGCATCCTGTGGAGACTGGCAGTATGCCAAGGAACGAAGGTAGCTATCTCGTCGCATTCGATGACGGCGCGGTAGAGACTTTCCCCATGTCACACCAAGACATTAAACGCGGAGAAGTGAGAGACGGGCAAACACGTGGCCTCTATTGGGCCGAAGGTATACCGTCGCCTTTATAGAATATGACTCTATCAATCGAATATATACCCACTGCGGACTTGATTCCGTATGCGATGAATTCTCGTACACACTCCGATGCTCAGGTGACGCAAATCGCCGCCAGCATTCGGGAGTTCGGTTTCACAAATCCTATCCTTGTCGACGATCATGAAGTGATTATCGCGGGCCATGGCAGATTACTCGCCGCTCAGAAATTAGGCATCGAGGAGGTTCCGACGATAACGCTCGAAGGGCTTTCAGAGGCGCAGATAAAAGCCTATGTGATTGCAGACAACAATCTAGCACTGAACAGCGATTGGGATGATAAGAAACTTTCTGTTGAGCTAGAGCGGCTATCTGAATTGGATTTCAACCTAGACTTGCTCGGTTTCGAAACGATACCAGAATTCGTCGAAGCGCCTGATTACGGAATACTCGACGACGATAAATTGTCTGCTGAAATACAGGGGATGACAGACGGCGTTAGGAAAGCCATACAGATCGAATTCTTGCCTGAGCACTACGAAGAAGCGCAGGAACTCGTGAAGTGGTGGAGACAGCAAGATGCCTACGTTGGCTATATGCTCATCGAACATCTGAAGAAAGAGATGAAGAAGCATGAAGCTAAAAAAAAGTAGCGTAAGAGGTATCGAATTTTTCCACCGCGAGGGCATGAGCGATCTGAAAACTTTCGAAGAAGTCATCGGCTCCGATGTCTATCAGAAGCGCGGCATGAAAATCGAAGCAGGCCAGAATTGGATGGACTGTGGCGGCAACGTAGGCGCGTTCACGTTATTGGCTTGCTCGAAAGGCGCTCACGTAACTGTCTATGAACCTGATCCTTTCAACTGCCGCATGATCGAAAAAAATCTGAAGCTGAACGGCTATGAGGCAGAGATCAAACAAGCCGCGTTAGTTCACGATGACACGAAAACTGTAAATCTATTCATCGGCAATAACGGCAATGTGTGGCGGAACAGCATCGTCAAAAAATGGAACGACAAAGGCTTGAAGGTAAACGCGCTAAATTTCGATGCGGAAGCGAAAGGCAAAGATTCATGCAAGATGGATATCGAAGGTGCAGAGATGCCGATATTGGAGAGCTGTACTTCGACTTTTGATCGGCTCGTTTATGAATGGAGTTTCGATATTGATGCCAGCTTAAGACGACTTTGGAACGTCATCGACAAACAGAAGCAGGACTACCGAATCGAGTGTGCTTGGAAGCAAATCTGCTACGAAACTCGAGAGCATGAGGTATGGCCGAAAAATTGGTTCCCTGCCTGTACCAATGTTTTCTGTTTCAAATGAAAACGATCGAGCTAGTGCCTGTCGAGCACTCATACAAAATCGGCGATCAACCTTTAGAAAATCCGCCGACGTTCATAGGCGATGCAATGTTCACGCAAGATGGTGAGCCAGTCGGGTTCTATATCGAGCGAATACCCGAGCGCCTTAAAAAATTAACCGATATCGCAGATTACGAATTGAATTCTAAGCGCGTTCCGAAAAGCGTCATGAAACGCTCTAGTTCTTTAATCGGCAACCCTGTGTTACAGCACTCCTGCATTATCGGTTCAGTACCACCGAAGCCACACATGCGACGTGCATACGCTACACGTAGTTCAGTGCATGGAGTGAAAACAGCGCAGACGTTCGTGAAAGCGATGACTCTTGCGGGCAAGGAAGCGCTTAGCATCATCGAATCGGTATCGCCGCAACTATACGACATACACAAAACAGCGGTAGAGAAAAGCGTCCCGAAAGAATGGCGCTTCTGCGATCATTTCACTAGCTCGATCAGCAACTTCAACATCGCGGCGGCGATTCATCGAGACAATTTGAACGTCAAAGGCGCTTTGAACGTCATCATCACCAAACGCCGCAACAGCAAAGGCGGCAATTTGTATCTGCCTGATTACGATACAACGATCAACTGCGCCAACGATTCTATGCTCGTTTATCCTGCTTGGCGCAATATGCATGGTGTCACCCCCATAGTCCCTACACACTCAGGCGGTTATCGTAATTCGCTCGTTTGGTATGCGCTAGACGCCTTTAAAGATCAGAAGGGGCTGAAGCCTAATGAGTAAAGGTGGCCGCCCGAAAAAAGTCTTAACACCTGAGCAGATCAATGAAGTGGAGAAACTAGCCGCTTACCTGAATCAGGATCAAATCGCAGACTATCTTGAAATCCCCGCTCGCACTTTGAGGGCAATCATTAGCCGTGATGAAGCAGTTTCTGCCGCGTATAAAAAAGGACGGGCCAAAGCAATCGGAAATGTGAGCCAGAGCTTGTTGAAGAGCGCGGTAGAGGGTAATACCACGGCGCAAATTTTCTACCTCAAAACACAGGCTGGCTGGAAAGAGGCACAAGCCGAGGCTCAAGATTTACCGCCCGTCGTTATCCAGCTAACCCGCGATGATACTGACGAAGCCTCAGACTAAAATTTTCGACGATAGTACCCGTTTCCGTGTCGTAGTTGCGGGGCGGCGTTTTGGCAAGACTTTCCTAAGCACAGCAGAGCTATTAGCCCGCGCACTAACCGCGAAGGATCAGAATGTCTGGTATGTAGCCCCTACGTATAAGGCCGCGAAGGAAATAGCGTGGGAAATGCTGATAAGCCAGATCCCGAAGGAGTACATCCAAAAGACGAATGAGTCATCGCTAACCATCAGCTTGCTTAATGGCTCGAGCATCGCATTAAAAGGCGCTGAGAAGCCTGACAACCTGCGAGGCAGATCGCTGGATTTCGTGGTGATGGACGAGTTTGCCGATATGCGTAAAGAGGCATGGTTTGAGGTTATACGGCCATCGCTATCGGATAGGCAAGGCGGCGCACTGTTTATCGGCACGCCAAAGGGCCGCAATCACTTTTATGATTTATGGGGAAAGGGAGTAGATTACGATGACGGGTGGAGTTCACATCAATACACAACGCTTGAAGGCGGCAATGTCCCATCAGCAGAAATTGAATCAGCTAAAGCGGACTTGGACGAGCGAACCTTCCAACAAGAATACGAAGCCAAATTCGTCAACTACAGCGGAATCATCTACTACGGGTTCCAGCGAGAGGAGTCAGTTGCAAGACATACCGACGATATCGGTGTCATACACGTAGGCATGGATTTCAACATTGATCCGATGTCTGCTGTCCTGATGTCACGACACGGCGACACCCTGCACGTCTTCGATGAGATCGTTTTATTTGGCTCTAATACCGATGAGATGGTTGACGAAATACGGCAGAGGTACGGCAGGCAGTCGCGTGTTATAATTTATCCCGATCCAGCTAGTCGTCAGCGTAAGACAAGCGCAGGCGGTAGAACTGATCTGTCTATTTTGCAGAATGCAGGCTTTGAGGTACGCGCCAAGACAAGTCACAGTCAGATTAGGGATCGCATTAATGCGGTTAACGCTCGCTTATTGAGTAGCGATGGCAAGCGGCGTTTGTACGTTGATCCTAAGTGCAAGAAGGTGATCGAGAGTTTGGAACGTCACACATACAAGGAAGGCACTAGCCAACCCGAAAAGGACGGATTCGATCATATGAACGATGCACTGGGCTATGCGGTTGATTACTTATTCCCAATCAAAAAGGCGCATACACCTGTACAGCCGCAGAGGTGGACATGATCTACAACCACGATATTGAGTACCAGCACCCCGATTACGAGAACAACGTAAACCGCTGGGAGTTTTACGTTAGGAGTTACATGGGCGGTGAGGATTACCGCGACGGCTCATACCTAACCAGCTACCTCAACGAGGACAAGAACGCCTACAGCCGCAGGCTGGCGCTTACCCCGTTAGACAATCACTGTCGTAACGTCGTGCATGTTTATTCATCGTTCTTGTGGCGTGTTACGCCTACTCGTAACTTCGCTGGCATGGAGGGTAGTGCCGATCTAGAAGCGTTTATTAAGGACGCAAACCTTGACGGCCAGAACTTCAATAGTTTCATGCGCGAGGCCCAGATTTGGAGCAGTGTTTACGGGCACGTTTGGCTAATGATGGACAAGCCGCAGTCCAACGCAGGCACACGCGCTGAAGAGATGGCGCAAGAAATACGGCCCTACGTCACGCTGATTACGCCTGAGAACGTCTACGATTGGCGATGGGAGCGACAGCCGAGCGGACGGCATGAGCTGGTATACCTAAAGATTCGTGAGTCAGTTGATCGCGTAGATGGCACGACAACGGTTACCCACTTCCGCGAGTGGTACAAAGACAAGATTTGCCTAATACGTTACGACGGCGCAGATGCCGCATTGCTAGAAGAGATCGAAAACCCTATCGGCAAGATTCCTGCGGTTAACCTGCCCGCTAACCGATCTATTGTTCGTGGCATGGGTATTAGCGACATCAGCGACATTGCTTACATGCAACAAGCGATCTATCAGGAGCTGTCAGAGATTGAGCAACTGATCCGCATATCTAATCACCCAACGCTCGTTAAGACTTACGAGACGGACGCAAGCGCAGGGGCAGGCGCGGTTATCAATATCTCTGAGGACAGCGATGCAGGGCTAAAGCCGTACCAGCTACAGCCATCAGGCGCTAACCTCGACGCTATCCGCGCATCTATCACCGACAAGATCGAGTCTATTAACCGCATGGCGCACATGGGCGCAGTACGTGGCACTGAGGCAATCTTGCAATCAGGCGTAGCGATGCAGACTGAATTCCAAATGCTAAACGCCAAGCTGTCAGAGAAAGCCGACATCTTAGAGCTGGCAGAAGAGCAACTGTGGATGTTCTATTGCTTATGGCAGGGGCATGATCCGCACGAGGTGGAGATTAGTTACCCTGACTCGTTTGATATCCGCGATTACGAATCAGAGCTTCGATTCCTACAGCAGGCGAAAGCATCGGGCGTTCGCTCCGACGTATTTGCTAAGGCAATTGATAAGCAGATCGCAGACTTAATTCTTGATGACGAGCTACTCGCATCAGCGCACGACGAGATCGAAGGTACACAACGCGCTGTCGGCCAATTCACTGAAGTCGTAGAGAATGGCGGCTGATACCGATCACGCTCGCGCTGTCATTGCACGGGCCGAGCGTCACCAACGCAGGCTGGCGCAGGCGCTTGCAGAGCTAGATCAAGAGATCATCCAGCTTATGTCTGGCGCTCCATTGCGTGATGGGCAACTGTTCGACTTAGAGTGGGCAGTTAACGCACGCGCTGAGATTGCATCGGTTGTCCGCGAAAAGTACCTGACAGAGATTGACGACATACTGAGGGAATACGCAACCGTGGCGGCAGAGGCGCAAGCCATGCTCGGCAACTACACGGCATTTGCACAGCTAGACAGCGCAGTCGTTAGTCAGTTGCAACAGCTTACGTTTAACGGCTTCGAGGCTCTGGGGGAAGAGTTCATCGAGGAGGTGGCGACGCAGGTATACAAGAACACCTTAACGGGCGCGAGCTTTGCTGATAGCGTACAGCAGATACGCAACAGTGTAGACGCCGATCTAGGGCGATACGCACAGGTGGCATTGCACGACGGCCTGATGGACTTTGATAGATCAATTACGGCTAATATGTCACTAGGCGCAGGCGCAACACGTTTTAAGTATTACGGCCCTGACGACAGCAAAACCCGCGAGCATTGTGACAAGCACGTCGGCAAGACGATGACGATTGAAGAGATTAACGAAGCGTGGAGCGGCGAGTGGAGCGGCAAGCGCGAAGGTAGCCCGTTTGTTGTTGGAGGCGGGTATAATTGCAGACACAGATTTCGGCCTGTCTTTGAAGGAGAGTAAACATGCCTTACCACAAGAAAGACAAAAAGAAGAAAAAGCGCAAATCACGCTAATTTGATACAATTAACC
>Ga0098049_1000852_pt1 | contig 11932 bp, 26 predicted proteins | sample 13BtaG_FD_92582 | JGI IMG/M metagenome (GOLD analysis project Ga0098049, IMG submission 92582) | Marine viral communities from the Subarctic Pacific Ocean - 13B_ETSP_OMZ_AT15268_CsCl metaG | ecosystem: Environmental > Aquatic > Marine > Oceanic | place: Subarctic Pacific Ocean | collected...
AACAAAAGAAAGTAGTTAATAAAATCCACGGAAAAAATTTAGCTGCTGTTTTAAAAAGTATACCTTGCACGCCTTTAGTCAAGCAAACATTGGACGAATTATTTGATTTTAAAATTGGTAAGTTTGGTAAAGAGTTTGTAGACAAACTAGATGAAGGAAAACAATTTTTAATAGATCTTTCAGATAGAGTTATGACTCAATTATACGACTCTGAAGATGAAAACATTATTAAAGAACTTAGTTTGACAAACTCATATCTTCAAAAGTTAACAGCAATTATAGCTGATTATATCATGGATCCTATTGACGAAGAAGATTTAGATGAAGATGATTTGTTTGAATTATGGGGTTCTCAAGTAGATACATTTAAGAGTTACATGTATAATCCTAAAGAAGAGTTTGTTGAACATTGGCAGCTAGAAGAAAAAGCATATTTAACTTCTAGAGGATTAGAAAAAGGATTATTTTCTCTTTGCGCTTCAACAACTTCTAAAGAAAGAATTTATGAGCAATTAACTATTCAAAAACAAAAAGTTTTTGGAGATTCTGCAGTGAGTTCAAGAGTTTTTACTAGAGAAATGTCTAAACAAATGCACCTTTTACCTGAAGAGGAAGTAAAACAACAATTTAGAGAATTCTCAATACCCGGAATAAGAGAAGCAATATCTATGTCAAAAGGTGAAATAGATAGAGTAATTAAAAATCATGCACTAAATCAGATAAGAGAAATAAAAGAACAAATATTAGGAGTATATGAAGGAGAAGAAATTCCTTTCTTTAAATATGAAGTTTATTTACCTTTTGTTAAATTGAAAACAGGTCAAACAATTAAGGTAGATAAATCTTTTACTGTTAGAATAAACAAAATAGAAATATGGAATATGCTTCTTGGTACAAAATTTGATCCTGAACAACGTCCTAATATTACAGAACAAGAGTTAAAAGACATAATAATGGATCCTAATGGTAAAGTTGCTGAATATAATCAAGGCAGAAAAGATGAAAAAAGATTAAAGCATAAAGTACCAGAACTCATAAGAATATTAGGACCAGAAAGAGCTTTATGTACTATGGTTAATTACTGTAATAGACCTTATATGACTGGAAGAGGTTTGTCTAAATTTAGAGCTAAACAATTATTTTTGCGTCAAGCTAAAGAAGCTCAGAAGCAAAAAAAAAAGCAAGGTAAATAAATGAAAAAAATAATATTAGTAACTTTAATATTTAGCAATGTTTATGCACAAGGCTTTGAGTGTGATAATAACTTTGGAGATTGCGGAACGCCAGAAAGAAGTGGTGGTGGAGGCGGAGGAAAAGGATCTGTATTAATAGCAAACACAGACTTAGGCGATACATATCAAAATGCTGATGACTATGATGATGATGGAATAGAAGACTCATCTGATAATTGCATGAGAGATTACAATCCACAGCAGTTAGATTCTGATGGTGATAGTATTGGTGACATGTGTGATAATTGTTCATCTAGTTGGAATGAATTTCAAGAAGATACAGATGGTGATTTAATAGGAGACTTTTGCGATGATGATATTGACGGCGACAGTATTTTAAATTCTGCTGACGAATGTCCATATCATTGGGGAAATTCATATTGCCTAGAAGAATTAAATCTGCATCAATATAGGAACACACAAGATATTACTTATGACATCAATAATAAAACAAATATTAATGATGAAACATCAAAAAAAGAAGTAATAAATAAATATAACAATTACGATCAAAGTTGCGCTACTTACAAAAATAGAAATATAGATTTGTTGTTTGCTACTTTTTTAGTTTCTTTAATTATAGGTCTTTTGTTTCTATAACATTTTTTAAAATTAAACCATACAGCAAGAATGACGGTGCGCAAGGCAAAAAAAAACTAGATAGCTAAAAATAAATTTACAAACACAAATTTTTCATAATATATACAATTTAAATTTAAAAAGGAGTTATTATGAAAAAAGAAGATGTAATTGTTATTAAGCTATCTAGTTTTTATGCTTTATGCTTTTTTGTTCCAGCTATTTTTGAACTTATCAATTAATAGTCTGTTTTTTGTATTGATATAATTTACTAAGTTTAAGCAAGAATTAAATAAATTAAACAACCTATTATATTATTTATTTATGATAAATGTAATTTCTGCGCTTATTATAAATACTATACGAATATAAATATAATACTAGTCATTTTATTTTTTTCTTGTATGACGATCTGCTACAGAAGAAGCTGCATAAGAATCAGGCTTTAATATACAAGAAAAACCACAACCATTAATATATCCTTTTAACATTTTAGAATATATTTGTGACTCATACTTTTTGTTTAAGTTTATATCAGCATGAATCTCTATGTTGTATAAGTCGTTTTTCTTTATACTATTAGAAATGTCAATAGACATTGAAGTTTCTTTAGTTAGTCTGACGCATAGATCATAAAATTTATCGTTTTTATATTTTACTTTTTTATAGAAATATCTTCTATGATGGTTTGATAATTTACAGTCAATACATATTGCTGTTGTAAAGATAAATTGTCTGTTTCTTTTTAAAGAATCAGTTCCAATTATTATTTTATGATTTTTTATTAATGATACTTCTTTTAACAAAGAATCTATTTCTTTAATAGAAAACCATTTTTTTTCTTTTGCTGAAAACCATTTGTCATTCATTTTTATTCTTAATATATTCTTTTATTAGAAGATCTAAGGGGACAAGATCTATTTTGCCGCCCCAAGATTCTACTAAATATTTAAGTTCAATATAACTATTTTTATTATCTTCTATAATATCAAGAATTTCTTCTTTGTATTCTTGAATATTTTCAAAGATATAAATATAACTACCTTTTGAAAGACTAAATGTTTTGTCTGGGAGTTGATTAATAGAAAAGTATTTCATTGTTTACCTCCTATTATTAAATATATCTACTTTATGTTTTTACTTCTTTTTTCTAATTGCCAGCCAACATACATTTTATATCCTAACTCTGTAAATTCTTCTTCTAAAGGCGGACTTTTTATTGAGTCTATAAAGTTGTCTTTTGGCTTTACCCAAATTTTTCCAGTCTTATAGAGACTCAATGATTTAGGCGTACCATTTATATTTTCTGAACTTAAAATTGAAGTAGGCGGCAAACTAATATTTATTTTAGAATTGTCCTTAGATACTATCTGACAATTGCATGTTAATTTACTTTTGCCTCTAGTATTAAGATACTTTATAAAAACATATTTATTTTGTTTAAAAGTATAAACTAGATCTTTTGCTACTCTAACATTTAGTCTTTTATTTTTTACTTCATTAGATAGTTTTTTTATTATAAACTTTGATTCTTTACTATTTAAAGAATATTTAATCCATTTATGACTAATGTTTTCAAATTTTTTGTTAATTAAATCACGCATAACACACCAAAGGGGAAAAATGAAAGTTAAAGTAATTTGGAATTTTGAAGATACAGGATATGAAAATTTTCAATATGAAGAAGCAAGAAAAGCTGCAGGTCTTCCAAAGAAAATTAATATAAAAAATTTTGAAGAAGAAGAAGATGAAATAGAATCTTATCTTTTTGAAAATTATGGATTTGAGCCTGAAAGTTATGAAATAGATGAATGAAGAAAAAGTTAATCATCCTTCACACTATTTGAAAGATTCAGGTCATGAAGTTATTGATGTAATAGAATCTTGGGATTTAAATTTTTCTTTAGGCAATGCAATAAAATATATTGCAAGAGCAGGAAGAAAAGATGAAAAATTAAATATACAAGATTTAAATAAAGCTTCATGGTATATTAATAGAGAAATAGAAAGACTAAGCAATCTTAGTGATAATAAAATTAGTTGAAGGACACCAATCTGGCCCATAACAAACTTCAGTTACTTTATATCCACATTTTAATTGCTTTTTTAATTGACTGATGTTTTTAATTTTCTTTGATTTGCCATTGCAAATAATCCAGTAAGTCATTTTATACGATTTCATTTTGATTGTCCTTTTCTTTAAGGGCAAAAATATTGTTTACAAACATATCACCTTCTACTTTACGATTAATTTCTACAACCTTACCAAAACCTTCAGAGTTTTCTATTTGAGAAGATATTGGAGTTCCACCAAGTAATTCTAATTTTAAAGATTCTTTAAGTGACAAACTAAATTTAACTTTTGAAGCACTCAAGGGACCATTTAATCTTATTTCAAATAAAGATTCTTTATCATTAGTTTTATAATGACGGCACCAAGCAAATCCTAGTTCTTTAAAATAATCAAGATATTCTTGAGAGTTAGGATGATCTGAGTTGTTTAGTGTACTTTCAATAATATTCCAATTTCTTGCGTTAAAACTAATCTTAATCCAAGAGTTTCCTCTACCAAGATATTTTGACTTTACTTCTTGGAATAAAAGAAAATGTGATTCATCAATTTCTTTATATATCTTGTTGTAAGATTCATCTATAATTTTATTGACAAAATTTCTAACTTGACTTTTCTTTAAATCAGTGTTTAAAAACATGTCATCGATTAAGTTTAAAAAATCTTCTTTATAATTATTCATAATAAAATCCTTTCCATGGTTTATTATAAAATAAATTAAATTTTAAAACACGCAGTTATTTTCTCTTTAATACATCACCAAGTTCTTTCTTTGCATGGAAATATTTATTGTGCATTGTCTTTGTAGGTTTTATTACTATGTCTTCTTCTGAAGCTGCTCTTAATCCACCATTAATTTCACAACTAAATACAAGATAAAGTTTATCTTCATGTTTATATTCTTCAAGAACAGTTCCGTATCCATAAGAACTATTTGCATTTAGATTTTGAAACCAAGTTTTTTCACCTATATAACTCATATTTTATCCTGAAAAGTGTCCAATGTCTTGCCATCTTACTAAGAACTTAGTGTTATCTATTTTTCTTACAAGATGTATAAGAACTGTTTTGTAAGTATCTTTACATGTATTAATATCATCAACGTAAAAAGACTCACCATTTTTAATATTTGACAATTCAAATTCTGATTCTACTAAGCTTTTATTTACTTTACTAATAAAATAAACTTTATTGTTTTTAAGTTTAGATATAAAAGCACTATTAGATTTTCTAGTAAAATAAATAGTACTACCTTTGTTTACTTCTTTTGAATTCATTCTTCAATAGCTCTTTCTGATATAAGGAATAATTTAAACATTACAGTATCTTCAGTAGATGGAATTCTAAAATAAGACTCAGATGAAGCTTTGCCTTCTTCAATATTACTTGATTCTTTTAAAGTTACTTTTTCTTTTACTTCTTCTTTTTCTTTTACTATTTTTTTAGTGCTAGAAGCTTTAAATCTTTCTTCTTCGGACATTTCTAACATTAATTTATGAGGCGTATTTCCTAATAAATCAAACATATTTGCAATATTCCCTGGGATATTAATAAGATTATTTTCATGATATAACTTAGAACCATTAAATCTTATTTCAAACTGGACTATTGGCTTTTCTAAAGAGCCTAGAACTTTATAGAATCTTAACCAGTAAAATCCTGCAGAATTAGTCCAATTAGTATAATTTTTTGTATCTCTTCCTTTTTCTAAAAAAGTTTTAAGTTTGTTTTCTATAATCTTCTTTGCAGCAGATTTATGAGATATTTTAATCCAAGAGTTTCCTCTACCTTTATATCTAAGTGAATATTTCTGTTTCCAGTTTTTCATAAAACTCCTTTTAAGACATGAAGTCTTTAATGTATTTCTTTAAAGCTTTTTCTTTCATTTTTGACTCAAGCATAACATCGACTCTTTTGCCACAATTTTTGAAAGGTTTGTAGTAAAAATTAGAATGAGCAGCAGATGATCTTATAGAAGGATCTTCATACTCTTTTTTGCCGTTTGAATGGTGACACGTAGGGACAATATCACCCCACGTTTCATAAGCCATATGAAAAGCTTCATCATAAGAAGAATCTTGAGGCCCTAATTCAAAGTGATGAGAATCAAATACTATCGGCGTACCTGATATACTATATATGTTTTCATACAAAAACTTTGCTGAAAACATTGCAGCTTTGTCATCATTTTCTACAGTGAGTCTTGATTTAACACTTTCAGATAAACGGGCAAAGTTTCTGTTAAAATTATCTGCAGCAAGCATAAGATTGTTTCCACATGTAGAGCCTAAGTGAATATTTATTTTTGACCAATGATTTCTTTCTAGACCCATAAGATCAAAAAGAGAACCGTGTATTTCTAAATCTTTAATTGCATTATCAACAACATGCTTTTTTTCTGAAGCAAGGCAATTAAATTGTCCCGGGTGGAAAGAAACCCTGAGATTAGTAAACTTAGCGTATTCACCTGCAAGTTTTAAGTAAAAACAAATTTTATCATAATCAGGTAAATCTTCTAAGTTATATTCAGATGCCCAAGGAGCAATTTCTGAGGATATGCGGAATACTTTTACATTGTTTTTAAAGTTCCAGTTAAATATTGGAAGTAAGTCTTTTATGTTTTGCAATACGATTGAAGATACATAAGGAAGACCTTTTTCTAGAAAGGTCTTTTTTCTCATTGTTCTAGAATTAAAAATACCTTTTTCTCTTAAATTCATATTAATACATGCATAACCTAATTGAATCATTGTTTTTTTATCCTTTTTTATATATTATAATTTAAAAAAAATAAATTTACACGAATAGTTATTAATAAGTTTATCACAAGGAATTACAATGAATTCTTTAATTTTATTAATTGAAAAAACTATAAATAAAAACATAATATCAGAGTCCTTAGAGTATCATATAGTAAATGATCTAGGAGTAGATAGAAATATTTATAGACCTGGTTCTAAAGAATTCTTTAATTTATTTAAAGAAGTAAGAGATTTAAATAAGAAAGGACTATACAAATTAAATACTGATGAAAAGTTTTATGTACTAAATACTGACATTGGTAATTTTGGTTTATACGAAGGTGAGAATGTACCATTAGATTTTCCTATGTTTGAAGGACAAGAAGAATTACAATCTATAAATGAAAAAGCTAAAAGAAAAAGAAAAAGGAAAACTACTAGAAAAAAAAGTAAAACAACAACTCCTTCTAGCAGATTATACAAAGGAAGAAAAGTTGATTTAAATAAACCTAGAAGAGGTGGCAAGAAAAAATTCTATGTTTATGTAAGAAATCCTAAGACTGGTAAAATAATAAAAGTAGAGTGGGGTGCTAGAGGAATGTCTGTGGGTATTAGTGATCCTGCAAGAAGAAAATCATTTGCAGCAAGACATAGATGTGCAACACATGCAAACGATAAAACTAAACCAAGATATTGGGCTTGTAGAACTGGAAGATATCCACATTTAACTGGATCAAAAAAGAAGTATACTTGGTGGTGATATGAGCAATTTACCTTTTAATGAGATAATACTTGAAACAAATAGTAAATACATAAGAGTCCTAAGAGAGTTTAGTAATAATCTTGATAGCGAAGATTTATATTGGCACAAGGACAAGGAAGACAGGTTAATTAAGAAAATAAAAGGTCATGAATGGTATATACAGTTGGAAAATAATATACCCTGTTTGATCCCTGATGATTCTTTTTATTTTATACCTAAAAACACTTGGCACAGGATTTTAAATAAAAACAACACAAACCTCGTAATCGAAGTAAGGAAATTAAAATGAGAAGAAAAGATACTACTAAACTACTAAAAGAATGGAAATCTTATTTATATGAAAATAAGAATCTAGATAAAAAATTTAAAAAAGGTCAAGGAGTAATTATAAAACGTTGTTGTCCTGAATGTGAAGAATATTTAGATAAGCAAGGCATAAAAGATGGAACTAAAGGTGAGATTATTGCTGTTAATTTGCCTGATATAAAAATAGGAGAAAAAGACAAAAAATATAACACATTTTCAGTAAAAATAGGCAAAGACGACAAAATGATACCAGAAATATGTGTTCAACATTTAAAAGAAAATATCAAAGAAAAATAAACAAATGTCTGAATTAGAAAATTACATAAGGCTTGTTTTAGAAAGAGGCGATCCAAAGTACGGAACAGGAAAAAAGCCTAAAGATTCTGACAGAAGACTTTACACTGATGAGAACAGGAAAGATACAGTTAAAGTTAGTTTTAGAACTGCTAATGATATTAAAAAAACACTTGCAAAAAAAACTTTTAAAGTAAAATCTCATGCTAGGCAATCACAAATTATTAATTTAATTCAACAAAGAGTTAGAGCAGCTTATAAAAATTCAAAGAATCCTATCACAAGAAAAAGATTAAAAAGAGCTTTGGATTATGCTAATTATAAAAAAGAAGTTTCTAAAAGAAAAACTATAAGATTAAGAAAAATAAAATTATCAAAATCTAAAAAATAAGTTTTATGAAAAGTTAATAATTAATAATAGAGGATATTATGACAGATTTAAACTTATTAGAACAATTTATTAAAGAAGCTTTATTAGATGAAGCAAAAAAGAAAAAGAAAAAGTCTGCTAAAAGAAAGACTTCTAAAAAAGGGAAGAAAAAAGTTGCTAGAAAAAAGAAGAAAACTTCTAATGATAAAAAAAAATATCCCGGTAATCCTAATTATTACAAAGGTTTAACGGACGCAGAAAAAAAAATAATGGCTAGAGAAGTTAGAAAATGTTCTAAAAATCCAAAGCCAAAAGCTTGCTACAATTATCCATGGCCTGCAGAAAAAAGAATAGACAAACTAAACAAAAAGAGCAAATAACAATGAATGATAGTCTTATAAAAGAATTAATATATGAAATGATTTTGCTTGAAAGAAGAAGCAAGAAACAAACTAAAAGAAAAACAGCTGCAAGAAAGCAGAAAAAAAGCGCATCAAAAAGCAAATCTAGATCTTCAAGAAAAAAATTAAGTGCTAAGACTAGAAATACTTTGAAGAATAAAGCAAAAAAAGCAAATATGCCTTTAGGAGCTTTAACTGGAGTATATAGGAAAGGTTTAGCAGCTTGGCTTACTGGTCATAGACCCGGTATTCCACAACATCAATGGGCAATGGCAAGAGTAAACTCTTTTATAAGTGGTGGAAAAACTAGATCAATAGATAAATCAGAATGGAAAATGGTTCAAAGACATAGAGCAAGAAAAAAATAAACTATTCTTCATCTTGTTCAGAAAACATGTCTAAGATTTTTTTATAGTTTTCTTTACATTTAAATATAGAATTTAATAGCTTTTTCATTTTGATTTCCTTCTATTTTAGTTTTTCTAATGCCCAGTCAATTTCTTCTCTAACCATAACACCATATCCTTGTGCGTAAGAATAAGAAACATTAACTTTGCCAATAAATAATATTAGCTCTTCTTTAGAAAAATTAACAAGTTTATCTAGCTTAGTTAAATAGCTTAAATTTTTGCAAGAATCAAAAGCAGGCTTAAATGAATCACCAAATTCTTCAGACTTTAGTTTAAACAACCAGTTTTTAATTACTTCTCTAGAGCACTCAGATACTTCATCTAAATCTTTAGAACTTAAATATTTAATTATTCTGTGTCCTAAAAGAGGGCTGTTGTTATGATTTATTTTTAAAGTTCTTTTTTCGTTATAGAAATCTGCATCTTTTGTCTTATAAAGATAAAGACCGTCGTGATCTAATGCAATACAATATTTGCAATTTTCAAAATCAAATGACTCAAATAGTTTTTCAATGCTTCTAAAGTAAAACTTATTAACAAATTGAAAGTTTAATGTAGCAACTTTAGAATAATCATAAAAAATATTATTTTTATTTATGCCAATATTTTGATCGTTTATAAAATCATAATGTGATCTAAAGTTAACACAGAATGGTGACAGAAACTTGTTTTCATCATCAATCCATATTTTATTCATGTAATCTTCAAAAGTCTTTTCTGAATCACAATAGAAATCAATGTCTGAATATTTTAAGAAGTTGAATAATTTGTTTAGATAGAAATCATTGTTTTCATTTTGCTTAATTAGATAATTTAAAAATCTAGGAAATCCGCCTCCTATTACAAAGTTATTTGATAGTATGTCTATGATACCTAGTTTCTCAAACATACTAGTTATTTTATTGTTTATTTTTGTTCTATTGATTTCCATCTTTAGAATCCTTATAATGTAAAAAGTTTTTATCTGTTAAACATATTTTAGATTTATATAGTATTATTGCTTTTTTTGAAAAAATATCTATTACTATTACAGGTACATATTTTTCTACTTTTAATAGCATTAGCTTGTTTTTTTGTACAGTATTAACATATTTTTTGCTACAAAAAACAAGGTCACCTTTTTTCATTTTCTAGAAGTATCTTACAGTTGACCTACTGTTCCATTTGCCGTAGTGATCTTTGTATCCGTCATATTCTTTTTTTCTTTTAAATATTAAAGAGTAAAAACTTCTTTCTCTTCCTAATTTATCTGTAGACTTTCTAATAAATTTATAATCTATTATTTTGCCTCCAATATAAGCAGGTTTTTTTGAACCTTTGACAACTATTAAATCTTTTTGTTTTAAATCTTCTATTTTCTTAATTGAAATAGGCCAGTTTCCTGTAGCATATATCTGAGATTCTTCATCAAGAACTTCTATGTGGCTTTCTGTAGGAGACATTAAGCCAATTGATGGATTTTGCATAATAATCCTTTATATTAAATGTGCAATTAAAAGTAACAAATATCCAGACAACATATAAGAAAGAATCTCTTCTAATTTAATGTCATCTTTAATATTACCAAAGGCAATAATAAATATCCAAAAAGTTAAAAATAAAATCATCATTTATTTAAATACTTTACCATTAGCTCTTTGTTGTGTAAAGAACGTTTTTTTTCTACCTTTTTAACGTTCCAGTCTACGTTTTTAAGATTTAAACCGTGTATATAACCTTCTATATAATTATCTATATTTTCTTGTGAATAAGAACTATCTATATAGATTTTTATATTTTTAATTGTTAAAGAAAATTCTTGTTTATTCATTACTTAATTCCTTTTTTAAATTATAAACTTTTTCTTTTAGCTGTATACATTTATAGTGAGTAATAGCATAAGAAGAAAATAAAGCAGCAAACAGAAAATAAAAAATGCAGATTCTTATTTTTAATTCTTTATTTTCTGTAATAATTTTTCTTTTTTCTAAATTACAGAATTTTCTATCTTCATCTAATAACGAGTTAAGTTTAGAAAATTCTAAATCACCAGTATCATTAATTTTCATCTATAAAATCTCTAACTTCGTCATCTAACTCAATTTCATAACACCAGACGTTTTGTTCTAAATCTGAAGCATTGTTAATATTTATTTGTCCGATTCTTTCTTTATCATAAAGAAAATTAAAGTAAAAGCTTTCATGATTTGAAATTTTTTCTAAGAACAAAATATCATAATTAATATTAGAAAGAATAGGAATAAATAAGTTTAATAATGACAATGCTTTTTCTTTTTTCATTTAGTTTACCTTTTCAAAAAGATATAATATTAAACAAGCAAACAATTGTTAACGCTTGTTTTAATTTCATATGTTAATAAATTGTAATCTTTTGACAATCCATCGTGTTCTATATCACAAAAATTTACATTAACTGTTTTTTTATTTTTTCAAAGTCACAGAAATTGACGAAGTGCGAGGTTAAAAAAGATAAATAAAAAAATAGCTTAATGATCTAATATAAATTAAAACATTAAGCTAAGTTTAATATTAAACAATGGGCTCGCTGGGGATTGAACCCAGGATATCTCGTTTATGAGACGAGTGCCTTAACCACTTGGCTACAAGCCCAAAAGTCCGCACGGTGAGAATTGAACTCACATGCACCATTTACCTCATTTTAATGCACCGCTTATAAGACGGCGAGGATACGCGCGGAAAAATACACCCGGTAGGATTTGAACCTACGACCAATGGCTTAGAAGGCCACTGCTCTTCCACTGAGC
>Ga0098049_1000854_pt1 | contig 11914 bp, 6 predicted proteins | sample 13BtaG_FD_92582 | JGI IMG/M metagenome (GOLD analysis project Ga0098049, IMG submission 92582) | Marine viral communities from the Subarctic Pacific Ocean - 13B_ETSP_OMZ_AT15268_CsCl metaG | ecosystem: Environmental > Aquatic > Marine > Oceanic | place: Subarctic Pacific Ocean | collected 2015-01-16
TTCCACCCGTAGCTGTAATAAAAGCACCAGAGTCTTCTACAGAACCTATTGTACCAGTACCGTCACCCGTATTAATCCAGATATTAGAATTAGAAGTAGCATCCGTCAGAACATACTGATTACCAGATGTTTTATTAATCCAGACATGACCTACACCCGATGCGGGATTGCTGTTTACTGCTGGTTCTGAGGTTGACACTGTGCAGTCAGTTAGATCTGGAAGCTCTTTTGCGCCACCATCAGCGTTGTCTCTTGCCTTACTCATGTCTATTGTCCTTTAAGCTGTGTACGTTCCAGAAAATGTGACATTTTATATCCTATTGAAATTGGTAACGGATAATAACGATACCGGAACCACCCGACCCAGCAACCCTTGGAAGTGACCCGCCACCGCCGCCAGATCCAGTATTTTGACTGCCTGAAGATGCCGATATACTGTCATTTGCCCCGGCTCCGCCGCCGCCAGATCCTCCAGATCCTCTAGCCGCTGCCGAGCCGCCTCCGCCCCCCGCCCTCGTTACGGATGAGCCGTTAATGGAGCTAGATAAACCACTCCCACCATTTCGGCTACCTCCGGTGTTACTCGCGCCCCCGCCACCAGCGCCGCCGTTTGCGCCACTATTGCCGCCATTCCTTCCCTGCCCTGATATTCCTGAGCCGCCGCCGCCAGATCCCGTGCCGCCCCCGCCGCCGCCTGAGCCACCTGATCCACCATATGCGGCCCCAGAATTTGACCCTCTTCCAAATCCACCGCCAGTAGATGTAATACTAGAAAAAGTAGAACTTGACCCCTGAGAGCCGGGGCTTCCATAAACTGAAGTTCCGGGATTTCCGCCAGCACCTACAATTATAGAGTATGCTTGCACAGAAACTTCAAGAGGGGCTTCTGAAGCTGCCTGACCACCAGAACTTTCGCTATTAAAGCTGTTTCGATACCCCCCGGCTCCGCCGCCGCCAGAGTAATACCTTCCGCCCCCGCCGCCGCCAGCAATCACAAGATATTCAACAGTTCCGATTGCACCTTTTTTTGTAACAGTAAAAGTTCCAGACGATGTAAATGTGTGAACTTTAAAATCGCCCACAGTTGTAACACTACCCCCTGTAGCTTCCATAAAGCCCGCACCTGTGCCAAAGCCAAAACCTCTAGCAGAACCAGCACCAAATGTTGAAAGTAATGGCATACTTATCCCTTATGCAAACTGTGTTTGGCTTGCTAACACTGTGAAGGTAGCGTCAGCAGTCTTGATGATTGTAAAGTTGTAGCTGTCTATGCTACTGGCATTGCCTGCACTTGGAGCAGTACCGCCCTGCCACTTAGGTGTAACAGCCGATCCATCTACCTGATACACGTTTAAATAGTACGGCGTTGCACCATTAGTCAGCAGCACAGCCACGCTCAAGCTCTGACCAATAGCCAAGTTAGCATTGACGTTGCTAAAGTTAATCGTGCGGTCAGCAGTTTGATCTGCCGTGTATAGCTCAACAGCCTGCGCGGTTGTGTCAAAGGTTATTGTGCCTGTAGTAGACGTTTGCACAGTTACCTTCTCATACACCTCTTCGATGTCCAGCGTGCCGTTTACAGTGGCAGAGCTTGCTGTAATATCAGCAAAGGTTGGGCTTGTGCTAGGTTGCACAGCGCTTGCAGCTAATGCTCCGTCTGCGGCTACATCACGGCCATCAACCGTACCAGTAACCGAAATGTTTCCTTGAACTGTAATGCCGGCAGCAAACGTACCACCAGATGAGGCTGACACTGTGTCGGCTACTGTGAAGCTGGCAAAAGCATAGACGTTAAGTAGATCACCCGTAGATGCGCCCGTGCCTAGAACAATGCTAGTACCATTTGATGCAGTGTAGTCGGATGGATCAAGTATCACGCCGTTCATTACAACTTGGATGTTTAGGGCTGTATATCCAAGCGTAGCGCCGTTGTCATCAGCACCAGAGAATGTTGTTTGGCCTGACGTTGCTGTAAACTCATACAGGATTAGTGAGGCAGAGCCAGACGATGAAGCTGCAATCCAGTTAGCACCATCATACACACGCATTTCGTTTGCGTCTGCCGAGAAGAACAAAGCCCCTTCGACCAGGGGGTTTCCGTCATTGTCTACAGTCGGGCCTGTTCCGTCACCAGGGTAGCCTGTTTTGCTTCCGAGGTACTTGTCATCAAATGAATCAAACGCAGCCGCAGCATTGGCCGCAGAGGTAGCCGCAGCACTAGCAGACGTTGCAGCTCCAGACGCAGAGGTTGCAGCATTGGTTTCAGATGTAGCTGCAGCCGCAGCAGAAGCCGCAGCCTCACTAGCCTTTGTGGTTGCAGTAGTGGCCTGCGTTGTAGCCGTTGCGGCGCTAGTTGCGGCGTTGGTCTCAGATGTTGCCGCGTTTGTCTCAGCGGTTTCAGCATTTGTTTCCGCAGTCTCAGCGGCGGTCTGTGCGGTTTCAGCAGCCGTTTGTGCTGACGAAGCGCTAGTAGCAGAAGCAGAAGCCTCGCTTGCTTTGGTCGTTGCTGTAGTAGCAGATCCAGCGGCAGAGGTTGCGCTGGTCGCCGCATTGGTTTCTGAGGTTGCAGCAGCCGTGGCACTTGCCGCAGCATTAGTGGCGTAGGTCTGAGCGTTGCTAACCTCACTGGCAGTCGGACCCGGCTCTGGATCGCCGGACGTTTCGTTGAAAGATAAGGTTTTGCCCTTGCGATCATCCTTTAGAGGTAGCTCCATGTCGGTGAACACATCACCAGGATTAACGAACAAGCCCCGACTAAGTTTCTCATCAAGCTGTTGAGCCATAATCACGTTGCTGTCGAGCTGTTCATTGAGGCTAGATGCTAAGAGATCACCGGCTGTAACGAAGTCTGTAGTGCGCTCCAGAAGGCGACCACCAATGATTGTAAGAACATCTGAGGCAATAACAGCCGACCCCAAAGTAACAGATCCCGTGCCGTTTGCGTTGATCGTAACAGTATAATCTGCGGTCAGCGTTAGCAGCGTAGTATTCTTATAGACTGCGATATCGCCTTCGGCCAAGATGTTGAAGGTAAAGGCAAACGGGCCTGTTCCAGTATTACCTGTGAACTGAACGCGGCGCGTTACCGGATTGATTGCAATATCACTCATGTCGTTTTCCCGTTCCTTTGTTCACTCTATAGCAGATTTGTTCCATTTACTCAAACACGTTTGACAAGTCTGGTGATCTACTTGGCGTCATCTCACCTTTACCCCACCAATGGTTTTGACCGTATTCACGCCGATACCTGGATTCCAGCCTGCGCGCTTTTGTTTCGAAGTCAGGGTCGGCCCACTTCTTTCCCTGGTCTAAAACCATACGCTCTAGTGCAAGTCGAGAATACCAGAGGGACGAGCCAGGTGTGTAGCGTCCAGCAAAGTTAATAAACTCAGAGGCAACATTGGTGTCTTCGCCTTTAACAGCTTGTGTAAGATTGCCGATCGTAAGCTTTCTAAAGTCATCAGCAAACCCAATAACAGGACCGGCGAAGGTTTCAGCAAGTCCCCTGTCATATCTGTTTACGTCTGAGAACAAGAAGTCTCCGTATATACCAAGCCCACCGCCCTGCATGAAAGCTGCACCCCAAAACTCTGGACTATCCATTGGCCTTGGATCGCGCCCCTTACTCATTTCCTTGAGCTGCATAGCAAGCGCCCCCATGAGCGTAGTGCTGATTAGAAGATCTGCGAAGTAAGTTCCCTTTGTGCCGGTAGTCGGCTGGGCTAATCCTCGCATAATGTGTGTATTTACCAGCGTGACACCAAATCCCTTATACATGGCAAAGGATCTTGTTAGCTCACCGGCCAATGTACCTGGGCGCGTCTCATCAACCAAAGCTGCACGGCCTCTGATCGATGTACTAGGGACTGCAAAGTTAGTTTCAGTCTCAACCATAACCAAAAGGCTAGTGGCTAGATCACGGGCCAAGTCAGATCGTATGTCGGTACGCGCCTCAATGTCTTCAGCTCTGAGGAATGAAGCACCCTCATATTCATAAAGAGGAGTTGCTCTTACAATTTCCCAGCGATCTGCATTAATGTTGTAATGATCTAATGTTTTACGCATCATCGGATCTAGCTGGTCAAACGTCTTGCCTGCGTTATCTGCAAGATTACCCAGGAACTCCATGCCAAACGCCCATTTCCCAGCGTTAGTCCAAGGGGAAAGCAATGAAGCTCTCATTACAAAGTCAGCTACTCGCCTCGTAACCTCTGGCCCAGATAGATCTCCCACATAGCGCATCTGAGCCGCAGCGAGAGTTGACCAACCTTCAGCAGTTAGGCCCAACCTTACTGCAAGCTTACCTTTCTCCTCTAGGGATAGCGGGTTCATAAATTTTAAATAGTTCTGAACCATTTTGGTTTGAGGCAAGCCAACCATTGTTCGAGCAATACGGCCAAAATTCATGTCAGTTACGGCAGATATGGCAGCAGCACCTAGCTGTGCTGATTGCAATACCTGTCTAATCCCTGCAAAACTGTAAGCTATACGACTATCAACGGGAGCATTGATGTTTCCGTTTACGTTTGAGTACAGGGTATCTATGGCTGTACTCGACCGACGAGCAGCATTCTCTGCGGCTTGATCTCCAGCAGCATCTTTTTGCAACGTCTGTTTTACAAAATTTACAGTGGCATTCGGGTTGGGTCCAAGAACTTCCATTAGAGCAATGTCGCGTGACATTGTATCTATATGCCCCATCATTGCATCGAAGGCATTCGGATTGCCAAATTTCTCTTGGTACTCCATCCAAGCATCTGCATTTCTAAATACAAAGAAGCGATGGTCCTGGTTGCGAAGCGCAAGAGACTTGTTTCCGACCATAGATCCGGGCTTCAGTTTGTTAAACCCATCTGTAACTATGGTTTCGTGGGCATCTCTCAGCGCAATTTCTAATTTCTCCGGAGAAAATTTTAAACCTGTCTGCTCGTCTATCATCTTGTTTAGGTCTAGCCTGGTGCGAATAAACTCATTCCACTCATCGTAACTTGATTGACGCACCCTCATTGTGTCGTGCATCTGAGGCATACCCCAATCAGCCCTTTTGGGAATTGCTCCGCCAGCAGCGTTGAACCTGGTGCGCAAGTATTCAGCAGAAGCCCTCCATGCCTGGGCCATCTCACGGGCAGCAGGGCTATCTGTTGATCCCTCGCTGAACACCTCACGAACCATATCTTTTAGATCGGCCTTATTCCTTGTCTGCCCAATAACATTGCGCCGAAACGTAGCTAAGAAATCATCAAGCTTTCGCGTGGCGCTGCGAGTAACAGCTTGCTGCACCTGGGCAACGCTATTGAATTTAGAGGTTTCGTCCTGCTCAAACAAAGCTTTTGCGGCAATGCTTTTGTCTGTCCGGCCTGTGATCGTGCGATAATTATTTAGATCGTTGTTAATTCGTTGCCAGGTAACAGCTTGAAGCATAGCGCGCCTCTTGCGCTCAGTAGCGATCTTCCTTGCTGCGACAGTTGTTTCCGTAGCAGCCCGTGCCGTTGCAGCAGCAGAACCCATCTGACGATTATACTTAACCTCAAGCTCATCGAACAAGCCAAGTATCTCATCAGCTTTGTCCTGGGAGATCTGGCCTTCAGCGACACCATCATTGATACAGTTTTTAAAAGTCATATCGTGCAGAACTCCAATCGAGCAATCATTGCATCTTCGCCATCCATCTCAGCTTTAAGATCTCGAAGCGTCATAGTCGTAGATTCAACTAATCCTGTCTCTTGATTAAGCCTTTGCCCAATAGGAACTTCAAGATCCATATTGACATCCGGCGACAAAGTGATATCTAAATCAATATCGGAGGTATCATCAATGATATTTGTTAATTGGGACGGACGCCCCGCTATATCCATTTCGCCAACAGAAGCGGTTGCTGTTCTCAAGCCAGGTGGTCCCTGGACACCAGTAGACGGTCCAGATGTTTTCAACTCAGGCCGTGTAATACCAGACGAAGCTGCGTTTATATCAGCGTTTGAGCCTAGCTTTGGCAAGCTATCTATGCCGGACAATGCTCTAAAAGACTGATCTTCTGCTTTCAAAGAATTTGAATAAAGCTCTCGCATCTGCATAGCCAAATCTTCAATCTCAGCAGGATCTTTAGAGGCGCGCATTTTTTGATATAGTTTGTGGCCGGTTTTGTTTTTCGCATCAAGAAGCTTTGGAGACCATATTTGAATTTCAGAAACAATACCGTTTGGAGTCCTGACTAAAACTTTTCGATCGAAATATCCTTCTGGCGTGAAAGCCCAACCCTCATCCAGTATTTCCGCATCACGACCCAGCCTAGCAACAATAGCGTCAGCATCATCTGCTTTGTTAATTATAAAACCGCCACGGGAGATGTCCGTCATTTCCTTTGAGGACGCATATGCTTTGCGCTGCATCTTTTCTCTAGCGGTATTGATATCTTTTAAACCTGGGTTTTTAAATGAGACACCAAGATCGCCTTCAAGGTCAGCACCGATTTTAGCAATATAAGATTGCGAGTCTTCTGCCATAGCATAGATGTCATCGACAGTCTCAACAGGCTGTCTAGCTTTTAAGTCGGCTTCCATTTCGGCATTAGTCCGTACAGGAGCCACAGGAACAACCTCATCAGCACCGAACATATCGGCAATGAGCTGATCTGCCTGCCGTTCCGAAGCTACGCCTGACGGTTCGTCGAATCCATCGAGGGCTGGCTCGTCTGTAACTTGAGATCTAGTGATCTCCGGCGGACCATCGACAGCGCGTCCAATGTCGCCAGTAGATAGGCGGTCGAAGTCGCCCGATTCAATTGCTCCTCTGACAGCATCGAGGAATCCACCTGTTGCTGCGACATAGCTGTTTGTGTCTCTGGCTGTTCTTGCTGCATCGTTGAGGGCGTCTGAGAGCGGCCCTTTGCGGTTTGCAAGCGTTTGGAGGAGCGCGATCGTTTGGGCATCTGTATTCGCCTTTCTTTGGTTTACGTCCTTTACAAGAACATTTCCTTCAGCTTCTAGCCGCTCAGAGTTTCTTACAAGGGTTTCAAATGCCGCCTTATCACGGCGCAATTCTTTATACGCCCGATCCAAAACCTTGGCTCGTTCTACATAAAGGCTTTCAGTTACCAGCTCTTCGCCAAACAATGAGATCTGTTGTACCTGATCTGCATCAGCCTCACGAACCTGGCGAACAATAGCCTCTGCCTGGAAAGCATTGCTAGGATCTGCCTTGGCCAAAACCTCAATAGCTGCGTCTTGGAGACCTTCATCATCTATCAACCGGCCCACAATCGCGCCGTAGTTTGGTGGCACAACTCCATTAACAACTGCGCCAAACGCAGTGTCACTAAGCCCCATCATGTCCCTGGCCTGCCGTACAAGCTCAGAGCGTGGCGGAAGCTCCGATATGCGACTAGGATCTACCCTGAGAACCTTTGCTGCATCTATGGACGTTCCTGTGCCCTCAGCGATATTCTTCATTGCCGCAATCACACGGGCCTCTGGCGGAGTTATTCCGTCTGTCTCACGAAGCTTGTAAGCGAATACCCGGATATCCTGAGAAGGGTCTTGAGAGCGTATGCGCTTTGCTAACCCAAGGCGCTGGTGTCCGTCTGCAATGGCCATCCGACCATCAGCATACTCATAAACAGTAACAGTACCGGCTTTGTATTTGTCCCAAGTTGTAATACCTTGAAGACGCTCAGTCACACCGAACTCATCTCCACCTTCTTTGAACTGGAACGTCTTAGCGTCAACCTCAATATCCATTGGATCAAGATCATAGATAACGCCATCAAGGTTATCTACAGACCTCTGCGCAGCTTGGGGGCTAATCGGAGAGCTAGGCTCTTCCGGCATTCTGGGGATCTCGCCTTGACGTATGGCGGCGCTAGCATCCGAAAGTCTAGCCTCATGCTCAAACTCAGCTTCGATAGTATCCGGAGACTGCAACGGGTTCGATGATTCGATATCGGCCTGATTGTCTAAAGCATCGACTAAAGCTTGATCTTCTGCTGTTAAAGGCTTTTGCATTTTCCCTTTAAGAACATTCCAACCTTTACGTCCTTGTTCTGCCGTCATTCTTATAGCGGCACCGGTAGCAGGCAGAGCCGCGCCAAACGCAGCTTGCATCCCTACATTGCGAAGAAAGTCTTCGTAACTATATTCCATTCCAAGCTCGTCATACCATGCTTTAACATCAAGCTCAGTTATAGCTCCTGCGCCAGCGTTTACGGCCGCGCTTTGTGCTATGTTCTTCCAAAGAGTTTTAGACCAACCTCCAAATGGCATAGTGTAAAGTGTGACAGGATCGCCAAGTGCAGCGCCCATTCCACCTATAAACCTTGCAGAAGCAGGAAGAAATCCAGGATTGTTTCTGGCAAGTTCAACTATTTCAGTTTCTTTGTTTCTAACAAAACTATTCATAGTCTCTTCTAAAAATTGAGCATTTACTTTACCCAGCTCAAGAGGAAGTATGTTTTTATTCTGTTCAATATAAGAATATATTTCTTCTGTTCTTGCTTCGTATCTTGTTGGTGAATTTTCAAAAAGCCAAATTGCAGGATTATCAAACTCTCCTCCCGTTGAATTAAGCTCCTCAATGATTGGAGACCAGATATCAAGCAACGTAAAGTTCTTACTGTTAGAACCAGTGCCGCCGGTGTATATCATAGCGTCAAAAGCGCCGGTTAAATTTTCCGTTAGAGAATTTGGCGTTTCTGTAAGCGCGTCTTCTGGAACAAAATCTAACTTATCAACCTGATCGAAGTTCATTTTTGCGCCTCGATTAACTTCATAATGTCAAATATTATGGGTTTGCGATCATCGTCAGCAACGAATATTGGCCGACCGCTATCTGGATCGCCATATAAAATTGCAAATTCATTTCCGCCCCTAGCAACTACTTTGAACTTGTAGTTCCCCACAACAGGAACAGTTAAAGCTCCGGCTATAGCTTCAGCCCTACCCTGAGATATAACTTGCCCCCCAGACGCGACAGCAAGAGTTTCAGATGTTATTCCATTCAACGCATCTTCAAACATATCCGCCGTTATTTCTGTTGGAACGAAAGTGGGCTGGCCCCGGACTTCTTGAATACCGCCATAATATTCTCCGTTAGAAAATACTTTCCCTCCGATTGCAGAGTCTATGGCATCAAGCCAAATATCCTCATCGAAATCTTCACTTAGCCTCGCGGTATCTGCATATATAGCAGTGGCTACCTCACGCACGATTTTAGCTGTCTTTGGAAGGTATCTAAGAGCCTTGTTTGTTTTTTGGTTGAATGGCAAATCTGTTTTTGCCGGGGTAAAACCAATAGGCTTGAACCCATCATTTAAAGCATCTAGCCCACGAAGGGCAATGTTGGCTGTATGCGTATTGCCATCAGCAACAAGAGCGCCGATTCCTGCAAACTCAGGGGCAGTATTGGATATTTCCGCAAGCATAGCAGGTGCATCTGAACCGCCAGCATCAGTTATAGAACCCATCAAAAACATTTTTGTTTGCCGATCCGCTGTCAAAATAAAGTCGGAAAGCATACTTTTTTCTTGTTCAGTAAAAAATTTAGGTTGGATCATATATTTAGATGCAATTATTTTAGCATCGGTTATTCTTTTTTTAATTGTTGCAGATGTATTTGTTGGATTGAATATATCAATATTTTCAATTGCAATTAAATTATTGTTCGAATCCCTGACCCCAACATTCATGGCAAAAGTTAATGGGTCATTTGCAAGTTGGGTCTCCATGTTGCTCAACATCTTTTCCGCAAGCTTTAATTGTTTTAGCTCAATAGATGTATCAACACCCTCCGCGCGAACTCCTGAGATGTAATCAGCAATCTGCGTTGGGGTATATGCCTGCAATCGAGATCCAAGCTCTCCGGTTTCTAATAAAGTTCCAAGCTCCCCTTCCAAATCTCCACGCAAATTAGGTGGGATTCCAGCGAGTCTTTCCACAAGATTCGCCATGTCTTCAGGATTTACGGCTATTCCTTTGTCAACAATATCCTGGAATGTGCTTACATCGTTTGATAGAGCATCGACCACTGGCTCGAACTCTGCTTTTTCGGCATCAGACGCAGCCTTAATAGCTGTTTTAGCGGCTGTTAGATAAGCTTGGGCAACTTGCAATGTTTCAGCTTCTAGCAAGGTATCAATGCCAGCTCCCCCTAGTCCCTGTATCCCGGACTTGAGAGACTCAACCTCATCATAGAGATCCTCAGCAGTCATAGATCTATATACTGATGCGTTCTCAGCGTTAAACTCTAAGTCTGTAATAGCAAGTCTTGCCGCTGCACCCTGATCTCCAAGGGCATCTGCGCGCTGTTTTAGAGTGGCAATTTGCTTTTCAGAAGGCATGCCGCCCAAAGCGAGAACTCTCTCAAGCTCTGCGACTTCCGATACAACAGCGTTATTCTCACCCCTGGTTACAGCAAGAGCGGAATTATAATCTGCTTTGAGTGATTTTCTGATGCCTTGCGTTTGAGATAACGTCATACCAGGGAGAGGCTGGGTCTCCATGATTGTAAGCATTTCTTGCTTTTCCTCAAGTGAAGCAACATTAAATTCATACACCATCTTTTCTTTGTAAGCGGCATTGTAAACATTCTCAGCAAAAGCGGCGGCATCTTTTTCCGTAGCGCCAAGACCTATCAAAAGTTCTGTTTCAGTAGCAATTTTTTTGTTTATTTCTTCCATCGTCATGCCTGGAAGAATAGCTGATTCTAATATGCTCTTAGATCCGCGCTCTGCTGCATCAGATCTTTTAACAGCCTGTTTCTGAGCCTGCAATTTAACATAATAGTTGGAATACTTTTCAGTCGCAGTGGATGCCGCACCTTGCAAATTGACCTTTAAGACAGAAGATGCTGTTGGATCTATTACCCTAAGAGACTCCGAGTAACCGTCTGTTACGTCTGCAAGCTGTGATTGAATAACTGAAAAGGGAGTTTCATTCTTCTCACCGTCAGTTAAAATACGAGAGATTTCAATTTCAGCAGTGTTTTGTATTTCAGCAACAGCAACGCGACTTCCAAGCTCATACGCCGCACGATCAGCAATGGTAAACGCACCACCCTTTTCATCAATAGCCTCTAGCGTTGAGACCGCACCTTCCTCACGCACCCTTTCTTGGCCTCTTATTTCAGCAGCCCTAGATGCTTCCTTAAAAGCGAACTGAGACATCCGGTCAAGTTGCTGAGAAAGGTTCTGAGAATATCTTGCCTGCTCACGCGTATCAGCAAAATCAATACTACCTGGTTGACGGGTTCTTACACCTAGTCGCTGATATCGTGGGAGCTGTGCCATTCTTTAACCTAACCTATGCTAGTTGACCGGCCATGTAGGCCGCTTCACCAATACTTGCCGCTGCGCTTACGTTTGCACTTAGCTGGGCAGTTCGACCAGCGGACCTGTATATTCCAGCCTGTTGTGTTGCCTCACCTAGAGCGAGAGCAGCGTTGTCCTCAGAGATTGCGAACTCCCTGCTGCCCTCAGACATAGCAAACATCTGCATAGTTGCAGCCGATCCAGATGTAGGATCTACACCACCAGCACCGGCACGGGCAATAATTGCAGACAATGTTTCATTTAGATTTCTCAAAGAATCCGATCCTTGCTGTTTGTAAGCAATCGCCTCAGATCGCCCCTTTAACTCCGCAGCCTGAGCTTGTTGCTCATAGCCTTCCCGTTGAGTGCGACCGACATCCCGTTGAGCGCCTGCTTGTGCAACCTTACTGCCTATAGCTAAAACGGTACTGGCTGTTGAAACTACCGGTCCTATGACTGCCATTGCTTCCATGTTAATTCCCCACGCTTAAACGGTACTCAAGACCGAGAACAATCATTTCCAACGGAACGCTCTGGCTGATAGTGATCTGCCCCGTTCCACTAAAGCCCAGCAATCCGTGCATAGTTTTTATGCCAGTGAAAGGCTCAACCGCAGAA
>Ga0098049_1000859_pt1 | contig 11899 bp, 28 predicted proteins | sample 13BtaG_FD_92582 | JGI IMG/M metagenome (GOLD analysis project Ga0098049, IMG submission 92582) | Marine viral communities from the Subarctic Pacific Ocean - 13B_ETSP_OMZ_AT15268_CsCl metaG | ecosystem: Environmental > Aquatic > Marine > Oceanic | place: Subarctic Pacific Ocean | collected...
CTCAAAGTATTGAACGGTAATTGTTTTACCTAATAATTGTTCTGGATTTGCTTGATACCGGATTCTTTGTTCTTGATTCCATCCTGAACCAACTGCTACTCTGTAACCTTTATGTTCAATCCATACATTAGCTAACATTGGTATTACAACTTCTTTGCCTTCTCTGATCACTCTATGGCTATCAAATTCAATGTCTAACACTTTATATTCAGCATCAAAGAACTTTTTACATTTTAATAAATTCTTTGATCTCTTACCTTCGTATCCCACATCCTTTCTTAACATTACACCTTCGTATCCATTAGCATCTGCATCTGCAATCATTTCTGATAATTGTTGTTCATTATTAATTTTGATCTGTTCTAATATACTTAATGTATCATATTGATGTAATGGTAGTCTAATTAGTCGATCTGATAATTTTGTATTGCTTTCTTTAGTGTCAAAATCTTCTAATGTTAAATAATCAAATATTATATACTTAGGATTTTTAATAGTATGATCTTTTCTTTTAATTTGTTTCATAATGCCTTGAAAATCTTCATTGTCATTTTCATCCATTAAACAAATCTCTCCGTCTAATACAAAATTATTTGGCATCATTGATACATCATCTATTACTTTTTGTAAGGTTGTGAATTCATTACCTTGTCTAGAATATGCAGTTACCTTGTTGCCTTCTTTCCTTATAAGGCACCTGACTCCATCTAATTTTCTAGACGCTATCCATTCTTCACTTTCAAAATCACAAAATTTAGGTTCATACTTAGTTGCTAATGCAACATCAAATGTTGGAATTAAATTTGGTATAACTTTATTGATAACAGAATCAGAAGCTCTAATCTCTAAGTTTCTATCTATAATAGAAAAGATTAAATCTTTATATTTAGGATTGGCTGTTATAAACCCGTTAACTGCTGCAATTGAATCATGACCAGTAATTACACGGTTTGATAAATCATCCAATAAATTAAATAAATCATTATAAAGATTGTATTTAAATAAACCAGAATTCTTTTTACACGTCTTACTGGTTACATAATACTTTTTATAAGGATCATATGTATAATTTAATGACGACGTAATAAACTCATTATTTTTTATTGAATCTATAATAACTTTTTTTTCGTTGAGTGATGAAGTAGATTTCATTTCATCTACAAACTTTTGTAATTTTTCTAACATGTTTAAATAGTATAATATGATAATTTTTCTTTTAACCTGAGCATATGTTTACATGGAGCATATGGTCTGAATTCTTTTGCTTTGCAGTTACAATTGGATATTTGATAATCAGTTACTGTTACATCATAATAAGATAACTTACCAGTCTTTTTATTCCTACTACCCATTTCTCTGAACTTCCAACTACGTGCCATTATCCTAATCCAATAAATTCTTTACTCAATAACAATGACAAATCTTCTGCTACTTCTTTTGCTCTCCAATAAGCTATAGCTTCTAACTCTTGATGAACATCATTATGTACATCATGTATTGTAAACCCACTACCATATGTAGTTACTAATACTGCTTCTTGAATATTTTGCATTATTGTATTTGCTTCATGGTTCCATGGAGCATCTTGAAATTCATCATCAGAATCTGAAGCTCCTATATAATATTCATTTTCTGAATCATGATATGCATGTAGCCATTTTGTTTTAACTTTTTCTATAACTTCTTTTAATACTTCATCGTTATGAGCATACATCTCTGATGACCATGGCTTAGTTATAGCTATATTATACTTCTTAAGCTTCATCCTCTTCAATTAAACCATGTTCAACTTTAAATTCTTGTATCTCTTCTTCCGATAATTCATCTTTGAAATCTTTAATAATTTCTTCTGCGTGCTCAACAAAATATTCTAGGAACTGATCATCTAAGTAAATGTCATCTGCTAAATAGCTATCAATATGTACTTTAATAAATCCTCCATATGATTCAATTTCTTCCATTAATGAACTAGCTAGCTCTGAATCATAGTAAAATACGTCTTCGCAAATATTTGGGGCGGTATGATCATGGGTTAGAACATATACGTCATATCCGTCTCTGGTTGATTCTGTATAACAATATATGTCTGCGTTATCAAAATCTTCTGTAAATGTAACGTTTAAATATCTTTTTGCTAATTCTATTTGTTTTTCATCTATCATATCTCTTATTTTTTCTATATAATAAGAATTATAATTTAATTATCCAACCGTTTTTAAAACTTTTTTCCATTGCCAAGCTCCAGCTCCAATGTAATAATCTTTAACATATCCCTTTTTCTCCATTTCAGATTCAATGGTAGTATTGTTTCTTCTTGCTGCCGTCATGGCATAATAACTATCTAAACTCATATTTCTATTTTAAACTGGTGCTACAATATCTGAAAAGTCGTCGTCGTTCCAATCAGTATCAAACTTTGTTTCTGGTTGAGTAAAATCTGACAATGTCTTTTCACATTCAATATTGAATTTATCTATGTCATATCTTGCTGGTTCTGAGACATAACCTTTTTTAAGTTCTTGTATTGCTGCCCATAAATGTCCAGCTTCTCGATGATAATTTACATCTTCAAATGAATTGTATAATAATTGTAAGTCTTCTATAGACCATTCAACACTAGCTTCAGTGCCTTTTTCTAACATACCGTCATAGTCAAATGTTCTTGACCATTTATCTCCTAATTTATAGCTCATATATTCCTTTTATTTTCTATATTATAAGAAAACATTTTCGAAGATCCAAGAAAAATTATATAAAAATACTTATTGAAATTGTAGTTAATCCTAATCCTACTAATAGTCTATGCGGATCTAAAGGAACAGCGTTTCTAACACTTTTATGATCAAAACTCTTATCGTTAATTATATTTACTACTCCAATTGTTGTCATTGTTGCACCAGTTAATAATGTTACAACTTTCATGTTAACTTCTTTATTATAAATAGTTTGTGGTTTAATATTTAAATCAACAATTGAAGTTTCTTTTGGCATTGACATTTGACCGGTTATTGTTGTGTATATACCTGTTAAAATAGTAACTCCTAATATAATAGATATATAATATAGTAATAAGTAAAGATATTTTTTCATATGTGCTCTAATTGTGTTTCATTAAATATATGTAACATTTTATAATTATCCATTTCGCCTACTATACGCACTTCTCCTGATGTTGTTTCAAATACTGATACAATTGTGCATGGGTATTTATATCCCTTAGGCTTAAATGCTTTATCTCCTACTTTAAATTTACTATTTTTTCCTATCATATCTATCCTTTTAGTGATGGTTCTGTTCTTATTAAATTTGGATAACCTTTAAACCCAACTGTGTCTTTCATGTAATGACCGCAGTTACACAATGCTTCAACTATTTCAGCTGTACCGTTAATTATTTTAATAGTTTGCTTTGTTATTTCTTTTGTAGATCCACAGTTATTACATTTGTAAAGTGACATTTTTTCTTTTACCTTTTTTATTTCCTTTAATTTTTTTGCCTTCTATTTTTAACTTTTCAGCTATGATTTGTCTATATATAGGACTTTCCATTTCACAATAATATTGTTTTTTCATTAGTTTAATATAAAATACATTGATAATAAAGCTCCTGCAGTATATCCAATAGAACTTGAAAGTGCCAAGTATAATCTTCCTTTCCATGTTTTTTCATCAGCTACATAACCAGCAAATGGTAAAGCAATAAATGGTCCTAGAAAGGCCCAAAATGCTGTTGAATAAATTTCTTTATCAGCTACTGAACTAATATACATGGTGCTACCTATTTCTAATGCTAGTGCTGATAATAATATAATCAAATATTTTTTCATGTTAATAAATGTATTATCCAAGCTATCAATCCATTCAATTGTAACGCAACTAAATTCCATTGTTTACGGACTGCAGTTTGAATTAATACACAAATAAAACCAGCTATATATAAAGGAGGTGATACTGTCCATTGAGCTGCTATTAATAAACCTGCTCCTAGATAACCTATTCTCGCTGCTAATCGTTCTTTAGGTGTTAGTTTTCTTTCTCTGACTAGTATTTTCATCCAGCCCTTTTTAATTAACTTTTTACCTTCTTTTAATTGTTTTTGAGTTAATGCTATTGTCCAACCTAACATAAGGATAACATTTAATACTATTAAAATTACTATTTTACTTGTTTCCATTATGCCAATATTGTTTTTCCTAGAACTAATGGTGCTTCATCTTTATGTCTTTTAATAGAAAAATGATTTACGTGTTCTGTAATAATTAATGTTTTATCTTTATATGATTTATAATTCTTATAAACATATTCTTGTATTTGTTCGTTATTCATTGTTTAGATATATATTTGTTTGATTGTTTACTTGTTCTTCGGTCCATGAAGGATACTTAACATGTAATAGTTCATGTATCACATCAAAAGGGGTTAGTGGTCTAGTATGATTTATTATTCCAAATTTATTTTCACTATCAATAGTGATACCAATAAATTCTTTTAAATCTAAATCATTTGGATATGTTACTTGTTTATCACTGATAGATTCAGTTGTTATAAACCAATCGTCTAATCCTAATTTATGTTTCCATTTATTTATTAATTGCATAACTTATTTATTTGTTGTATCAAAATCATAACATGGTTTCAAACCAGCAAATGGCTGAAATGGAATTGTATTAGAATTTTTTGGTTTATATATATGTTCTTTTAGCATCTCTGGGCGATTCTCTTTAACCCATTTTATGTACCATGGAGCTATTGTTCTAACATGATCTATAGTTAATCCTGCATATTTTCCTGATCTAAATTTCATATATAGTCCTATAATTCCTACAATGTCCGTTATCATTGTCTAATCCATAACCTATTACCCACTCTTCATCAATTTCAAAAACATTATAATGATTATCTACAAATGAATTTGGTACTAGTAATGGCGGAGAACTTTTTCTTTTCAATAAAGTTACTATTGATATCATCGAAGGGTCTTTTACTTTCAAATAATCTATAACAGCATTGATAGTATTACCAGTATCATATATGTCATCTACAATATATACATGTTTGCCTTTGATCGCTGTCTCTAAGTCTTTAGTTATTTGAACATCTCCTTGTTTCTTTTTTGATATATAAGACTTTACTCTCATAAAATCACATTCTATATCAATTGAAAGATTTTTTATAAAATCAGAATAAAACATAAAACATCCATTAAGTAGTCCAACGAATACTACTGGAGTCTTATCGTCTCTATGCTTATCATTAATTTGTTTTGCTATAATTTTACTTTGTATGTCTATTTCTTTTTCAGTTAATAGTTGTTTCATTCTTTTGTATCCTCTTCTTTTACGTATTCAATTTTAACTTCTTCTTCTTTTTTCATAGCACAAGCTACGCAACAAATCCCGGAGTTAGCCATCTGCACAGGAGAGAACCATGTCATTAATCCGGCTAATGCCAATCCTACTATCTTTATTAATTTCTTCATATAATTATTTATTTTGTAATTCACTTAAACGCTTATTATATTTTAAATACACTGTTCTAGTTATTTCGTCGACTGTGCCATACATACAAGCTTGTCGACATATTTGATTTCTTAACTCTACTATTCTATTTAGTACATATGCTTCATGGCGTTGTTTTCTTAAATACTGATGTAATTTATTACGTATTTTATTCCCCATATAAATTAAACTTTTTAGGTTTAGGTTGTTCTATTTGTTTTTGCTCGTATCTAATAGCATATAATTTACTGTCCAATGGAGCTAATCTAAATTCTACTTTTTCGCCGGCCATACTAAACCAAGCTTCTAATGCATCAGTTAAACTATTATGTACTGTATCAGCTGAGTCATTTATTAATATCCAGTTATCTCCTGGCGGTACTCTCCTGGCTATCAATTCATTAACTTCTATTTGTTCTGTTTCCATATATACCTATTATAATTATTCTTTTGGAAATTTCCAAACCGTTTTACGCTTTTTTCTGTTCCTTATAAGTTTACTAACATACTCCGACATTAGAAACATTATTAATAATACTCCGCCACAAACTATTCCTACTAATGTTAATACTAATATATAAGTTAAAAGTGATGGTTCTTCCATAATTATAATTCTAATTTAGTTGCATACTTCAATAACATTTCTGTATTATCTCTTGTATAACTTTCTTTTCGTTTACCTTTGCCTTCTAATTGCATATCACGATAAAACATTACGTCATATGTATTACAATATTTATCACGATTCAATGATACATGTTTATAAAACGTGTCTGCATTTATAACATATATAGCATTCTGTGCTGGATGATGAAATGATATAGTATCACACTTTCCTTCTTTATTCTTTCCTAATCTCTTTGCCATAGCCGTTGTCTTAGTGCCAGTTATAACTAATTTTTTATGTTCATTTTTAATACCATTAGTAAATAAATGATCATATCCATCTGCATCAACTACTTCTCCTTTACATTTAAAATGAGTTTCTAAATATGGGAGTACTACTTGCTCTGATATTCTTCCTGCATTCACCGACATTGCTTTGCCTGTCTCTAAGAATAATCTAATCATTTCGTCTGTTATATGATTACTAACATATACTGGAAGATTAATTACTCTTCCGTCTCGTTGTTCTCTTTTTGTTACCATTTTAATTATTGTTTGGGATTCTACCTTGATTTCCAATTCCATCCATATCTATAACATCATTGTCTAAATTTGGATAATTTTCTTCTTGTTGCTTATTACCGTTGTATATTATATTTGCAATTAAGAATATTAAATAAATTGAAAATATAACAAATCCAACTCCAAAAAATATAATACTCATAACTTTTTAATTTGATTGATTGCTATTGCAAATAATAATATAGTGCCTGGCCAATGAGCAGAGTACATTGCTTCAGCCGTGTTACCATATAAACCTAATCCTACTGAATATAGTAGGCAAATAAAAGCGATACCAATTGGGTACCATTTTAAAATTGATTTTTTCATAACTGTTATTTTATCTTGTTTATTTTCATATGCCATTGGGGACGGTAATCCTGAATAATGACAATGATTTTCTTTTTGTCTTTTATAGGTCGACATCCAAAACCATTCTTTTTTTATCATTTTATATTGTTTCTGATATTTCTAAAAACTTCTTATTAATTGACTTTGAAATTTGAGTAAGGTTACTGGTATCTATAAATTCTGCATTAACACCATACATTCTTCTAAATGCATCTGCAGACCAGCCTTCTGATCTACCATCAATAAAATATGATAATACATTGATACCTATTTCTTTCATTTCGTTAATAACTTTTCTAGTAAAGTCAATTCCATTATATGTATATGCACATCCATTTACCGAACTAGGAGCTCCATCAGAATAGTTAATAAATATACACTCATCGCCTTTTGCATCAGCTTTAATATATGGGAGGATACTTTTAAAAGATAACCCTTCTGGTGTACATCCAAATGTTTGCAGGTATGGAAAATACTTTTTTATCTTAGACATTTTATCTACTGCGCTATCATATGCATATACCGTAACTGTCTTTTCTACTTTACCTTCTAAATTACTTGTGCCTCTCAAAGATATTTGAACTCTAATACCTGTTGTCATAGATGCTGCTTGAGCAATTGCTACTGCAGACTTTATAGCGTTTCGAAATCTTCTGCCGCCCATCGACCCGGAGGCATCAATTGAAATATGTATAAAGAAATTTTTATATCTATCAGTTACAATTCTATGAAACACATTAGCATTTTGGAATCCTAATTGAGATATCAATCTTCTATCAATTTTGCCTGTATTCAATCTAGTAGACTTCAATGACTTCTCTTCATTTCTCAATTGCAATTTCTTCCCCAATTGTTTGCCTAATATAATACCTTCCTGTACTCCGTCGCCAGGTCCATAATAACTTCTAGGTTCTCTATTCTGTTGCAAGCTTCTAGAATCAAATATAGATTCCATATGACACATAACTGCATGAGTCATTTTCTTAATAACAATTGCATCTACATTATACATATGAGCGCCAAACTTACCTGTATTAATTGGATTACTTTCAGTACCAGATTCTTTTAAGCTTTTAACAATTGCATTGTCTTTCTTTGAAAGCTTTCCAACTTTTTTAGGCTTACCATTATCAAATTCTTTTTGCTTTTGTATTTGTTTCTTCAATCTTTCTTGTTGTTTATTAGAAAGCTTGCTAACATCATTAGACTTAGTCTCTGGTTGAGAGTTGTCTGATGTCTTATTAGATTCTTCTTGTTGCTGCTTTGAAGCAGATCCTTTAACTTGTTTAGAAACTATTTTATAAACTTCAATTGCTACATTTAATGCGTCTTCGGAAGTTTTAAGTCTATTGATATTTTTCAAATCAATTGTTTTCCATACCGTTGGCAATACTTCTAATGCATCTATTTTTCTATTAGAATTAGTTAGATTGATGATCCTAAACATATATGAATCCCAATCCTCATCTGTCTTTTCTTCTGATTGTAATGCTTTATCAACAATAGCAGAATTAAAATACTTTTCATACATTGACTCATAATATTTTCTATATCCTGGTGCATTTGTATATACATGATAATCAATTCTTCTATCTTCTATCCAATTAAATAAATCTTTTACTTGCATTATATCAGACTCAACCATATTCATATCCGGGTCTCCACCTCTCATAGCGATATAACTATGAAAGCTACTTCCAATGTAACATCCATCTAATAATTTAAAATTAGTTAATGCAATATGAGAACCTTCATGTAATGCTAATCCTACTGTCGAATCAAAATTTTTGTCTTCTATTTTAGATCCTATAGTAACAGATCGACCATCTGTATAGCTTTGATCATTATTTTGAAAATGAACTGGAATTTGTTTACCTGTAACAATATTGACAAAATTACCAATTGCTCTCTGTGCAGCTGCTAACTTAGTATAATCAATTTGTTTCTTGTTATTGACTTCATAAGTAAAATCTGTATCGATATCATCAAACCAATAACTTGATGCTGACTCTTCATATGTCTTAACTGGATTGGCTAATGCCTTTCTAATGCGTATCTTTTTCATAAATATCTCTTTTATATATAATAAGAAAACTAATTTATTTATCCAAGAAAAAAGTTGGGTTCTTTGAAGATTATTTATTTATTTTTCTTTTGTACTTGTGATATTATTCTGGATTCTGTTTTATCGAATCTAGAATCTAATGTTCTGCATACATCATCTACTCTATCGTTTAATGATCTATCAACATTGTCTATCATTTGATCTACTTGATTTTTCAATTGTTCTAAACTACTGTATACATCTGTATTTAGATCTTCGTGGTTTCTGTTTACCCTATCAAAAGATACCTTTACCCTATAAGCAAAAAATGCCAATAAAGCTACAGTACCAGATCCGATAAGGATTCCTATTAACATATTTGTTTCCATATGCTTCCTTTCTTATTTATGTCAAAGAACCCAACAATACTTTAAAAAGGGAGCTAATGCCTACGCATGTCTAACTCCCTTTAAGATATGAAAGATGCTATTTAATGCATAGCTGCAATATTTTAATATTCGTCTTCTACTTTTTCTTCTCCAACATTGAAGATATCTTCTTCTGCGGTACCTAAATGTTTCTGAATAACTTGCTTAACAAACAATCTTTCAGAGTCTCCTCCTCCGGATGCATCAAAGAATGGTAATATACCTACTTCAGAAGCTTCTTCTAATGTAAATCCATCTGCCAATAACTCACATATTCTAACTGTCATACGTGTCGATATCATTGTGCTAAGCTTACCTTCATCAGACTTCCACTCTTTTCTAGTTACATCTGCAATATCTGCTACTGATTCTAATAATGAATCCTCAACTTTATCACCAAATCTTTTACTTAAAAGAACATGCTCTGTTTCTTTAGATAATATATCAACTTCAATAACTTCAAATCTATCTAACAAGGCTCTATCTAATACTCTAGTAGATGTATACTCTGTTCCAATATTTGCCGTTGCAATAAAAGATACGCCTTGTGCTACCTTAACTAAAGGAGCATCGATATTCTCATCTAATCTCAAATATCTTTGACCTTCATCTAATACAGTCATTAAGATATTCCAAGCTTCTGGATGTGCTCTTGACAGCTCATCTAAAAGGATTACTGCATTTTCTGTCTTAATAGCCTTAATGAATGCCGATTCATCAAACATTGTCTCGTTGTTCTTAAAATGCGTATTACCAATTAATGTTGATCTAGGATCTTGAGTTGCTCCTAAGTTAAAATAAAAGAATGGTCTATTAGTTGCCGTAGGCAATGCCTTTGCTGCTTCTGTCTTACCAGATCCTGCAGGACCTACCATCATAATATTCTTACCTCTAACTGCAGATCTAATTAAATACTTCCATTTAATATCTGTAATCTCTAAATGATCTGGCTTGATAGATGGAGCATTACTAATAAATGCTAACACCGGATCATTATTAACTATTTCTTTTTCTTGTTTAGGTGGAGTTGGTGCAGGAACTTCATCTAAATCGATTCTTTTACCTCTACCTGTTGTTGAATTATACTTGAGGCCTTGACCTTCTTTATAAGCAATCTTAATCATGTCATCTCTAAATAGATGCGTGATGTCATTGCCATCCATACTAACTACTTTTATAAACTCGCCGTCTTCTGTGGTAACGGAACCAAATATTTCGTCTTTCATAACTTTATTTTTTTATATATAATAAGAAATAAAATTATATTATCCAACCAAATATTCTATGTTTTCATTACTTTTTGATATGCTTGTTCATATTGTTGTTCTAGTGTAAGTTTAGGATTTGCAGTTCTTATTTTATGTATTTCTTTAAACATTTGAGGTCTTTTTCCATACTCTTCAGCACTATATAGTAGGTCTTCTAATTTACTCACGGTAACTCTTTCTTTATCATTGACTCTGGTAAAAGTCTTGTTATATATTCTTTATAATATTTTGACTCGTCCCATCCAGGAATTTTATCAGATGCTTTTGCATTTGTATATGGTCCTACTACAAAATCAGTTTTAGGTAATGGTCCTTGTTCACAGATTTTAACTGACCCGTCTGGCGTGTCTATATATTTAGCTGGTTGCTTATTGGATGGTAATAAGTCTTTTAATTTCATTTACCATTTTCTACAAGACCAATATCTCGCTTTATGTCTTGGTCCAGGATTATCACAATTATGTCTAGCTCTAAAACTTTTTCTAGCTTTAGGATTTGACTTTCTGATTCTCATAGTTTTTTGGCCGGCTTTCTTAGCTGACGTACCGCCATGACCAAAATTAACTTTAACTACATTTCCTTTTGGATTCTTAACATAAACTTTAAACTTTTTAACATCGCCACGCATTGGTTTTCCAAGTTTAACTTTACGTCCTCTATACTCAGCTTCATTAACATCTGCTTTGTATTCTTTAATGAATTGTATAAACTCTTTTAAATCTTGATAATTTTCTACGTCGTACTCTTCCATAGATTTAGTTCCTTAGCTTTTTGTATCCAGATTGATTTAACTTCATCAATCTCTCTTTTTAATAAATATGTATCATTTAAATAATCATTTAATATTTGTTCGAAAGGAATACGTTCTTTTGTTGCCTGAAAATGTAATCCTTTTAGCATTGCAGGAACTTCTTTTTCTAAAATTAAATAATCTTTTCTTGTAGCTTCTTCTCGTAGCTGTTGATCATCTGGTAAATACTTGCCTGGCAATGTATTCAAACCACTTTGTGTTAAATGTTCTATTTCGTGACGAATTGAATTTCGTAACTTCATAGCTATCAAACTTAGATCTTGTTTTCGATTATTAGTTTGTATAGTTATTTCTATGTATGGTATTTGTTTGCTAGAAGGCTCAGTTGGATTA